>MDTA01134558.1_pt1 | contig 30646 bp, 29 predicted proteins | sample 811151 | NCBI WGS metagenome assembly MDTA01 (sample SAMN05326648, study PRJNA326480) | marine metagenome | isolation source: seawater | place: Indian Ocean: South | collected 2010 | reverse complement strand
TATAGAACCGATAGATTCTTGAACAATTTTTACTAAATCAAATGCGCTTTTAGCAATTACCTTACTATTTCTAAAAAGCTTTTTACTAACAAAATTTACAATTAGAAAATAGAAAAATGAAAAAATAATGACGAAGTAAAAAGTTATTTTCCAATTAGTTATTAAAATTCCAAAAATCAAAAATATAGATATAAAAAAACCAGTTAAGAATTGCAGTATTGAGCGGATAACTTCTCCTAAGACTTCATATTGTTTTGCTGCGGCAATTATTAGTGCACTACTATTCTTATTTAAAAAAGTCTCATATGGTTGATTTAATGTATTATTAAAACCCATTACACTAAAATCGGATGTAATTAATGCTGATAGTCTTGCATTTAACCAATAATTTAATAATCTAATAATTCCAGCGATTAAAGCGGTAAAAGCAAATAAAAGTGAAAACAGAAGTGGAAAGTTATTTGATTCAATTGAAAAATTATTAAAAATTAATTCCTTAATAAACCAATTATTTTGAAAATTTCCAGTATTTGTAATAACTGCCAAGAAAGGTATGATTGCACTTATAGATATCACTTCAAGGATACCGCTACTAATCATTAGAAATATCAAAAGTATTAACTGAAACCTTCTTTTAGCTTTTAAGTATTTCCATAAATTAAATACTAAATATAATTTAATCTTATTTTTTTTATTTTTTCTTTTCACTATCAAAATATTTTATGACATTATTTTAAGGACTTCATCTTTTAATTCTTCATATTTAATTGGCCTATTACCCATAAATCTTACTGCTAAAGCTGTTTGACAACATCCTATCGCAGATGTAGTCATTAGGTTCTCTCCAATTGATAAACCAATAGCCATTACAGCAAGGAGTGAATCTCCTGCTCCTGTAACATCTGTAGGATTTGGTATTAGGGCAGGAAATGCTTGACTGAATATTTCACCTTTTTGGTTTACATTGTAAGAAATAAATCCTTTCGCTCCTAATTTCATTATTAAATTCTTTGTATTTGTTCTTTTAATTAAATTAGTACTTAAAATTTCAAGACTAACGTCTTTATCTTGAAAAGCTATTCTTGCCTCTTTTTCGTTAGGAGATAGTAAAGAAAAGTCTTTAAATTTAAGAATAGAGCCTACTTGAGTACTGCATTGTAAATCACCCAATAAAGGCAAGTCATATTTTTTTGATAATTCTTTAATTTTATTTAAAACTCCATCGGTAATAACTCCATAAACAAAATCAGAAATTACTATTCCTGTAGCTTTTTGGGCTATTTCATCAATCTTTTTTAGCAATGAATCTTCAATTTCTTTACTTAAAGAATGATCTTCTAATTTACTTACTCTGAATAATTTCTGATTTTCAACAATATATCTTTTTTTAAAAGTTGTAGGTCTACTTTCATCCTCAATAAAGTAGCAATTTATTCCTTCGTTATTTAATTCTTTTTTTAAAATTTCTGCATTTTCATCCTTACCAATTACAGATATAAAATCACATTTAGCGCCTAAAGAATTAATATGAGCCGCTACAATTCCTGCTCCTCCAATAAAGTTTTTGCACTTTAGTTCCTTTACTACTAAAACAGGTGCCTCTGCACTCATACCCATGGCTTCACAAGCAGCATATTGATCAAGAATAATATCACCTATAACAATTAGTCTTGCCTGACTCCATTTGTCCATTGATGACAATATATTTTTTTTATCTAAATCACATCTTTCGCATGCGTTTAAGAATAGACGTTTTCTATCTTTTTCTAATTGATCTTCATATTGATTCAACAAATCAGTTGAAGCATAATTAATATCACCAGAATGAATAATAACTCTTCTTTCTGAATTTTTAACAATATCGATAGCCTCTATAACATTAGGTTCTTGAGTATTTTCTAAATTATTTCCTAAAACAAATAAATTCGGCTTTGATATTGATACTAACTTATTAATTTCATCATCCTCCAGAAGTATTATTTGATCAACTAATGATAAATGGCTTAAAGATTTAGCTCGTTCAATCTGCGAGAAGGTAAATCTTTTTTTACCATTCTGAATTGAATCACCTATTAGAGCAACCGTAATATTTTTACCTTTTGTTTTAGCATATTCTAAAAACCTTATATGACCAGGATGAATAGAATCGAAATGACCATATGTTAAAACATCAATATCAATATCATTAACTTTATCAATTTTAAATAACTTATTATTTGTCATTTTAAATATTTTATTTGAGAGATAATCTTATTTATTTTTAAGGGAAATTTTACTTTTAATTAATGAAAGATATTTTTTGCAAATATTAAAAATAATCATTTGAGAGTCTTCAGCAAGTTCCATATTATCTTCATTAATATGAATAAAATCATTAACAATATTCTTGCATTCACCTCCATCAAATGCAACTATTGCAAATGAAAATATATTATTTTGATTTGCAAAATTTATTGCATTCAAAATATTTTTTGAATTTCCACTACCCGAGAGAACTATTAATATATCATTCTTTGATGCCTTAACCTTTAATTGATAAGAGAATATATTCTCATAACCAATATCATTTGACAAACAAGTAATTATTGCTTGATTAGATACTAAAGATTCTATAGATAAGCCTGGAAGTATAGGTCCATCTCCAGTAGCACCAACACCATATAAAAAATCATTTGCTACATGAATAGAATTTGCTCCACTTCCACCATTTCCACAAATAAATACTTTTCTATTATTTTCCCAAGCAGAAATTAATAGCGAAGAAAGTAATTCTATTTTCTCAATAACTTCATCATCAAAAGAATTAAATAAAGCATTTAAATAATTTTTTGCGATTAATTTAATTTCCTTTTTTTCCATTTTAAAAATTACTCTATCTTTAATACATAGTGTATCATTATCTTTTTGTAGCAATATTATAAATAAACTAAAAACGTGATAATTTTATTTAATAAATTTTATTAATAAAGCTTGATCTTATCCAAAAACTAAAATCATCATTAATTTAAGTTTATTTAGGCAAAAATATAACAATTTTCAAAAGTCTTCATTTAAATAAAATAATCAACCTATTTCATTTTAATCAACCTTAATTTTAGTCTTTGAATTAGTTTTAAAGCAACTTTTATTGTAATTATTACTTAAAAATAAAAAACTTGATCTTTTAAAAGCTTATAATTATGGCTAATTTTTTTAGATTAAAAATTTTTTAGCGAAAAGTTTTATCTTAGTAGAATGTGAATATTAATTAATAATAGTTTTCTCGGTATATATTTTGAATTTTATCCATTGATATTTAACTTTTAATAAATTAGATTATCTAATCTAAGATGTCTTCTCTTTCAAGATTTTTAGTTTTCACCATCCTATTAGGGGATTTAAAAATGTAATCTTGATTTATAGGATAATGATTTTTTTTAAGATAGTTCATATTATATGTTTCAGAAATATTTGCTTTGTCAAAGATAACATGTCTTGTTACGTTTGAATGCTTAAGTAGGGAAGCTGGACCACATTCAACTGATAGTACTTGATAGGCATTGATATAAAGAAAATATCTAAGTAAAAGATCTGTTGTAGCATCTTCAAAATAAATTGCTCCAGGTAAATAATATTTTTGATAGAGAGGATTTATGATTAAAACATTTTTGCCCTCTAAAATTAATTCTTCAATTATTTTTAGACTTTTAGTCGGATCCCAAGATTTCTGAAGAAGATTATTAAAATTTTCTGTTTTATCTAACTTTGGAGTTTTCTCTTCACGCATAACAAAACAATAATATTTTGTTTTAATGAGATTTTCTAAATCATTAAAGATTTTTATGTATTTTTTACTTTTAAATTTTCTAATACTTACATTAGAAAATATTCTAAGATCTAAATTTTTGCTAAGAACCACAATGTCAACAGGTTTATGATTCCTAAATGAACTATCATAAAAGTAAAAAGTTGGTAAATATGGATATATAGAAAAACCCAAATTTATAGTTTTTTCTTTTAATTTAGTATTACTAAACTTTATAATTTCAATATTGAAATCTAGTATATCTCTAACAATAAAAGCAATATCTTTTAAAAATTTTTTATGGGATAAATTTTTTTCATCATAAATTATAATTATTTTTCTTAAATTTTTTTCGTTAAATTTTAAGCAAAGTGATTGAGATACCGCTAAGACATGTATGTAGTCACCTAGACTAGGAGGATATCTATTTAAGTCATAAATAAGTTTATTAGGTAATTTAAAAATTTTCATCTTAAAAAAGATTAAATATATCTTGTGAAGTAAGAATCTAGAATAATAATTTTTATGTGACATAAAAAATAAATATCCTAATAATTTATCGATTATTTTATAAAGAGCCATATACCTTATAATTAAAGATTTTTTGCAATATCCATTGCTTGTCTTATGCTGTCATCAATATCAACTTCATACCTGTAGCTGCCTGCTCTTCCTATGCTAAAAACATTCTCAGGTTGTAAATTATGATATTTATCAGCAACAGCTTGCCATCTTTTCATAGGTAGTGGATAATGCCTTCCATTCATTGATGGAATTTCCATTCCAATTAATGAATGTGAGGATTTATGACATGTGAATTTTTTATATTCAACTAGTCTTGTAAATGGTTCATCACCAGCATAATAAATAAAATATACATTTTCAGGAAAAACATTTTCTGAAGGTAAAACAAATTTTATTAGATCTCTACCAATAAAAGGTAATTCTCCATATACATTTTCAAAAATGTCACTTGGTGAAATAGTATTTATTATTATATCAAATTTAGACCATTCTCCATTAAAGAATACTCTTTTTTTCGGAATATCAAAAACCTCAATTTTTGTTGATAAAAGAACTTTGCAATTTTGAGTGGCTAATTCAAAATATGGATCATATCCTTTTTCGTTTATTGGATATCCAGATATTGCTTGATCCCAAGCGGCTCGAGGTCCTTTTTTTAATGCAATGCCTTTTGGTGACCATTTAAAAGTATCAAACAATTTATTATCATCTATAAGCCACATTTTTTTATTATAATTTTTAACAAACTTTTCATAAAGAGTATATCCAACAGAACTTATCCAATATTCTTCAAAATCACATGCTTTTTCTGGCGAGGTGAGAATAGAGATTTCTTCATTAATTTTATTTTGATCTGGCATTTTGGGAATATCATCAGAATTTATAGGGAAATTATAAAAATTACTATCTTGAGAAACATATGTTATAAATTCATGCTCTTTACATCTTCTTATTGGGATGATCTCATCAAGATATTTGTAAACCTCTTCATCTTGGGTTAAGAAATGTCTTGGCCCAAAAGTATATGGGTGCCCCCCATACCATCTAGTCTTATTACCAGCCCCTAGATAATTGTTTTTTTCAATAAGGGTTATTTCATATGAAGATCTTGATAAAGATATTTGATGTGCTGCTGCGCATCCAGCAAAACCTCCTCCAATTATTAAAACTCTAATCAATTTAAAACTACATATATAAATTAATATTATTACATATAGTACATTCTCTAAAATATAAGTTATTTTTTATATAAAAAATTTGTATTATAAAAATATCATAGTTATTAAAAACTTTGAGCAAAAAAGTCTTAGAAAATGAGGATTTAAAATATACGTTTGTTATTGATGGAGCTTCTGGCTTTTTGGCATATGAACTTTCTAATTTCTTTTTAGATCTTAATCATAATGTCATTTTAATAGGTAGGTCTGAAGAATCTAAATTCAAACGAAAGAATATCCTAAAGAGATCAAATGTAAAGTATTTAAATAAATATCAAAAGATACCAAAATTAGATAAAAGTAATTCAATTTTTATACACACTGCAGCTTCAACTCCAAATAATAATAATTATGGTGATGAAGATATTTTCTTGAAAAATGCATTATTAAGAAATATTGTTTTGGAACATATATTAAGCAATGATTATAATTTAATTGTAAATATTTCCTCAACCTCAGTTTATGGAAATATTAAAAAGGAAATAATCTATGAGAATCATAAAACTCTTCCTTCAAATTTATATGGTTTATCAAAATTACTTTCAGAAAATCAGTTCTCAATATTTTCAAGATTTTCCTCATTAAGTAATTTACTTCATTTAAGATTGCCTGCAATTTTTTCGAAAGAATCCAAAGGAATATTTATCTTGAGATTAATTAATAACGTAAAAAATAATAAAGAAATTAAAATTAGATCTGAAAATTCACGTTTTAATAATTTAACAACTTCAAAAGATGTTGCCAAAACAATTCTTCGTTTTATTGCTAATCGAGAAAAACTAACAAAAGAAGTATTTGTAAATATGTCTTCAAATGATTCTTTAAAATTAACAGAGATAATTTCTTTTTTTTCTGAATACTTTAATAAAGAGTTTTCAAAAATAACCTATGATGAAAGATTAGGTTCTTTCTTGTTAGCTAATAATAAGAATAATAATTTGATAAATAATAGTTCATTATTGGATATGATAAAAGATAATTTAGTAATTGAATAATTGGAAAAATGAATTACTGAATTTTAAAAAAAATGGTTATTGCATTTTTGAAAATTAAGATACTTCATTTCACAAAATTTTAAAAATTAATTATGTGATTCACTTATAATTAAATTTCATAAAATATCTAATTGCATTATTTTATTCAATAATCAAATTTAAATGAATCCCGCTTAAAGTTTTTATTGCACTAAAATTAATGCTATCTCTCCTTGGTCCTGAAATATCTATTCAAAACAAATTAAATTTATCAATTCAAATCCCCTTATATGTTACTTCATCTTTACCTCTTCATAATGATACTATGAGTGAGCAATCAGTATTTGAGGTTATAGTTTGGTTTCCCTTTACAAAGGCTTTTGAAAGCAATTCTATGTATCTTTTCCAATTAATAAAAGTATTGATGTGATATTAAAAATTAAGGATTATTCAGATTTTGGGATGTAAAAAATGGATTCGGATTTCAAAATCTATAAAAAATTTATAGAAATAAATCCAAATCAAGTATTAGTTTTACATCTACAGTTTTTCATCGAAATGTTTTAAATGAATATCTAAAATTAGAGTAAGTATTAATTGTAAATTTAAGAATATTATTTCTCCAGAGAGTCAAAATCAACAAAGAATAGCAACTTTTTATGAATTTTTTGATACATCTCCACTACCAGATATCGCTTTGTCTTGTATAGATCCATATATTTAATTGCTATTAAAAGATTACAAAAAATTTAATATTTGATTCTATAAAATTATTTTTCGAGTAAGAATAAATGTCTTAATTTTCGTTTAACTAAAGTTAACTAAGTTGTTAAAAAATTTTCAAAATTGATTAATAATAAAATATATTTAGAATTCTTTAATTAGTTTTGCAGGAACACCTGCATATATACCTGGTTTGAGTATATTCTTTGTAACTACTGCACCGCACCCAATTAAAACGTTGCTACATATATGTAGATGATCTCTAATGGTTGATCCTGCTCCAATATATACAGAAGACTGGATCTTTACATTGCCGCAAATAGTGCAATTAGGACCAATTACACAATAATCTTCGATAGATGTCTCATGCCCAACATATGTCTTAGTATTAATTAAAGATAAAAAACCAACTTTAACTTCATAACCAAGAAAAACATAGTCAAATATTAAACTACCTGCTTTTATTAATTCTTCATTAGTTTCAATAGTTGACTTATTTGATATAAGTTTTATAAAATCATTATTTTCTAAGTTATAAGAACTTATTTTTGTCCTTTTTTTTTGAAAAGTATTTGCGGAGCCAATACCTGTAATAAATTTATAGCCTAACTTTTTATAAGAAAATGAATCTGAAAAATTTCCTAAACATTTATATCCATCAATAGTATCTCCTTTACTAATTCTATTATCTAAAAATCCAATTAGTTTAAACTCTTTTGAACGTTTTAAAATATGAAAAATTGATCTTGAGGCTCCTGATCCGCCAAGTGAAATTAAATTCATAATCGTATCGTGTTATCTGGATGCCACCAATCATAATAACCTTTATAACCAGCATCTTTAAATACCTCTAACCACTCATCGACATGCAAATAACACCTTCCTCCAGTAGCCCATTTATCTATAATTTCCTTTTGAGAATTATTTTTATAAGCTGCAATCCTTAAATAAGAATTTTTTGTTGTTATTCTTTGGATCTCAGAAATTGCTTTTATTGTATCTGCCTTACTTAAGAAATTATGGAGAGAATTTATACAAATAGTATGTTCCACAGAATTATTTTTAAGAGGAATGGATGAGGCATTAGCATTTATATAAAGAATATTATGTTTTTTTATAGCCTCTCTAAGAGCATAAAGCGATATATCAATTCCTATACATTTCACATTTTTAATTAGATTTGTAAAATCATTAAGCAAAAAACCTTTGGCACATCCTATCTCGCATATTGAATGTTCATCTTTAATATCAAATTCTTTTATTATCCTTTTCGCAACATCAACCCATCTCCCATCATAATAATAACCACCATAACCTTGTTTTCTATTGCCGTCATAATAATGTCGACCATACAATCTCGCATAGTTTCTATCTAAGTTAGATACCTTTATTCGCGTATCAAGTTTTCTAGAAGATTTAGGTAAATCTTGTAAAAGATTTTCTAATCTCAATGCTTTATTCATAAATATTTTTCCAATTAATTTTTTCTTTAGTTGGATAAATATTTTGTGGTGTAAATAATTTAACTATTCCATTAGGATGAATTTTATATTCTTTGCTACATTTAGTGCATCTTAGAAAATATTGATGATTTTCTAAAGTTTCATTAAAACAAATTGGGCATTGCAATTTACCAATAAATTTATTTATATTATATTTTTTCATTTAACCAAGAATCAATTTTTAAATGGGAGAGACCATTTTTTTCTAATAAATTCTCTCTATCAAAGATATCGAAAATATATCTTTTCTCCAAGCACATATTTCTGATATTTATAAAAAATTTATTTTTTATAAATATTGAAGATAAGGCTTCAAATAATCCTCCGGCTTCAAAATGTTCTTCAATAAGAAGTATATCTTGTATGCTATTTTGCTTTAAAATTAAAAATAATTGTTCTAATAAATTATTTGATATTTCTGAAATCATTATGTGATTAACTATAAATTCTTTTTTATTAATAGATAAGTAATTTTCTATTGTTGCACTAATTGCTCCAGTACTGATAATTGTTTTTGAAGAAGTTATTTTTTTAGTAATGAATATATTCGAAGATATTTCATTTAAATTATTAATTTCGGGTTCTCCTCCTTTACATAATCTTATATATGAAGGACCTTTTGAATTTGCTGATAATCTTTGAAAGGATTTTTCTAAGCAATAATCTGCATTAAGAGGTGAAATTGGAGAATAAATATTCATATTTGGAATACATCTCATAAGCGCTATATCTTCATATGAATGATGAGTAGAACCAAGTTTATCGTAAGCTAGACCACCACCTACACCAATAAGAATCAATGATTGATTATTAATACCAACATCTACTCTTATTTGCTCATAGGCTCGCATTATTAAGAATGGGATAATTGTATATACTACTGGCTTAAGACCTTCCGAAGCTAAACCAGCAGCTACACTTATCATATTTTGTTCAGCTATCCCGCAATTATAAAATCTATTAGGGAAATTTTTTATAAATTCATCAAAAATCCTGAATCCAATATCACCTGCTAATAAAATTAATTTTTCATCATGCTTTGCAAGTTTTACAAGCTTTTTAGCAATTGAATTCCTCAAATCATTTAACCTCTAATTCCTTAATAGCTTGTATTAATTCATCATCTTTTATTTTTCTATGATGCCACTTTGGATCCCTTTCCATAAAACTAATCCCTTTGCCTTTAATTGTATTAGCAACAAATACTTTTGGAATTTTAATATGTGAATTTGATAAAAATTGATTGATATTAGTTACTAATTCATCTGTACAATGACCATCAATATTTTTTGCATCAAGTCCAATTGCATCTAGTCTTTTTGAAACGTCCGATATTGATAATATATTATCTGTAAAATCTAACGATTCTTGTTTATTATTATCGATAATAACTAGCAAATTACTTATTTTATGTTGAGCCATAAACATAAATCCTTCCCATATTGATCCTTCATTAGCCTCTCCATCTCCTATGACACATATAAATTTTTTATTTTTATTTGCTAATGCTTTTCCACAACTTACTGATAATCCATGACCTAAAGAGCCTGTTGACCAAGTTATTGATTTTAATGAACCTTTTTTAGGGTGTCCTCCAAATCTTGAATTGTTTTGATAATAATCATCCAAATCTGACTTATCTATTTCCCCGGTTCGAATTAAAGTTACTAACCAAGCTAAAAGACAATGACCCTTGCTTAATATAAATTCAAATTCTGAAATCTGATTTAATGCATAGATCGAAGATAGTATATCAATAACGCTGAGAGAACCACCAATATGTCCACCTTTTGCTTTATGAACAATTTTGGCTATATCAATACGACTTTGATATGAGAATAATTTCGCTTTCTGTGAATAATTTATTAAATTTTTCATTGTCCAATAATTTATATGAGGCTTTTAAATAAATATTTGCTTTGGTAAGTTGATTTTTTAGAATTATATCACGATTAATATTCCTTTTCTTGTCCGCAAAAATTCTGTCTTGCCATTTTTCTTCAAGAAATTCATTCATTATAATTAGAGACCATTTAAGTGAAAAGAATGCATTATAAATATTTAAATTAATAAAATCTTTTTTATTTATTTTTTCATTTATGAAATAGTTAGTCCAAATATCTCCGATATTATTAATCTTTAGGTTTTTAGGATGTAATAAAAAATCAATATGTTGTTTAATAGGAGAATCTAATCCCGAATATTCTAAATCAATTAATTTTAATAAAAAATTATCATCTAAAGCACAATTATGAAGACCTGAGTCAGCATGGCTAAAAATTAAATCTGAAAATGGATTTATTTTTCCTAAATAATTAATAACTACATTTAAAGCCTTATCAAATTTGACGATAAATTCATCATAATTTTTTTGCAAAACAGTTTTAATTTGATTTTTTTTATGTTTATTTAACATTAAATCTATCTGCTTAATTGATAATCTATTATCTAATAAAGCTTCTTTAGCATAGAGTTTAAGATTATTATCATTAGACGTTTTATCGTGAATAGATTTAATTAATCTTATGTAATCTTTAAAATAATTTCTATTAATTAATTTTGTATTTTTCAAGTATTGATAGTAAATTTTTAAAAGCTTTTTATCTACTCTAACTATTGGTGCAGTGAAATTTTGATTCTTATTTGAAAGATAATTATGAATAAAATATTCATTATAAAACTGTATAACATTTCGATTAGGAAAACTTTTTTCAAAAATATAACTATTATTTTCATAAATAATTCTTGAACTACTATTACCAGATGCCATATTAAGAAATCATATTTGGAATGTTAATCCAATTATTTGCTTCAATAATATTATTCCTTTCGATTATTAGGGAGGAATTTAGATTTTTGATATTTTTACCATTAAAAAGAATATGTAAAGCTTTATTTTGTTTAATGTTATGTAATTGTATTTTTTCATGTATAAATAAAAGATCATCAATAATTACTTGCGGATGAATTAAATAAATCATCTCTAATTTTTCTTCTATAGAATCACAAAAGATTATAGATTTTATTCCTTTTCCTAAATTATTTTCCATAATCCAATTAAAAATTCTTGTTTGAGCTATGGAAAGAATGTTTACATTTTTAGAGTCTTTGATACCATATTTTGTTTTATGACTTATTAAGTAAATCTCATAACCTTTATAAATAAACTGTTTAAGAGCTTCACGGCTATTTTGATAGAAATTTACATTTTGAGATTGATCTGAATAAATATCACCTTGAATATATTGCCAATTAGAATCACCTATCTGATCCCTTATTATTTTTTTAATTTTATTAATCTCAATATCTAAAAAATCATCTTCAATATCTAATTGAAAATTTCTACTTAATAATGATTTTCTAATAGATTTCCTATAGTCGACTAAAGTATTATCAATATCTATTACTAATCTCATTTTATATTTTTTGATTTCAGTTGTTTAATAGAAAAACATGTATCATCATCATTTAATTCTCCACTATTGTAAGCGTCAATTATTTCCTTAATAGCATTATCTACATTTTTCTTGGGTTGAAAGCCATAGTTAATAATCTTATCTGAACATTGTCTATATGATCTTGGATCATTACTTTCTGAAATTTTAATTTCACAATCTGGTAATTTTAATTTGATTCTATTAGCTATATCTAAAATTGAAATATTTTCAAAACCAGCATTAAAGAAACCTGAAGGTATACTTGTTTCTTTTCCTAGAAAGAATTCATACAAACTACAAATATCATCTATGTGAATATTTGGCCTAATTTGATTACCTCCAAAAACGTTTATACAGCCATTTTTAAGTGCAGAATATGTAAGTATATTCACTGATACATCTAATCTCATTCTTGGAGATACTCCACAAACGGTAGCAGGTCTTACACATATAATATTAATTGAATCTTTATAGCTCAAAAATATTCTTTCGGCTACCATTTTTGTTTTATTGTAAGCACTTATTGGTACTAGAGGTGTGTCTTCTGTAACCTTTGGTCTTTTACTAACTCCATATACACTCCCTGAACTTGCAAATATTAATTGTTTTACTCCTTCCTGAACGCATAATTGAGCTAATAATTGACTACCTAAAACATTTACCTCCCAACTTAACTGAGGATTTAAATCAACTTGAGGATCATTTGCAATATTTGCTAGGTGAATTACACAATCAATATCTCTGAGGTGATCATTTTTTAGCTCTCTTATATCACATTTAATTTTTTCTAAATTTTTATGTGGGATTAAATAATCTCCGAACCAATTAGTATCAATTGATCTTATAAAATGACCTTTTTGAAGAAGCCTTGGAATGAGAACTGTCCCTTTGTATCCATTCCCTCCAGTGATTAAGATCTTCATTATTAATAAATTAAGGAAAATAATTAGATAATTGAAATAATATCAAAATATGTTTTACATAAGTAACTTTTATTAGAAAAGTTACTTATGTTATTTAATTTTGTTTAAATTAATTTATTGATTACTAAAAACTCATGAAATATTTTAGAAATTAGAATAGTAACAAATGGTAATAGATGAGGATAAATAAATAGTAGGAAGTTGCAATGCAATAATTCTAGAAATATTGATAGATTTTTATAACAAATGACAAAAAGATATATTAGGTACTGTAATTATCAATAGAGCATTTAATACTACTACCGCTGAGAGAAAAATTTTAATAATAAGAAATATGGATAAAACTAAATAGATAAGTAGATATTAAAAGGTAGTTTATACTTTAAATCCAAAAGATATTTAAAAAATACTAGTTATAAAAATTGCTCAGGAAAACATCTTAAACCCAATAAAAACTTATTAAGATAATTAATCTAGTTATCTTACTTACAAAGACTTAAAATATACCAAAAAAATTAACGATATCTCTATCCACAATTAAATTATTAAGTTTTACTTTTATTTGACCAAATGTAAGGCAAGAAATTAGTAGTAACATCTTTGATCTATTAACACTAATAACTTAATAGTTTCTCTTTGAAAATATAATTAAGTGTAGTTGTAGCATATAAAATGATTGCTTCTATATATATTTAATTATGATAATATTTAATCCAATAATATTGAGTGATTGTTTAAGGGAAAATATATTGGATTTTTATACATGTTTCCAAAGTAAATAAATAGGAATCAAGGATACTAGAGTTACTAATATCAAAGAAGATTCAAAAAAACAAATTAAAACTATTAAGTTGAGAGAATCTGATTATTAAATAAATTTTATAAAGGCTTAAAAAAAGATTTAATAGGCTTGAAACGATAGGTATTAAAAGTATTCAATTTGATTTTCTATTTTTCTAGATTAATAGTAATATATATATGATTTGTTTTATAAGCGATCTTGGGTTTACAAAAAGTACATGAGAATAAATTATTAAGATTATTTTTTCTTAAAAATTCAAAATCTTCTTTAATTGTTTGTATTTTCCTTTCCTTTTTAGTTTTTGATTTATCCAAAGCAGAAACTAATAATATGAATTCTAAGAATAAAGCTGAACTCCCAAATGAATCTTCGATAAGTATTGATTATCTAAAGCCAAAAAAAGAGTTAGAGGATTACATAATTGATACAGGAGATGAATTATTCATAGATTTTTACCCCGCCAAAGAACTAAGTGATACATATATTGTTAATGCAGAAGGTGAATTATTTTTACCAAGACTTAATGAAACTTATGTAAGAGGTTTAACTACTTCTGAGTTAAAAAAATTATTAGAAAGAAAATACTTAGAATTTCTTATTAAACCAGAAATAAAAATAAGGATTGCAGTGTTTAGGATATCTGAAATATTAGTGCAAGGTGAGGTTAGATATGCAGGACTATATAAATTTCCCGCTTATAGAGCAGCCTTTCCTATTAAGAAAAAAAAACTTGATGATTATTCTTATTTAAAAGAGGCGAAAAAAATTAATGCAGAGCGTTTTATAAAAATGAATGAGGATAATCAATCAACTAGTAATAATACTATAAATATAGAGGGAAGTCGTGAAAATATAACTACTATTTCTGATGTCATTAGGGAAGCAGGAGGGATAACTTCCTTAACTGATTTATCTAGAATAGAAATAATACGAACTGTTCCTCTTGGAAAAGGTGGAGGGAAAAAAAGAGCTTATATCGATCTCACTTCTTTTATGACTAACTCAGATGATAGTAGCGATTTGAGAGTATTTGATGGAGATATTATATTTATTCCAAAATTAATTAAAGCCTCTACAAAACAAATTCCAAAATCAATCTTAAGTGGTCTCTCTCCTAAATTCATTACAGTAAATGTTTTTGGTCAAATTAAAAATCCTGGTCCTATTAAAGTCCCTCTGGGGGCCTCCTTATCAGATGCTTTTGATTTAACTGGGCCAATAAAACCTCTTTCAGGTAAGGTTATTTTATTTAGGTATCAAAATGACGGGACAATCTTAAGAAAGAAAATTTCTTATTCTGCTAGCGGAAAAAGAGGCTCGAAAAGAAATCCTTTAATTAAAGAAGGTGATTATATTTCTGTAAAAAATAGTTTTTTAGGAAAAAGTACAGATTTCATTAGAGAATTTACAGCCCCATTTATTGGTATTAATGCAGCTAAAGACTTATTTGAAAGTTTTAATGATTAGTTATAGCTTTTAAGGCTGAATTATTCTGCAAAATCTTTTCAAAAAATGTTACTACTAAATTATTAAGATTTTAAATAAAATGATTGAAAATCTAAACTCAAAAATTGGAAATCCCAAAATAATAGATGAGAATAATGCTGAGATAGATTTAAGATTAATCTTAAATTTTCTTTTAAGAAATAAAGTATTAATTGGTCAATTATCACTCTTAACCCTTATTTCTGGAATTATATATGGATTTTCACTTGAAAAAGTTTGGGAAGGTCAATTTCAAATAGTTCTAAAGAAAGAAAATCAGTCTCCAAAAATAAATTCTACAATAGCAAATCTTGCTGGCATAGGGCTAACCGGAGAGAATGAATTAACTACTGAAGTTGAGATTTTAAAAAGTCCTTCAGTCTTAATGCCTGTATTTGAATTCGCAAAATCACAAAATAATCAAGTTAAATATAAAGACACCAGTTTTTCAAATTGGAAAGAAAAAAATCTTAATATTGAATTAAAAAAAAATACTGCAGTTTTAAGTATTTCATATAGAAATAAAGATAAAGAAACCATCATCCCAATTTTGCAAAAAATGAGTTTCTCCTATCAAGAATATTCAGGAAGAAATAAAAAAAGATCTAATGAAATTACATATAATTTTTTAAAAGAGCAAATTTCAACATTCAAAAATAGGAGTGCTAACTCCTTAAAAGCTGCACAGGAATATGCTATTGATCAAGATCTTGTTTTCTACGATTTAGGTATAGGATTTCAAAACGATAATTTAAATAAATCAATAACTAATAATACTCTTAAATCATTTTTATCAAATGTTAATAATAATATTCCATCGACTAATTCATTTTTATCAAATATTGAAATAGAAAATTCTCGCGTCCAAGCAGCCAATCAAATTAGAAAAATTAATATACAGCTAAAGAAGATTAAAGAGTTAAGTGATATAAAAGAACTTCAATATATTGCCTTAACAATTCCTGATTTAGTGAATGAAGGACTGCCCAAAACTCTTAGTGAAATTGATTCATCTCTTATAGAAGCTAAGTCAAAATATACTGATAAAGATATTAGGATAAAAGAATTAATAAAACTAAAAGAAATAATCATAGATCTTTTAAAGGAAAGAACTATTAACTATCTAGAAGTCCAAAAATTAGATGCTGAAGCTACCATGAAAGCCGCAATTAGACCGAAGGATGTTTTATTAAAATATAAAGAACTGCTTAGAGAATCAGGAAGAGACGAAGCAACTTTGATCCAACTTGAGGATCAATTTAATATGTTCAAATTAGAATTTGCAAGACAAGAAGATCCTTGGGAATTAATTACTAAACCTACATTATTAGAAAATCCAGTTTCTCCAGATTTACTAAAAATAAATATTATGAGTTTAATAATAGGATCCTTTTTAGGTATTGCTTATTCTTTATTTAAGGAAAAAAGATTAGGTAAGATTTATGAGGTTGCAGAAATAGAAAATCTAATTCCAATAAAATTAATTTCACAAATAAATTTGAATAAAATAGAAAAAGAAGCTGATAATCTATTATTTATAAAAGATTTATTAAATAAAAAATCGGATGATGTAATAAATTTTGTTCCTCTTGGAAATACAGAAATACAAGAATTAGATAAACTTAAGAAATCTTTAATTAAAGAAAAGTTTTCAAAAGATATTAGAATTTCCTCTGATAAAAATGATATTAAAGAATATTCAAATTATTTAATATTAAAATTAGGTTGTATAAATTATTATGATATTTTTATTCTTAATAAACGTATTGATTTGCTTGAAAATAAATTTAACGGATTGATAGTTCTAAATTAAAGCTAAAATTATTATTTATATTATGTTTTAATTAAGTTTCTATTTTTTGAATAAATCTGAATTAAAACTTATAATAACTAAATAGTTATTTAAAATTATAATTTCTAAATTAATCGTTATTATAAAGCTTATAGATATTCTTTCTGTAGTGATAACATATTCAACATAATTTAAAGCTTCATTAATTTTATTTTTCGAAAATCTTTTCGCTAATATAAAATCAAAGATCTATAGCTTTATTTTGAAAATCAAATTGAGGTATCTCCGAATTTTCTCTATCATTTTGGATTATCATGCATTTGAATAAAAAGCTTTTTAAAAGTAAATAGATAAATAATATATATAAATATTATTTTTTTGGGCTTAACTTCAATATTACTTACCTCTCTTTAAAAAGGTATTACTTTTTAAACAAGTTATATACTTTTTTTATTAACAGAATTATCAATAAAAATAAAAAAGATATTTAGATTAAATAATTTATAAATTATTATTAGCTAATTCTAAAGAATGAGGAGTACCAATATCTATAAAAAATCTATCGACATTCCATATATTAATCTTATTAATTAACAATGGAATAACTTCGCAACTAAAGTCGGTGCAATTAGGTAACTGGGAGACTATCCAATCTATTAAATTATAATTAAAAAGGTAAATAGCTCCATTTGCTAAATTTGTTGGAGGATTCTGTACTTTTTCATAAAAACTTTTAACAATATCTTGATTATCGATTTCAATTACACCACAACTTTTGGGATCTAAAGTATTAAAAGTTAACATCGTCATTAAACATTTTTTTGGTCTATTATTAAAGGCTTCTATTAGTCCGCTTAAATCACTTGTAGTGTAGTTATCAGCATGTATAAATAGTATATTACTATTATCAAAAAAAGATTTATTTTTTATCAAAGTACCTGCTGTACCATATAAATCCTTTTCATAAACTTGCGTTATTTTTAAACTACTTTTTGCTCGTTCTTTTAAAAATTGATCTACTTTTTCTGCTAAATAATGAGTATTTACTAATACCTCCTCAATTCCTAATTTTTCTAATTTAAGTAGCCAATGTTCAATAATTGGAATGTTATTAATATTTACTAAACATTTTGGAGTTTTAAAAGTTATTGGTCTTAGTCTTGTTCCAAGGCCGGCAGAAAGGAGTAGAGCTTTTGTCTTCATTTATTCTTTAAAATTAATTATATAGTTATCAATTATATAATCAGCCAATGCAAAACTAGCTGTAAAAGCGGGTGATATTGCATTTAATATATGTGTACTATTTTTGCCATTTTTGCAAATAAAATCATTTTCCAGTTTCATCTTTTTTTTGTTAAAAAGTTGGGCTCTAATTCCAACTTTTGGACTCAACTCAATATCTTCTGATTTTATTTTTGGAATTAAATTCTTTGCAGATTTTAAGAAAGGACCTTTCATTGAAAGAAATGCCTGCTCATGTACATATTTACGAAACCCTCCTCTATTAAATACATATTGAGATGATAAAATCTTTAAGTTTTCTACTGACATTAAAGGTTCGATCGCTTTTATACCTCTATAATTTTCTCTTCCAAAAGCAAAAGAGGCTGTAGGCCCAATTGAAATTAGTGTTTGATCATGATTTGGAGTAAAATGAACACCTAAAAAAGGTAGATCAAGATCTGGAACTGGATAAAGATTAGTTGGGATGTTTATTTTACTTTTTAATTTAATTTGATAATATACTCCTTTAAAAGGCATCATGATAAATTCTTGACCTATCTTAAATTTATGAGCGACTCTATCTGCTTGTAGTCCTGCGCAATTAATCAAATGACCATAATTTATTTTTTCATTATTTGAAATTTTAATCGCGTTTTCTTTTTCATAAACACTCCATTGAGGTTCTACAAAAACAAATTTTACACCCTTATCAAACAATTCTTCTTGCAACTTATTTATTACTTGAATTGGCTTTACTACCGCAGTATTTGGACTCCACAAAGCTCTACCCGTTGGACAAGTTGCATCAGGAACTAAATCATTCACTTGATTCTCATCCCAAAACTCTACTTTTGCTCCATTTGCCTTGCCCCTAAAGGCTAAGACTTCTAATTGACAATCTAAATTAGCTCTTGTTGGAATTATTAATTTACCACATTTATTTATCGAAAGACCTCTTTCTAGGACCCATGATTTAAGACGTCTAGCACCAGACACACAAACTTTTGCTTTTAATGAATTAGGTTCGTAATATAAACCAGCATGTAAAACGCCACTATTTCTTCCAGATGAATGAAGGCCAAGCTTTTCTTCTTTATCAATAATTAGAATACTATTAGTAATTTTTTTCTCAATTAATTGATTAGCAAGGCTTAAACCAACCATTCCTCCCCCAACAATAACTACATCAAAATTACGCTCTAATCTTCTATTAATCATTTTTTAATTTTAGGAAATTTGTAGGAAAGCAGGTTAAATTATCGATAAAATAAATTTTATTAGATTTACCTTTTTTGTTGAAACATAACTTTTTAATTTTGTATGATTCTAAATATTTTTCCTCTGATAATTTTTGAACAATTTCAGATCTCTCTAATAAACCATGGCCTGTTAAAACATGAAAAATAGTTTGTATATTTGCTTTTAAACCAGCTTTAATATCTGAAAATCTGTCTCCTATTAAAATTGATTTACTTAAATCAATATTAAAATCCCGCTGTGCTTCAAAGATCATCCCAGGATTAGGTTTTCGCCAGTAAGAATATCTTTTATCATCAAATCCGTTTGCATATATTCCATCTATATACGAAGGGAGGGCAAGATCTTCTAAAAATCTATTTGTCACAAATTTATATTCATCCCAAGTAAAATAACCCCTTGAGATACCTGACTGATTAGTGATTATAATTACAATCCAATTATTTGATTTAGCAAATTTTATTATTTCTCTTACACCGACTTCAATTTCTACTTTATTTGCAGAAGAGATATAGTGGCAATCTTTTATCAAGACACCATCTCTATCAAAAAATATAGCTGGCTTTTGAGTAGAAAGATTTCTTTTAATTTTAGAACTATATAAATATTTTTTTTTAAGCTCTTCTTCAAATAAAATTAATTTATTCATAAAATCATTACATATTCTTTATAAAATTATAATGTTATATTATTTTTCATTTACAAATTAATTAGGAAAAGTATTTCTACATTTATACATTGTTTTAAGACAACAAATATTTCTCACTGCAAACATCATAAGCTCCTCATATATAAATTTATAGCGCATAAAAGCCATATTTAGAAATTCAAATCCTTCTGTTATAAATTTGATGATATTATTTATGGGCTTATTATATATTAGAATAAAATTTATACTGAGGTTAAAAGTATAATGGTTAAAACAGATTGGGAGAGAGAAGTTAAAAGAGGTAATAGATTTAGATTTGGAGAAAACTGGACAAATTTTATCAAAGAGACCCTTGATGAAAATACAATTAATGGAGCGAGGGATTCTACACAGTTTGCATTGAAAAAAGCAGGACTAAGTTTTGAAAACTTGAATATTATTGATATTGGTTGTGGTAGTGGATTATTTAGCTTGGTCGCTTTAAGACTTGGAGCAAAGCATGTGACATGTTTTGATTATGATCCTGATTCTGTTAATTGTACGAGAGATTTACTAAACTCCCAGGAATTTAGTGAAGCTGATTTTACTTGTATGGAAGGAGATATACTCGATAAAAAATTTATAAAAACACTTGGAAAGTTTGATTTAGTCTATAGTTGGGGAGTCTTACATCATACTGGGAACTTGAATAGGGCAATAAGAAATGCGGCTGAACTTGTTGGGGATAAAGGTTCATTATTTGTAGCTCTTTATCAACAAACTTTTTTAGATTATTTTTGGAAAATTGAAAAGAAACTATATAGTCGCTCGAATCAAACGATACAATCAATTATAAGTTATTTATGGATAACTAAAACTAAAATTTCTTTTGCTGCTAAAGGGTTATCTTTTGAAGAGATGGTTTCAAGTTATAAATCCAAAAGAGGGATGAATTATTATAAAAATGTTCATGATTGGCTGGGAGGTTATCCTTATGAAGGTATTTCTCCTAAAAATTATATAAATTTAATAAGCTCTTTAGGATTTAAAGAGTCCTATCTTTCTTTGCCAGGCAAATATTGGTCATTAAGTAGTGGATGTAATGAGTATATATTTATGAAAAAATAAATTCAAAATGACTATTAAAAATTATTTTTTCAAACTTTCTTTAAAATTATAAATTTTACTTTTTAACTTGCTAATGATATTCTTTGATTCGTTAATATCTGTATAACTTTGACATCTTGACTTTTTGGTTACATATGTTGGGATTTCAAATAAAGCTATTCTGCCCATATCTCCATCAATAGGCTTTATTTCATGAGGTAGACTTCCGTCAAATAGTAGTACATCTCCTGCTGTTATTGCTGATGAGAGACAGTGACGTTTATTGTGCTTGTCCCAAATATAAAATCCTCCATTTTTATAATCTTTATTTTTATGTGTTAATTCAATTTTAAAATGTAATAAGTTAAATTCATTGTCAACTTTATGACCATCAGTATGCTTATTAAGAAATCCACCATCTTTTGGATAAAGACTTAAAGAAGTATATTGACAGTAGTTATCATTTTCAATACAAGAACCATAATCTGATGGTAATCCAATAATTTTATTTCTAAATGCTGAAACTTTTCGCGAGATCTCAATTGTTTTTCTTAATTCATTAGGATTCCTATTCCAGGTAAAAAAACAACTTCTAATAATATTCCAATTTTTATTTTTACTATAACCAATTACATTTGGCATTCCGGCAGAGATTCCTCCTCTTAATGCTTTTGGTAGTGAATTTATAATCTCATTTTGTTTAAAAAAAAACGTCATGGTTTCCCTTCTCATTTCTAAGTATTCTTCTTGAGGAATTAAATTCTTGAGAATAAAAAAACCATTTAGATTTATTTTTTCTCTTATCTCTTCTAGCTCTGGAAATTTCATTTTTGCTTGATTATACATTATCTTAAGGAATTATTTTAATAGTCCATTCTGAAAATTTTTGTTTATTTTATTAATTTTATTTTAACCTAATTCAATAAAGATATTAAATATGAATTTTCAGATAATTTAATAAAAGGTAATTTCATTTATTTTTAAATTTAAATTTTGATTGAATTTAATTATTATTTCCTTCTAAGGGAGGATACTTAAATGTGTTTTCTGATTTAGTTAAGGTGTCATATGAACAAATTAATTTGAATGATCGTTTCCTCATTAAATAATAAATGGTATTGTTGTAAGTGCAAAGAAGCGAAAGAAGAACCTTGCAAAGTTGCGTAAGAGCAAATGACGAGAGCATAAAGAATTAATACGAAGTGCGCAATAAAAATAGTTCTGCTTAGATAGTTTGTTGTTGATTATTTTGGCTTATATTTGAAAATTCCCAAAGCTCTACTCATTTTCATAAGAAGATCCTGCTGGGTTGAGACTCGGTTGCCACTTCTATTTTTACGAAACTCTTTAAATATACTTACTTAATTAATTAAGTTGGGAGCTATTCCTTCCCCCTTAGGTTGGACTCAAAATATTACTACTGCCATGGTAATCATATCTCAATCTTAAATTAGCTTATTTAGATCTGCAAACGCCGTAGTAAAATTATTTTGGTTTTGGCTATTCCATTTCGTGAGGAATAAAAATAGTTTCTCTATTGCTTTCTTCTCAGTGATTATGAGTTACATGAGTTTTAAAACTCCTTTTGTTACTTTTTCTCGAGGAGACTATCTCTCGCCGTTCTCGAGTTTGATAGTTTTGCCAAGTGTTTATTCTGCGAATCAGCCCTAGAAGAGCCGCTATGATTAGTCATTCATTGCGCATTATATTGGGGAATAATGCTTAATCATCCATGATCAAGAACTCTCAAGTAATTTTAACCTTAACTCTAAATTCCTTTAAAAGTATTGATCACACAACTATAAGAACGAATTGGGGCCATAGCTCAGCTGGTAGAGCACCTGCATGGCATGCAGGGGGTCAGCGGTTCAAGTCCGCTTGGCTCCATTAAAATTAAACTACTTTCATTAATCTAATAACTTTCAAAAATATAATTATTTTTATCAATGAAACGTCTCAAATATTTTGTTTTAATAAGTAATCTAATTTTTGTTTTAGAGTCTTCTTCTGAAATAATAAAAAAGGTTAATAACAAAAATGCAATATGGGAAAGAATTGAAAATACAAATAAAAAAAATCTAGGTACTAAAGTACGATGGGAAATACTTGATATCAATAATAAAAGTATTGATAATCTAAGAGAACGGAAATTTGTTCCTGAGAATAATAATTCAAAAAAAGACTTAATATATACAAAAAAGAATTTTAATAATAATCGAATTAACTCCCTAAATTTATATGAAATAAGTCCTATCATGCCAACCAATAATTTTATTGAAAGTAATAATATTGAAAGCAAGGTTGAATGGAAATCATCCTTTGGAGGTGGGAAAGCTGGAGGGACAGGTCAACAAAACAATTCATTCAGAATTATTTATGGTTTAAATGAGATAACACAATTAAACGCCTATTTTGCAGAAGCAGATGACGATACATTTAACTTTATAAATGGAAAAAGAGCACAATATTCTTGGCAAACTTTTGCCTTGTCTTTAAAAAGAAGTATTTTTAATTCTCAAAACTCAGAATCATCCATCTCTTTTATTTCTTCAATAGAATATTTTAAAATTAGTAGTGGATCAGAAAATACAAAAAGTATTTTCAATGAAATAAATGATTCCTTCGATAAAGATAAATTTGGCAAAATTTTATATTCCTTTTCAATTCCATTTACAAAGCAGATTAGTAATAAAGTAAATTATATTTTTGTGCCTGGATTAATATCCTTGCCAAAGAAATTGGGAAATAGAACCTTCAGAAATAATTATTATGGAAATAACTTCTACCTTGCAAATGGAATCATTTACAAATTATCTGAAGATTTAACTTTTACAGGATCATATACAAATCCATTAGGACCTGGTAATAATTACTTTAATAAAAATATAATTTTTATGAAAAAGCCAATTTATAATATTGGTTTAATTTGGGACATAAATAATAAAATCGGTATTGAAACAAAATTAACGAATGGCTATGGCTCCACTCCTTCAACAGGAATATTGACATTACCTTCAGATAATGTTCCAATTTACTACGCAAACATAAAATATAATCCTGACGGGGAAGACACTTATTTAAAACCATTAAGTAAAAGAGATAAATTAATTAGTAATGGAGGTATTACTGTTAATAATGCTTTGTTACCAAAAAATAGATCTAAACAATACAGCTTAAATTTTGACTCTAAGGGAAATTACTTTGGAACTTATAGTTACTCTCTTTCAAATATCTTCCAATTAGAACTTATAAATATAGGAAGTTTTAAAAATGTCAGCCAAAATAATTATTTAAGTAAAAATTTAAAAGAAACTTACTTCAATAAGAATAATTTTCACATTAGGCTAGGTGGCAAATTTTTATTATTTTCTCCACAAAAAGATGATTATATTTGGACAGCATTTAGAACCTCTCTTGGAAGGGATGAAGATACAAATCAAGGTTATATCTTTTCTGAATTAATAAATACCTATAGAATAAATAATTGGATTGCAGCTAATATAAGCTCTAAGTTTTTTTTAAGTGGATCAGAAAAAGCCAGTGGAATTGGCTCATCACTATATATAAATTTGTCAAACAAACTCCAAGTAATTCCTGAAATGAATATCACTTTTAATAACAAATCAAAATTAAATAATACACTATCCATTAGATATAAATTAAATCCAAACAAATCAGCTGATTTATATATGTCAAATGCATTTGGCGTTCAAGACATAGGAACTCTTATTAAAGATAAAGACTATAGATATGGCTTAAAATTAAACTTTATTTATTAATATTAATTAAACGTTTAAAGTTTCCTCCAGACGGCTAGTAGCTTTCCTTGAAGTACAACTTCATCAAGATTTAATACGATAGGATCATATGCTGGATTTGCCGCTTCAAGATATACTTTATTATCTTTTTTAAAAAAATATTTTAAAGTTGTACCCAGACCGGGTACTAACGCGCTAACTATAGTTCCATTTCTTAAAGGGAAAGAATCTTTAATAGGCTCCATTAAAACCATATCACCATCTGCGATACATGCATCTTTCATAGAATCACCATTTACTGTTAATGCAAAAATATCTTTTTTCTTTAAAACATCTGATATATCTAAATTTTCATTTACATCATTAAAAGTCTCAATTAGACCACCAGCAGCGACAGATCCCATAATTGGTACTCCTTCAAAAACTTTATCAACAAGTTTTAATGTTCTCGCTTTACCTTCTTGCCATGAGATATATCCTTTTTCTTGAAGATGTTTTAATCTACTTTGTATTGGGGCAGGAGATTTTAACTTCATCGCCTGCATCATTTGACGTATTGTTGGACTATGCTGGAACTCTTTTAAATAATATTTAATCCACTCATAAAGCTCATTTTGAGCATCTGTAAGATTTTCTTTGAGATAATTACTCACTACATAGTTTTTACTCTAATACAAATGTACCTATAAATATTAATCTTGCAAGCGTTCTAAGTTAGAAGACATGAAAGAAGTGCTTGTTGGATATGCATCCTATTTTCAGCTTGTTCAAAAATTCTACTATTTTTACTTTCTATAATTTGATCCGTTATTTCTTTACCTCTGTATGCTGGAAGACAGTGAAGAATAATGACTTTATCGTCTGCAAAACTGAGTAATTTTTCATCAACCGTGTATCCAAAAAAATCTTTTTCTTTATTATCTTTTTCAGATTCCTCCCCCATAGATGCCCAAACATCTGTATAAATTACATTCGCGTTATGAACTGCAGCATAAGGATCATTATACATTTTTAAAACAAAATTACTTTTTCCAATTTGATTTGCTTTCTCAATAATCTTTGAATCTGGTTCATAACCTTTTGGGCAAGCTATTCTAATTTCACATCCTAAAATTGATCCTCCAAGAATAAGAGAATGAGCGACATTATTTCCATCTCCGACATAAGCTAAAACTTGATTCTGAATACAACCAAATTCTTCCTTAATAGTCATAAAGTCAGCTAAAGCCTGACAAGGATGTTCAAGATCCGTGAGGGCATTTATTATTGGTTTAGAAGACCATTTCGCATATTCTTCAATATTTGATTGATCTGATGTTCTTATTGCAATAACATCACAATATCTACTTAGTACTCTAGCGGTATCTCTTATTGGTTCTCCTCTCCCTAATTGAGATGTTGAAGGATTTAAATCAATAGTCGTTCCGCCAAGTCTAGACATCCCAACTTGAAAACTTACTCTTGTTCTAGTCGAAGCTTTATCAAATACAAGACCTAAAACTTTTTCATCAAAAGTTTTTTTAATATTTTTACTTTTAAATGAATAAGCTAAATCAATTAAATGATTAATTTCATCAAGTGTAAGATCCGAAATTGAAAGTAAATCTTTTGCTCCAAGCTTTATTGGGCTTAACATATATTTGACATAAATATAAATTTAAACGGGCATTTTTGATTCCGACAATAAACCCTTTAAATCTTCCCCTTCAATGACTTCTTCTTCAAGAATCTTTTGCGATATTGATTCAAGCAAAGGCAGATTATTTCTAAGAATCTTTAAAGCCATTTCATGAGCACTATCTACTAAATCTCTAACCTCTTTATCAATAGCCTGGGCTGTAGCATCACTTACAGCCCTTCTTGGATTATTTCCATTACCCAAAAATTGTCCTCCACCTTGTTTATCGTAGGCTAATGGCCCAAGAATGTCGCTCATACCAAAAGTGCCTACCATTTGTTCTGCAATATCTGTAGCCCTCTGTAAATCATTTGAAGCTCCAGTAGTGATCTTACCAAAAACAATCTCTTCTGCAGATCTTCCTCCTAATAAAGTTGCTATCTGGCCCTGAAGTTCTTCCTTAGAATTAAGAAATCTCTCTTCTGTTGGAAGTTGTAAAGTATATCCCAAAGCACTCATACCTCTTGGAACAATTGATATCTTTGCAACTTTTGAACCACCAGGCATTAGATGTCCCACAATTGCATGTCCCACTTCATGGTAAGCGACAACTTTTTTCTCGTCATCTTGTAAAACCCTACTTTTCTTTTCTAAACCTGCTACGACTCTTTCAATAGCTTCAGCTAAATCTTTCTGTTCAACACTTTTTCTATTAGCCCTAGCGGCTAGTAAAGCTGCTTCATTAACCATATTAGCTAAATCAGCTCCCGCGAAACCAGATGTTGCCTGAGCTATAGAATCTAGGTCAATAGCATCTGAAAGTTTAACTTTATTAGTGTAAATTTCTAATATAGTTTTTCTTCCGGATAAATCAGGTCTGTCAACCAAAACTTGTCTATCAAATCTACCTGGCCTCAAAAGAGCCGCATCAAGGACTTCAGGTTGGTTTGTTGCTGCTAGGACAATAACTGGTTTATCTGATGCCGCAAATCCGTCCATTTCAGTAAGCAACTGGTTTAAAGTTTGTTCTCTTTCATCATTTCCACCAACTACTCCCATTGACCCCGATCTACTTTTACCAATCGCATCTAATTCATCAATAAAAATTATGCAAGGGGCTTTTTTCTTAGCTTGTTCAAATAAATCTCTTACCCTTGCAGCACCAGCACCAACAAAAAGTTCTACAAATTCTGAACCGGAAATAATAAAGAATGGGACTTCAGCCTCACCTGCAACAGCTTTTGAAAGAAGTGTCTTACCTGTCCCAGGTGGCCCAACCAGTAATACCCCTTTTGGAATTCTTGCACCTATATCAGTATATCTCTCAGGCTTTTTCAAAAAATCTACAATTTCTGTTAGTTCATCTTTAGCTTCATCAACACCAGCGACATCATCAAAAGTAATTTTAGATTCATCATCTGGTACATAAACTTTAGCCTTACTTTTTGTAAAGCTTAATGCTCCTTGGGCTCCTCCTCCTCCCATACTTCTTCTGGCAAAAAACTGAAGGACTAAAATAAAAATTAAAGGAGGGACGACCCAGCTTAGAATTGTTGAGAATATATTGGGTTTTTTAGGAGGCGCTGCAGCGAATTCGACACCTTTATTTTCCAATCTTTGTGGTAGGTCCATGTCGAAAATTGGAGTTGTAGCTAAGACGGAGGGTGCTCCTTCTTCCGCTCCATTTAACTCATACCTAATTTGTTCTTGGGTTATGTAAGCTCTTTTTACCTCACCATCATTAACTTGATCTATAAAAAGTGAGTAAGGAACTCTCGGTATTTGCATATTTTGGTTAGGAAATAAGCTGCTAAACAAAAGTAAAGCACCTACACCTATTAAGATGATATTGATGATTCCAAATCTTCTATTAGGTTGATTATCGTCCTGTCTTATGGGCATAATTATCATAAATTTGTACTTATTATAAACTAATCGAATTAATTTCGTATCTGTTTAATTTTTATTGGTTGAGAACCGTAATTCAATTTCTAGGGTTATGGAAAATATTATTTATCTTTTTTAAAACTTCTTAGAAAAATATCTTTTTTTAGAAAATTTATTTCTTGTAAATTCAAGTTTATAACTTCATCCATAGATTCAAATTCAAAATCAGCAAATGGGTTCATTGCATTAACGCCTCCAAGAATCTTAGGGGCTATAAAAGTATTAAATTCTTGAATACATCCTGCTTTAAGAGCTGAAGTAGCAAGTTCTGGTCCACATTCCCATAAAACTTTATTACAGCCTTTTTCTGCTAAAAATTTTGAGAGCAATTTTGGATCATCAGAAGATACTTTTTTTATTAATACATTTTTAGGAATTCTTTTTAAGTTTTCTTCTTTTGCCGTTGAAGAGTCATAGACAATAACAGTTTCTGATGATTCAGTATCCCATAAGTTTGCTTTCAGAGGTAAATCAAGAGTTCTAGTAAAAACGACCCTCAAGGGTTCTATTCTTTTTAATCCACGAGTTGTTAAAAGAGGGTTATCTTTTCTCAATGTATTTCCACCGATAATGATCGCATCACAATCTGCTCTAAGTTTATGAACTAATGAGCGTGATCTTTCAGTAGTAATCCATTTACTTTTCCCATTTTTTAATCCTAACCTTCCATCAATACTCATTGCCCACTTTAAAACTCCATATGAACAGCCATTTATATTTTTATAAATAAATGGTTTATTTAATTCCAATGCCTCCTTCTCACACAAGCCTAGATCAACTTCGATCCCAGCATTTTCTAATAATCTAAGACCCTTACCTGCAACTCTTAAATCTGGATCTTTTATAGATACAAATACCTTTTTAATACCTGAAGATATTATTTTATCTACACATGGGGGAGTTTTTCCTGTATGACAACAAGGTTCAAGATTGACATAAAGAGTTCCACCTGAAGGATCATCTTTTAGATTATTAAAAGCCATAGCCTCAGCATGAGGCATGCCAGACTTTTGATGAAAACCTTCTGAAATTAATTTACCTTTTTTATCAAGAATTACTGCTCCAACAAGTGGATTTGGACTTGTAAAACCTCTACCAAGAGAAGCCAAATGGATTGCTCTAATCATCCACTTTTTGTGAATGAAATTTTCTAGCTTCATTTTAAGATTGAGTTTTTAAGGCCCTCCATTCTTTAACTAAAAAAGGAGGGACGGGTAGTTCTGAGAAAACCCCTTGTAAAGAAAGTCTCAAAGGTCTATTTTGAGATATATCTTGAAGTAAATTTTCCAGATCAAATTCAGCTGCAGCTTGCCTGCTGTCTTCTGCAAGCTCAGTATTCATGAGTGTTATGTCATCTAACTTCCATTTTTTTCTTCCAGACTCTACATCAAGGGGAAGGGGATGATCAATCCTAAGATTACCAGGATATCCAATTACCCTTAAGATTAACTTTTCATCATTATTTGGCGATTTATAAGCCACCAATTGCCAAGTCTCATAATCTAAGTCTCTTAGGAATTCTGTACTAGCATTTATTAAACCACCATTTATTTGGGTCTCTGCAACTTCTGCGTAAGATTTTACAGGAACAAATAAGAGAGGGACAATTACTAAGCAAATAAGGATTTTTGCACAGTGTTCATTTATTAATTTTGAAATTTTCTTCATTTTCAGAATCCATGAGAGCGTCAAGTGTAACCGCAGTCCGAACAAGAGAGTGATATTTCTGTAAAATCTTACGATTTCGCTCAATCGATTTTGAAAAATCTCTAGATTCATTAGTAGAGAAACTTTTTGCTAAATCGTTTGAATCATCTTCTATTAGTTCAAAATAATCTTGATTGTTAATAAGAGCTAACAGTAATTCGTGTAATCGCTTTCTTCTTTCAGACAATTAGTCACTATATCATTGACTCGTATAATAATAGGATAATTTTACGACT
>MDTA01121284.1_pt1 | contig 30710 bp, 27 predicted proteins | sample 811151 | NCBI WGS metagenome assembly MDTA01 (sample SAMN05326648, study PRJNA326480) | marine metagenome | isolation source: seawater | place: Indian Ocean: South | collected 2010 | reverse complement strand
TTCTTCCTATAGAGCCGTGGTAGACCACCACGTTGATAGGCTGGATGTGGAAGTGCGGCAACGCATGTAGCTGACCAGTACTAATAGCTCAATTGGCTTAATTTATGCACTGAAAAAAATTTATATTAAGTTAAGATGATTGATATTAAACCTCTAAAATTAGTAAATTACTCTAAAAACAAAAAACTCATTAAAGTAAAGCTTTCAGAAATAGAAATGGGTTTAAACGTAAAAGATAACTTTTTTATCTTTAATGATAACGGAAAATTGCGAGTTTATGATAGAGTTTGCGATCACAGAGGAGGCAAACTAATCAATAAAGATAACATTATTAAATGTCCAATTCATAACTGGATATTTGATCCCATTTCTGGAAAATATTCTAACGGTATTAAAAAAAACCCTATACCTTTTAAGATTAATGGAGATCACATTGATTTTTATACTTATACTTTCGTTCCAAATATACATAGAAAAAATTTGTTTCCTGAAGAAAATAAAATAAGTCTTCGTTTTTTTAATCATGCTTTTTTGAAATTTAAAACTAAAAATATTAGTTTTTGCACTGATCCATGGGCTATCGGTCCTGCATTTTATAATGGTTGGTGGTTAAAAAAAAAAACTCATGAAGACTGGGTTGATGAGTTGAATAATTCAGATTTTATTTATATAAGCCATAATCACCCTGACCATTTACATTCTCGAACACTCTCAATGTTAGATAAAAATAAATATATTTTGGTACCTAATTTTTTATCAAATTCAACATATCTTTTTTTAAAAGAAGAAGGGTTTAAAAATATAAAAAAACTTGAATTTGAAAAAGAATATCACTTTGGAAACTCAAATTTAGTTTTAACCTTATTTAAATCTGGTGACTTCAGAGAAGATAGCGGGATCTATTTTTCACTTAATAAGTTTTCAGCGCTACTTGATGTAGATGCTGGAAATATAAATTTTAATAAACTGCCAAAAGTTAATCTGTATGCCAGCTCATTTGCAGGTGGTGCGAGTGGATTTCCAATGATGTTTGACAATTATACAGAGGAGCAAAAAAGCAAAATAATTAAATTAGATAGAAAATTTGTAATTTCAAAAAAAATTAAAAATCTTTCAAATAATGCTGCAAATTATTTTTTACCTTATGCTGGTTTTTTTCAAGAGAAACTTGCGAGAGATTTTTATGTAAAAAAAAAGAATAAGAAAAACAAAATTGATGATTACAATAATTTTTGTAAAAAAAATAAAATTCAACTTTTGGATTTAAATAAATCAAATTTTTTTGAATTTTATAATGATAATTTAGTCTCACAAAAAAAAATAATTAAAAAATATTATAAAGATAAAAGTCGTGATGAATATCTAAAGGATTTTGATAGAAAAAACTCAAAAATAGATAAAAACTTTATAGAGAATTATTTCAAAAATTCAGGCTTTAAGGATAATCTTTTATTAGTTATTAGTCTTACCGACGACTACTTTAAAAAAAATATTTTAAAATTTTACGTAACGTTTGATGATGTTATTAATTTCAAAATAATAAAAAAAAACAAAATTTTAAAACAAAATTTTCCCACAAAAAGAATTTTACATCTAAAAATTAGAAAAGAGGCCTTCATAGATTGTGTAAAAAATGCAAAATCATGGGAGGACTTATTAATTGGCTTTCAGGTCAAAGTTTACAGAACTCCCAACATATTTAATAGTAAATTTTGGAATCATTTTTCAAATATATATGTATCAAAAAAAAGAGTTAAAGTGATAAGTGGATGCAATAGTTGTGATGTGATTAAACAAGATTTATACACACACATAAATTAAAATTAAATAATAAATAAATATTTACTAATTTTTCAAGTATCAAAAATTTTTAAACTATAATTTTAATCAAAACTATTAAGATTTAAAATGCATAAGATTACAAAATAAGATAAATAATGATATTTAATTATGACATTTTCATTTGAGGTCTCCTCTAAAAAAAATTCTTATTGGAATAAATATTACAGCAAAACTAATGTTATCTCTAAGCCATCAGACTTTGCTAAATTTGTTCTGGAAAAAATAAAAAAAACAAAGGGTTTTTTGATTGATGTTGGTTGTGGCAATGGAAGAGACACATTTTTTTTCATAAAAAATAAAATTCAAACTATAGGTTGTGATCGTAGTTTAACTGTTGTTAAAAAGAATAATAATTTAAAGAAAGTTTTTTCTAAAATAAATTTCTGTAAAAAAAATATTAAGTTAAAAAGAAAAGTAAATATATTTTACGCAAGATTTTTTATTCATGCTATTAGCTTAAAAGAAGAAGAGATTTTTTTTAATAATATTAAAAAAAATGCTTTTTCAACTTGTCAAATTTTCTTGGAATTTAGAACAGATAAAGATCCTTTAATGCAGAAAGGAAAATATTTGAGTAAGTATGAAAGGTTTACTGATCATTATAGACGTTTCATTAATGTCGATAGATTTGTGAAAAGAATGAAAAAACTAAAAATTGATATTTTATTTTTAAAAACAAGTAATAAGTTTGCTGTCTTTAAAAAAGATAAACCACATATTTGTAGAGTTATTTTATGTTATAAAAAAAAATAATCTTAATAATTTTAATTAGTTTTCTTTTTGATAGGTTTTATTTTTTTTTTAATTTTTTCTATGAGTATTCTACCTAATCTTTTTAAAGGCATATTAAAATTATTTTCCAAAGTAATATCTGGTTTTTTTGGAAATTCAGGTCTTAAATCTAACCCCCAGACAAATTTTGTTTTTTTTCTATAAAACTTTTTTTTCTTTTTTTTTAACAGATTTGAAATATCACTCTTAACGTATATTTCTAAATAATTTTTAATATTTTGTCTGTTAAATTTATGGAGCTTCTGAAAGAGAGCTACTGTAGTAAATATTACATTTACACCTTGATTGGCCACTAGTTTGCAAAGTTTTGCGTTACCTATACCAAGCTTAATTCTATCCTTTTTCTCATATTGTTTAAAATTATAAATATTTCTAATGTCATCCCCATGTATAATTACAGTTTTTCCATAATTTTTATTTATTTCATTAAAAATAATATTACCTAAATTTGATTTACCAGAACCAGACAATCCTGTGATCCAAAAAACAATTCCGTTTTTTTTTTTTAATTTCATTTTAAAATAAAATATAAGACTTTTTTAATATTAGATATTTTTTATTCAACTTATTAATATCAATTAATTATATTAGCTTTGATAATCATTAAATAGATATGTAATAGATCTTTCATATCTTAAATCAGCTATTTATTAATAAGTTGCTTTAAATGAATATATAAAACATTAAATTTATTAATAAAAAAATTTTTCATATATAAATTTTTGTATAAAGCTTATATTATGATAAATAAAACAAACTTATAACCTCAAATTAAGATGAATATACCAATAAAACTTGCACACAAAATACAAAAGAGTCAGATATTTGATGGAAATTATGTATTTATAGATGGAATGAGTAGAAGTGGTAAATCAGGTATAGCTCCAATAGTTAGTTCTTTTGAAAGGGTTGAGCATTTTAAAATAAGAGCAAATTTTGATAGGTTTCTCATGATATATGCATCTGGTAATTTAACTAAAGATGGTTTTAAATATTTATTTGAGACAGATCTGATATTAGATGTATGGTTTAGTATGATGGGGCGTGACGTAAATACAAACTTACACGATCTAAGTAGTATTTTTAACTCTGCTAATCATAAAGAGTACATTACAAGAATGAATAGAAAAGATACATTAGACACCTTTAACAATGTTGCAAAGGAAATTAAAGATCGAAAGTTAATCTTCCCTTTTGTTATTGATAATGGAATGACGATTGGTTCGTTTATTAGTGAAGTTAATAAAAATTTTAAATATATTATTGTAGTAAGACATCCAATTGACTTCGTATTTACTTGGTTTCGTAGTGGAAGGGGAACAAGTCTTGGAACAAATCCATACTATATAAAACCAGCGTTTACGGTAAAAAATTTTAATAATATACCTTATCTTCATCTCGATAATCCAGAGGAATATAGTAAAGCAAACCCTTTAGAAAAATGTTTTTTGGTTATTGAGAAACAGTTGACTGGATATATTAATTCAAATTTGTTGTATTCTAAAAATTCTTGTGTGGTTCCATTTGAACATTATATTAACGAAACTGAAGAATACATTAAAAAGTTTGAAAGTTTACTAGACACAACTAGAACTGATTTTACTAAGACTGAAATGGCCAAAGCTAATGTTCCTAGAAATAAAGATTTGATTACATTCTCAAAAAAGGCAAATATGATTTTTGATAATATGAATAAAATATATGTTGATAGATTAATTAAATTGAGCGAGCTTTATGAAAGTAAAATTTCTGATTTTTATAAGATAAACTTAATAACAAAATATCCTGATGGAAAATTTAAGGGTTTAAGTTATGAAGCTTTTTCTAAAGTCTCAGGACACTCATTATATCATAAAGGAAAAAGAAGCACTGAGAAAAAATAATTTAACTTTTATTAAAGTAGTCATTTATTCATAATAAAAATGAAAAAAATATTAAAAAAAATACTTATATCACTAAAGCTTTTTAACTTATTTAAGCAAACATATATTTTACTTCTTCAACTGTCATGTTATCCAAAATGGATTAGTCTTAAAAAACAAAAAAAAATATTTTTAGATATTGGTTCTGGTAATAGAAAAGGGAAAAATGGTTGGATTACTATTGATTTGAATAGAGGGGCAGACATCATCCATGACCTTCGAAAAGGATTACCTTTACCTGAAAATAGTGTTGATAAAATTTATGCGTCTCATGTTCTAGAGCATATTCCATATAGAGAACTAATTAATTTGCTTAGAGAGATTCATAGAATATTAAAAAAAGGAGGAGAATTATCTGTAAGTGTGCCTGATGCAAGTTTATTTATAAATGCTTATGTTAATAAAGAAAAATTTCAGCCTGAAGATGGATTTTATAAGCCCGCAATAGTTGATACAGGATCGCTAATTGATCAAATAAATTATGTTGCGTATATGGATCAAGAACATAAATATTTATTTGATAAAGAAAATTTAATTAACACACTAAAAAAAATTTCTTTCACAAGAGTTGAATCAAGAAACTTTGATAAAAATTTAGATAGCAAAATCAGAGATTCAGAGTCAATTTATGCAAGCGCAATTAAATAATTATATGACTTTTTTATCTAAATTTTACTAATTATTTTATTTACTTGATTTATAGATTAAGAAATTTACTTTAATTATGCATCTAAATTTCTAAACAATGATTAAAATAAATAGTTACTCGTTGTACAAATATTATAATTTTTCTAATTTTTATCAAAAAAATAAATTAGATATAAATTATATGTTTATTTACAAACATAATTTAAATAAGTTTTATTCTTTTAATTTTGAGATAAATAAAAATTTAAACAGATTAATTCTTAGTCTTAAGAATAATAAAATAAAATATATCTTTTTATTTTACGACAATAAAAATGTAATTCATTCATCAGGTGTTTGTTTATCAAAAAAACCAGACGATAAATTTTTTTATGATTTTCAAGAAAAAAAATATGCAGTTGTACTGTCAACTTACACTAATATATTATACAGACGCAAGAAATTTTATGCAAAAGCTCTAAAATTACAAATTAAAAATATTATTGAAAAATATAAAATAAATGACATTTTTATATCAACACTAAGAACAAAAAAAAAATTGTCAGCTTTCGAGACCAACGGCTTTAAGAAATTTTCCTCTGGCCTTTTGTTATCATTATTTAATAAAATACATATTTATATAATTTTAAATAATTTTCTCAAAATTAGAATTTTTTTTAATGATAATTTAATTTTTAGGTTTAAGTAATTATTAAAAACTTTTAATAATGAATTATATAAAACATTTAGATGGATTAAGAGGTTTAGCTGTAATCCTTGTAATATTATTTCATTCAGGAATAGAAATATTTTCTGGAGGGTATATAGGTGTTGATATATTTTTTGTTATAAGTGGTTTTTTAATTACAGGGGTAATTTATCAAAAATTAAAAAATAACTCTTTTTCATTTTCAGAATTTTATTCAAAACGTATTAAACGTTTAATACCCCCTCTAATAATTGTTAAAATTTTTTCACTTATTGTTGGTTTTTATTTAATGAGTCCTTATCAATTCTTTACATTGATAGATCAGGCATTTTATTCATCAATTTTATTTTCCAATTTTTATCTTTCAGAAAATTCAGATTATTTCTCACTCTCAACTTTAGAAAATCCATTGATGCATACATGGAGCCTATCTTTAGAAGAGCAATTTTATTTAATATTTCCATTTTTATTTATATTTCTCTATTATACCTACAAAAATAGAATCGTTTTATTTTTAATAAGCTTTGCATTAATCAGTCTTTTATTAGCTCAATGGGGAGGCAATTTAACTTTTGAAAAACCATATGTTGAAGATAATTTGTTTTTTTTTAACCAACCTGGATTTGCCTCATATTTTTTACCAATAGGAAGATTTTTTGAGTTTTTATTAGGATCTGCCTCATACTTTCTAAGTGATAGATTTAAACGATTAAAGATTTCTCATGAGATAATAAGCTATATTGGATTTTTTCTAATATTTTTGTCTTTAATTTTGTGTGATAGAAATTCTAATTTTCCAAATCTATTAACCTTGATGCCTGTCATTGGCAGTATTCTAATAATAATATTCAATAAAACTAAAAACACAAAAATCAATTTTTTAAATTACAAACCTCTTTTATTTGTAGGAACAATCTCTTACAGTTTGTATCTTTGGCACCAACCATTATTTGCGTTTTATAGAATAAAATTCAGTTCTAATATTCCAATTATACATATTTTAATAATTATTTTGATTAGTTTTATATTTGCGTGTTTATCATATCTATTTTTTGAAAAAAAGCTTAAGAAATTAAGTTTTGATTCAAATAAAGTTATATATATTTATTTTATTATTACATTAATGCTTGTAAGCATTTTTTTATTTTTAAAATCAAACAGTTTTCAAGAAGTACATAAAATAAAATATCAAAATAAAATTCCATTTAAAAATTTAAATTTAATAGTTGATTTAAAGAAAAACTTAGAAAGATTTGAAAAAATTTCTTTATTAGAAAGTCTTAGGTTAAACGAAAACACTGAAAAAGAAAAGATTTTAATTTTGGGAGATTCAATGTCAACAAATTGGATCGATGCAGTTAATCAAAGTGAAAACCTATTTAGATCAAAATTTAAATTTAAAAATTTAATATTAGATGAAAATTGTTTTAAATTTCTAAATAATATAAGTTATTTGAGTAAAAGTTGTCATCCTTACATTAAAAATTTTCAAGATGATTTGTCAGTAAATCAATACGACAAAATATTCATTTTGTTGAGATGGTCTGAAAAAAGTAAATTAACACTTAAATATTTATTAGATTATTTAGAAAATACTAATTCTAAAATATATTTGGTTGGAAATGCCAAATTTAAAAATCTTCAAAAATTTGCGTATAAAATTGCATCAAATAATAGCATGAGTAGAGAAAAATTAATCAAAGAATTCTCCAAAACTAAAGATAAAAGAAATATCGATATAAGCATTGATATAAAAAGATTAGCTCAAATAAATAAAATTAATTTTATAGATGAGTACAACTTCTTTTGTAAAAATGATTTGTGTGAGCTTTTCTATAGTGAATTAAATCTTTATTTTTGGGATGAAGATCATTTAACAAAATATGGTTCTAACTTTTTGGGAGTTAAATTATTTGATTATCTAAAACTTATTAATTCAAACTAAATTATTATTCTAAAGATTTTATGTTAATAAAGTTATCACAAATATCTTTGTTATTTTTTTTAATATCCTCAAAGAAATTCCACGCCAAAACTAAAATAGCATTGCTTTTGTCCTCAATTTTTTTTTTTTTAACTATTTTTATATTTACGCCTGGTACAAATTTTCCATGCTTCAGTTCATTATCTTCAATTATAAAATCGATTTCATTACCTATATTAAAATAATTTAATAAGGTAGTCGCTTTAGCAGGAGCACCATACCCAATTATTTTCTTATATTTCATTTTTATATTTTTGATATTTTTTATTGTATTAATTCTTAGTTTTTCAATAGTTTTTCCAAATTCGACATATGTAGATATTTTTTTTAGTCCAAATTTTTCTTCCTTATCAAGAAACTGTTTAACTGATTTATCAATTAAAATTTCTTTACTTTGGCTAACATAAACTCTTATCGAGCCACCATGTGTATCTATTTTTTCTACTTTAAAAACTTTAAGATCAAATTTGTTTAAAAAATTTGATAAAGTGTGCAGCGACCAATAGTTAGTATGTTCATGATAAATATTATCAAAGGTAAGATCTTTAATAGTGTTTAATAAATATTGAACTTCAATTATAATTTTACCGTCAGGCTTAATTAGTCGTTTCATAGCCTCAGCCATACCTTCTAAGTTATCAGAATGAGCAAATACATTTGAAGCAAGTAGTAAATCTGCACCATTTTTTAAAGGTTTTATAGATTTATCTTCAAGATATCCGTTATATGTATTAATTCCATTTTCATTTGCAAGTTTTGCTAAATTCTTTGCTGGCTCAATACCTTGAATATTTCTGTAGCCCTCATCCAGAAAAGGTTTTAAGCCAATTCCATCATTACTTCCAACATCGATAATGTATGCTTCTTTATCTAGTTTAAATTCTGAAATATATTTTTTTGCAGCAAGTTTAAAATGATTCTTAAATTTCTCAGTTGTAGACGATTGATATAAATAGTTAGAAAACATTTTATTGCTATCAATTGCAACTGAAAGTTGGCAATTAAAACAATCTGCACAGACATTTAGTTCTAATGGATACAATTCATCATCATCTGTAGCGTTATTTTTTAAGTTATTTGCTAAAGGTTGATAACCAAGAGATAATACTCTTTTAAGATTTTTAGAACTACAGCATCGACATTTTAGCTTGTAAATTGAGCATAATAACTCTTTCTCTTTTTCATCTACAAATTTGTAAGGGATAGTATGAGTAATTCCATAGTTTTCGTGTTCTCTCTCACCTCTTACTAAATTTAAAAAAATTGTATCTTCCGTGAATACCATAGTGTGAGCAACATTTGGTTGGGTTACAATCATTTCACCTTCATTAACGACATGTGTAATTTTTGAAGAATTTTCATCTAACAAATCTTTGTATATACTTATAAATTGACCTTTAATTACTAGGCACTTTTGTTCTTGAACTGGGTGAAAATGATTAGCTCTCATAGTACCCTTTTTTGATTCTATGTATCCAATCATATTAATTGGTTCAGGTAAATCGTAGTTACTTATTTTACCTCTTTCATCTGTAAATTCTCTAACACCTTTAAATTTATATTCTAAGTTTTTGTCAAATTTTTCAAAACTCCATTTATTTATCATTTCTTCTATGCAAGTTTCTAAATTATTAACAAATTCAAATCCTGCATTAAGTAATTTTTTATTGGATAATGAATAACCTTTATTTGGAACATCATCATTAGTTGATATGATTTTTAGTTTTGGGTTAAATTTTTTACATAAATATGCTACCTCTTTGACGGTTCTAGTCTCTTTGGTAAGATTATATATTCCGTTTACTAAATCTTCTTTCTCTTCTGCAAACATAAAGCATCTTGCAACATCAATTAACGGCACTAAACTTTTAAGTTGCGTACCTCCTCCGAATAGTTTTATTTCTCCATTCTGAGATGCTATTTTCGAAAATAAATTTGGCATTATATTAATTCTCATGGTGTCTGTAGAAAAACCATAAACAGAACCTAGCCTAAATATTATATGTTTTTTATTTGAATTAATTATTTGCTCTTCATTTTTAACTTTACTTGTGGAATAAGATAAAAAAGTACTAGTTTTTTCATTTTCATCTATATCTTTTTTTTGTGATTTTAGACCTTCAAATACAACATGAGTAGATGGAAAAACAATTAATGCATTAGAATTCATGCAATCTAAAACATTAGCTGTCCCCTCAATAGCAACCTTTTCAGTTAATGCATCTTTTTCTATATCAGCATCTTTTTTGACATAAGCTACATCTGTAATTCCCGCAAGATGATGCACTACATCTGCATCATTTATGTATTTTTTAATTTCATTAGTATTTAAAATATCTGCTTGAACAAATTTGATTTTTCTTCTTTTTAATTCGTTTACTCTTTCAGATACAAATCTATTATCTAACGCTGTAACATTATATTTCCAACTAAAACCAGAGTACAATTTACACAATTCTGTACCTATGTATCCCAGTGCACCAGTAATGACTATTTTTTTCATTTATATAAGTTTTAAAAAATACTTTATAAGGAGAGAGAACCTATACCTGAATGATAAGTTATACAATATCCATCCTTCATATATTTTTTCTTCTTTATAGTTATTATGTTTATTTACCAAATGATTAAATTTTTTTACTTCTAATTTTTTTCTTTTATTTAGCGGATGTCTACTATCTTTATAACCAATATTTGATATCATATTAAAGCTAGGTTTTATGCATCCAAGATTATTACTTATACAATCTTTAACAATTGTATAGTCCCAGGTTTTGTGTTTTCCATCTTTAAATTCTTTAAATAAACTTAACCAAAACAATCTAGCATAAAAATTTGGGACATTTTTTATAAAGTTTTCGTTATTTCTCAGCTCTTCAATATTTTTCATTTTATATTTATATCTAGCCCATCTATTTCTCCAGGTTGCCCATCCATGCATGAAAGGTAGAGATGAGATATAAGTTATATTACCAAATTTTCTAGGTAAAGTGGCAGAGCCACAAATTTGAAAAATATTTCTGTTTTTCAAATGTTTTTTTAACAAAATATCACAAAAAGAAAAAAAAGACCTGCTTGGTATTGTATCATCTTCAATTATTATACCTTTTTTTACTTTTTTAAAAAACCAGTCTACCCCTTTGGGAGGTGCTATTTGTTTTCCTAAGTTTTTTTTAAAAAAATTTTTTTTGACTGATTTTGTCCAATCAATTTTTCTAATTAAGTTTTTTACTTCATTGTGTCTTTTCCGAATATTTAAATCTAGTCCGCTATATCCATCTTGTGAAATATAAATATTTTGAACGTGATATTTTTTTAGATATTTAAACAGTATTTTTAAATTATCTGGTCTATCAAAACACAATATCAATACCGGAGTAATAATTTTTGATTGATTAATTAGAGTAATTTTTTTTACATTTTTTTTATTATTAACTTCATGCATTGATTTAGGTATGAATTTAATAATATAAATAGTAAAATAATTTATTAAAGTAAATAGCTATATTAAATGATAAAAGAATTATAAATAAAGAAAAAATATTGTCTATAATTATAAAGACTAAGCACAAATCTAAAGGAATTGAAATTTTCATGAATTGATTTAAGTATGAATTTAACAGTATAAATAGTAAAATAATCAAATCATGAAAATAACTTTATTATATGATTGAAAAAATAATAAACAAAAAAAAATTATTATCTATTATTATAAGAGCAAACTATAAATCTGAGGGAATTAAGTTTTTTACTCCAAATGATTTTTCTCAACAATTGGGTTATATGAATAGGCCAAAAGGTTATTCTATAGCACCACATAATCATAATAAAGTTAAGAGAGAGGTTTTGACAACTGATGAAACTTTAATAATAAAATCTGGAAAAGTTAGAATTGATTTTTATGATGAAAAAAAAAAATATTTGAAAAGTAAGATTTTAAAAAAAGGTGATGTTATATTACTCGTGAATGGAGGGCATGGATTTGAAATGTTAGAGAAGACTGAGATTATAGAAATCAAGCAGGGTCCATATGCTCATGATAAAGATAAAACAAGATTTGAATCTGTGAAAAAAAATAAAATAAAAATAAAATAATGATACCAGTAAATTCACCTCTATTAGAGGGTAATGAAAAAAAATATCTTAATGAATGTATAGATACTGGTTGGATAAGTGGTGAAGGCCCCTTTGTAAGTAGATTTGAAGAAGGTGTAGCTAATTATATAGGAAGAAAGTACGCAACATCCTGTTCAAGTGGCACAGCAGCAATTAATATAGCGATTAAAGATTTAGAACTCAAAGAAGGCGATGAAGTTATAATGCCATCTTTTACCATAATTTCTTGCGCTCAATTTCTAATTACATCAGGCATCAAACCAGTGCTTATAGACTGTGATTATAAAACATTTAATATGAAAGTTTCGGATATAGAAACTAAAATTACTTCCAAGACCAAAGCTATAATGATTGTACATATTTTTGGACTAACAGTTGATGTTGACCCTGCTATTAATATTGCGAAAAAACACAATTTAAAAATTATCGAAGATTCAGCAGAAATGTTTGGCCAAGAATATAAAAGAAACAAGTGTGGAACATTCGGAGATATAAGTATTTTTAGTTTCTATTCAAACAAACATATAACAACTGGAGAAGGAGGCATGTTGTTAACTGATGACAAACATCTTGATAAAAGGTCTAAAAGTTTAAGAAATCTTTGTTTTACAAGTGACCGATTTGTTCATAATGAGCTAGGTTATAATTATCGAATGACGAATATTCAAGCTGCTATTGGTGTTGCTCAGCTTGAAAAGATTGAACTTATAAAAAAAAAAAAAAGATGGATAGGAAAAAAATATAATGAAATGTTAAAAAATTTCAAAAATATTAACCTTCCTATAATTAAAACAGATTATTGTGAAAATATTTATTGGGTTTATCCCATAACTCTTAAAGATAATTATCCAAAAACAGCAAAACAAGTGATGGATGAATTAAAAGAATTAAAAATTGGAACAAGACCCTTTTTTTATCCAATGCATAAACAACCAATTTTTAATAAAATGGGTTTGTTTTTAGACGATATCTTGCCTAATAGTGAAAAACTGTATCAAAGGGGACTATATGTTCCAAGTGGCTTAGCACTCACAGATAATCAGATAGAGCAAGTATCTTTAGCATTAGGTAAAGTTTTAAATGAAACCTAAAATAAAATATAATTTTGTTTTATCTATTTAATTTCAAGAAAATTAAATAATTTATCATAAAAAATAAATGAATTTTTTTTAGAGATATGACTTTTATCTCTGTATAAAAGTTTATTGTTTTGAAAAGATGAACAATTAAATTTATTACATAATACAGAAGCTGGATCAAATATAAATAAACTGTTATTTTTAATTTTTTTGATTGATTTAACAAATTCATAATTTTTCATTTTATGTGTAGTCATATCCAATCTAATATTTTCATCATTCTCAAGATTATTATTTTTAAGTATTTTACTTCTAATATAATATTTCCTTGGATTTATATTCATTTCAGGGACACTCAAAATTAAAAAAATTTTTTTTTTATTGTTTATTAGTTCTAAAAATCCATTTCTTATCTCTAAATCTATAGTTGAATCATTAATTGTGTAAGTATGATTTTTATCAATATAATAATTCCAATATGCGTGAATAATTACATTTTCGATTTTTGGATCATCTATGATTCTTTCAAAAATAAATTTGGTCTTATTAGCACAATTTTGACTTGCTTTATCGAGTCTTTCAACATTATTAATTGGTGGACATCCCATACTACTATATTCAAAAAAACCAAATTCTTTATCAATTGCTATTTGATTTAAAACTGGAACAAGCTGATTTGCATGGCTGTCACCCCATAACACTGTATTTAAATTATTTAAATTACCGTGTTTACACGTTTCCTTAAAAAGATTGCCTCTGCATTCAGAATTTATTTTTTCATAGTTATCAAATGATTTTATTTTGTTTATAGTTTCGTTATCAATTCTATATGAAAAACCAGATGTTTTAACACTAAGGTAAAAAATAATCCCTAGTAATAAAATAGAAATAACATAAAGAATACTTTTTTTTATAAATGATATCTTTTTATTATTCATAGGTTTTTCCAGCAAATAAAAGCTCAAATATGTAAATACTAAAGATAAGAATAATAGAATAAAATAATCTAAAAAATATAGATCATTCCCAAAATATAATTTATAAAAATAGATTACTGTATAATGCCAAATATAAAATCCATAGGTTAATAAACCAAATGAGTATAAAGGCTTAAATAATAAAAACTTTTGAACATAGTTTTTATTATTATTACTAGATACAATTAAATAACCTGCACTAATACAAACAAAGAAATTAAGTAACGATGGATTTGGTGTGTTTTGATCAAAATATAAAACTGATAAAATGATAACTAAAGCAGCCAGATATTCTAAATACTGAAACTGTTTAATTTTATTGATTTGATTTGAATGAATAAAAAAAAAAGAACCAATTAAAAATTCAAATATTCTAGTTGGAAATAAATAAAAACTTCCAAATATAGGACTAAAAAAATTTATTTTATCCTCTATATATGGACTTTGAAATTTTAAGTTTCCACCAAATTGCGCTAAACAGATTGAAAAAAAAATTGCTAATATTAACCAAAAATTTATATGTTTTGAAAATATCAGAAAAAATAAGATAATAAATATATAAAATTGAAACTCAACACCCAAGGTCCAGGTATGTAAGAGAGGAGAGTTTGAAACCTCAGAAAAATAATTTGTATTATGATAAAAAAAATTATTTGAATTAAAAATTAGCGAGTTTTGAATTGTTTTAGTTAAAAAATTAATTTCTTCAGGTAATAAAATAAAGTATCCAAAAAATATTGAGAATATACCTAGAAAGATTAGTGCTGGCAAAAGCCTATTTATTCTTGTTATGAAAAAAATTAAGATAAATTTTATACTTATTTTTTTGTTATATATAATACTGGATATTATAAATCCACTTATAACAAAAAAAATATCAACTCCAATAAATCCTCCATTTAAAAGATCAACATGATATAAAAATACAAGACCTGCAGCTACACTTCTTAAACCATCGATATTTTTTAATCTTCCCATTGCTTATCAAATTTTGTAATAAACTAGTTAAAATGAGTTTTATAGCATTAATACCCGCAAGAAAAGGCTCAACTAGATTGAAAAATAAAAATTTCAAACTGTTAAAAGGAAAACCATTGATTTATTATTCAGTAAAAGCAGCTATTAAGTGCAAGTACATTTTAGAAACTCACATTTTCTCAGATTCAAAAAAAATTAATGATTATGCAGTCAAGTTAGGAGCTATAAATAAAGTTAGAAGACCAAAAAATATATCATTAACGAAAACTACTATGCATGAAACGGTGAATTATTTTGTTAAAAAATTAAAATTAAAAAAATCTAAATTTAAATATCTTGTATTACTTCAACCAACTTCACCTCAAAGAACACATAGTGATTTAAACAAAGCCTGTAAACAAATTACGAGAAATAGAAAAGCTGATGCATTAGTTAGCTCTTTTGAGATTAAAGATATATATTTAAATAAGATAATGTTTTTCGACGGTAAATATTTATCTTTAAATATGAATAAAACATTGAAAAATAACAACAAATGTTATTATAGAAATGGTCCATCTATCTTAATTACAAAAATTAAAAATATTAATAAAACAAATATTTACGAAAATGGCAAAATAACAAATTTTATTATGAAAAAGAGTAAATCTATAGACATTAATACCCTTGGAGATTTTAAAAAATTAATCAAAAGTTTTTAATTTGAAAAAAAATATTTTAATATATGGTGCGGGCAATATTGCAATTAGGCATGTTCAATCAATAATAAATGAGAAAAGCGTTAATAAGATTTACATATTTGATAAAAAAAAGTCATCATTAGAAAAAATTTCTCTTTTTTTTTGCAATAATATTAATAAAGAAAAATTATTTTTTTTTAATGATAAAAAAAAAAATAAAAGAAAAAAGTTTTTTTTTAGCTTTCTTGTGCACATATGCATTTAACAGAATACGTTTAATTAAAAAGATTAAAAGTACGTATAAGATAAATTATTTTATTGTAGAAAAAATTCTTGAAAGCAATATCTCTAATTTTAATAAAATCACATTTAATACCAAAAATATTTTTGTGAATATGCCAATAAGAAATATGCACCCATTTAGATTAATTAAGTCAAACCTTAATTCTAAAAAAGTTCATGTTCGTCTTAAAGGTGAAAATTGGCATATGATTTGTAATTCCTTGCATTATGTAAATTATGTCTCCCATATCACAAATTCTTTGGTTAAAAAAATAATAATAAAAAAATTGGGCAGACCTTATAATATAGTAAGAAAAAACTTTATAGATTTTCATGGAAATATTAAAGTTGCTTATGAAAATGGTAGTACATTGAATATTATTTCATCAAAAAAAACCAAGAAACATTTTTTTTGTTTAAAAGATGGAAAAAAAACATTTAACTTTGATTTTAAAAAAGAGCAGTTGTCTGTAGGAAAGAAAATTTTTTTTTGTAAAAGAGAGTATGTTAGTAAATTGTCTAATAAGTTTTTTAAAAGTTTATTAAAGAAAGGAAGAGTTAACCTGCCAACATTTGATGAAGCGTTAATGGAAAATTTTTTATTTATTAGTGCATTTTCGACAAAAATAAAAAAAAAATCATATATTTATAATATAACTTAAAATTTATGAAAAACTTATCAATAATAGGATCTGGAAGAATTGTTGAGGAACACATAAAAGCTGCTTTGCATTGCAATATTAAAGTTCAACACATTTTTTCCTCAAGACCAGGTTCAAATAATGCTCAACGTTTATCTAAAAAATATAAAATAGAAAATGTTAAAGCATTTGATAAATTTATTGAATTATCAAATAAAACTAAATCAAATTTTTTAATTGCGGGTAAAATCACTAAAAATGCTTTTTATTTGAAGAAGTGTATTGAAACAAAAAAAAAAATACTAATAGAAAAACCTGTTTTTTTAAAAAGCCAAAACTTTAAAAAATATTTAAAATCTAATAGCCAAATATTTGTAGGTTTTAATAGAATTTACTACAAAAATATTAAGACTTTAAAGAATATAATAGGAAAATCAAAAAATATAACTGTGAATTGTTTTTGCCCTGAGTTAAATAAAACAAGAGTTATAAGCAATTCATCGCATATAATATCAATCTTATTATTTTTGTTTAAAAATATTAAGCTGATATACAGGCACAAACAAAAAAAAGGCATTTTCTTACGCTACAAACTGTCCAACGATAATATTGTAAATTTATTTATTAATTATAATGCAATTGCGAATTTTAAAATTGAACTCATTTCAGAAAATTTTTTTATAGAGCTTCCATCAATAGAAGAGTTAAAAGTATATAATAAATTAGAAAAAATTAATTTAAACAATAATAATATTTATAAACTCAAGTGTTCTTATAAAGCAAATGAGTATAATTTTAATAAAATAAAGCCGGGAATATTGTTTCAAATGAAAGAATTTAAAAATTTTTGCAATGGCAAAAATATAATTAACGATTTAAGATTTACTGAGAAGATAATAAAAATTTGCGAAGAAATAATTCAGTAAATATGAAAAAAATATTATTTATAATTTCTACTGAATTATCATTTTATCAGATGCTTACATATTTAAAGGAAAGAAAAGAAAAATTTATTATTGATGTCTTGATACAAAATAATGATAAAAAAATCTATAGACTTAAAAATAATAAAATATTTAAAACAATTTCAAGAAAACAATTTTTTATTAAACAACCGCCAAGACCTATTTTTTTTAGTATTTTAAAATTTTGGAGGATTTTTCATGCTAATAAAAATTTGGTTATTAATAAAAAAATACATAATTCGCTAAAAAAAAATTCTTTCAATATAGATAATTACAGTGAAATTTATTTTTCTAATGAATCTGTTTCTAACTATTTATTATTTAATTCGAACATTAAAAAAATTTATTTTGATCATTCTCCAATAGATACAATGTTGAATATTAATTTAAATCTTTTAAAAAAACTAAAAAAATTTATTGAATGTTATGTAAACAATGAAATTATGAACATTTACTATAAAGGAAATGGTAATTTTCAACAAAAATCAATTTTTGCTAATTTTTTAAAAAAAAAAAATTTAAGATACCAATTATCAGTAAATAAATTCAAAAATATATTTGATCATTTTAATCGAGAAAAACTAATTTTTCAGTCAAAATCTGTATATAATCTTATAAATTTTTACATCCCATATTACGCCTTTGATTCAAAGTACTCAAAAAAAATATTAGAAAATTATGTTATTTTTTTTATAGATCAAATATTTTATAAAATTTTGCCATTAACTGGCAAGAACGATATTTTTCTTTTTAAATTTAGACAAAATATCCCCTTTCATTTTCAGTTAACAGTTATGAGACATATAAAAAAAAAGTTTCCTAAAAAAAAGTTAATATTAATTAATAAAGAATTTCCTAAAATGATTAATCTAGAAAAAATAATTTCTAATTTTAATATCAAAAGGTATTTTACTTCACCCTCGTCATCAATATTTCTAGCCAAGGTTTTGAACTCTCAAGTTACGGTATATGACTACGGTCAACAATGGAGTAATTTTTTAAAAAAAAATTGGGCTTTATTTAAACACAAAGATAATTTTAATAATTACCTTCTAGCTTCGAAGTTATATAAAAATGTCTCTAAAAAATTATAATTTTTTTTTCAAAGATTTATTATTATTTATAAAAGTAGAAGATAGATCCAATAAAATTTTTAAATCGTTGTATGATAGTAAATTTAATTTTAAAAAAGATGAGTAGATATTTTAAAATTTATAGTTTAGGTTCATTTACATTTTAAAGTATAATTTTATTTACAAATATAACAATAAAGTAGAATTAAGAAGTTAGAGATATATTAAAATTTAAATGATTATAGCCGAAATAGGATCAGTTCATGATGGAGATATAAAAAAAGCTATAGCTTTAATAAAAAGTGCATCTAATTCTGGTGCTGATTTAATAAAATTTCAGATGCATATTGCTGATGAAGAAACTTTAATTGATGCACCTTCTCCATCTTATTTTAAAAAGGAAAAAAGATATGATTATTTTGAAAGGACAGCTTTTTCTTTAGATGAATGGAAAAAAATAAAAAAATTTTGTGAAAAACTAGGCAGGGAGTTTTTATGTTCCCCTTTTAGCGAGAAAGCTATTGATCATTTGGAAGCTTTAAAAGTAAAAAGATATAAAGTTCCATCAGGCGAATTGACTAATATTTCATTATTAGAAAAGTTAAAAAAAACAAAAAAACATATTATTTTGTCAACGGGCATGAGTTCATGGAATGAAATTGACATTGCTGTTAATATACTTAAGAAAAATTTCTCAATACTTCAGTGCTCTTCTATTTATCCATGCCCACATGAAAAAGTTGGGATTAATGTAATCCATGAATTAAAAAAAAGATACAAATGTCCAGTAGGTTTCTCGGATCATACCCTGGGATATTCGGCAGCATTTGCTGCTGCTTCAAATGGAGCTTCAATTATTGAAAAACATTTTACATTATCCAGAAAAATGTATGGAAGTGATGCCAAGAATTCTATGGAGCCAAATGAGTTCTCTTTTTTAGTAAAAAATATCAAAGAAATCTGGAAAATATTAGATAATCCTGTCGATAAAAATAATTTAAATGAATACAAAGATATGAAAAAGGTTTTTGAAAAAAGTATAGTTGCTAAAAATGATTTAAAAGCAAATTCTATTTTAAGAAAAAAAGATATTGTTTTCAAAAAACCTGGAACTGGAATTAGAGCACTTGATTATAAAAGACTAATCGGAAAAAAATTAAATAAAGAAATTAAAAAAAATAATTTACTTAAAATGAAAGATTTTTATGAAAATTAAAAAAATTTGTTTCGTAATTTTTTCATCTGCAAACTATAATAGTATAAAGTCCGTAATTTTAGAGGCAAAAAAAAATAAAAGATTTAAAGTATTTGTAATTGTTGGTGCTTCAGCATTACAAAATAAATTTGGAGATGTTGCTGAAAGAATTTTAAAAGATGGAATAAAAATTGATTATAAAATTGAAAATCAGTTTTCAACTAGCGAACTTTCTTCTATGGTAAAAACTACAGGATTAGGAATGATTGAGCTATCTGATATATTCAATAAAATTTTGCCTGATATTGTCTTCACCGTCGGAGACCGCTATGAAACTATGTCAACTGCAATAACAGCGACTTATATGAATATTTTAGTTGCACATACAATGGGAGGTGAGGTAACTGGCACATTAGATGAAAGTGTAAGACACTCAATATCAAAACTTTCTCATCTGCATTTTGTAGCAAATAAAGATGCAATGAAACGAGTAATAAAATTGGGTGAAGTGCCATCACATGTATATAATGTTGGATGTCCAAGGAATGATTTACTAAAAAATATTTTAAATAAAAAAAGTTTTAAAAAAGAATTTGAATATCTTTCTCGCAAAGGTGTAGGTGACTTAGATATTTTATCGCAAAGTGATGAATATCTTGTAACACTTTATCATCCAGTCACAACAGAGTTAGATAAAAATGAGCAAGCAATAATAAATATTGTTAATGCCACTTCAAAATTTAATGTTAAAAATATAATAATTTGGCCAAATTCTGATGGAGGATCTGAGCAAATTTCAAAAAAATTAAGAACTTTAAGAGAAAAAAATTTATTGCGAAATTATAAAATTTTTAAAAATTTACCAATTGAGTATTACATCCCATTAATCAAAAATGCTAAATGTTTGGTTGGCAATTCCTCATCTGCAATTAGAGATGGAGCATTTATTGGAATACCAGCTGTCAATGTTGGTAAAAGACAAAATAGTAGACTTACTTCAAAAAATGTAATTCAGTCTTCAAATGCAATGTGGGATATTTATAAAAAAATTAAAATTCAATATGGGAAAAAATTTAAGTCCTCAAAGCTATATGGGTCTGGAGATACAAGTAAGAAGATTTTGAAGATATTGAAAAAATTAAAAAAATTTAGCACACAGAAAACTATTACATATTAATATTTCTATTTCTGCCTTAAAAATAAAATTTATTAATTTAATTGTTCTTTATCTTATTGTACTTTTTATACCAATTAAATGTTCTAAGAAAACCTTCATCAAAATTAGTAAATTTTGTTTCATTTAATACTCTTTTTAATTTTTCGTTTGAACCGTACGATTTAAGTATATCTCCTTTTTGAAAAACTCGTTTTTTAATTTTAGCTTTACCAACTTTTTGTTCAAATAATTTCACTAAATAAAGTAATGAAACTGGTTTCGATCCACAAATATTAAAAATATCGTTTTTTTTAACAAGTTTTACATTTTTCGATAAATTTAAAATAATATTTATAACATCGTCAATGTATGTAAAATCTCTCGTATGTTTCCCAAAGTTATTTAAATAAAATACCTTTTTCGAGTAAAATGATTCAATTAATTTACTAATAACTAAATCGGGCCTCCCCCATGGTCCAAAAACTGTAAAAAATCTTAAACCAATAATTTTCATGTCATAAAACCTTGAATAAATATCAGCCATCTCTTCATTAGCTTTTTTACTAAACCCATAAAAATTTTTTGGTTTAAGTTCAAAATTTTCTTTAACTGGAAATTTTTTACTGTCTCCATACACAGAACTTGATGAGGCATAGAAAATATTTCTGATCCCATTTAATCTTGACAACTCTAATATGTTAAAAAAACCAACACAATTCGATATCATATATTTTTTTGGATTTTTTATAGAGTATTGCACACCTGCTTGAGCAGCAAAATTGTAAACTATATTAATTTTTCCGTTAACAAATACTTTTTTCAATAAGTTAAAATTTCCAATATCAATTTTTCTAAATAGAAAATTCTTATTATTCTTAAGTAACTTAAGTCTTTGTTTTTTTAAATTTACGTCGTAATAATCGTTTATCGTATCTATTCCAATTACTTCTATGTTTTTGTTCATCAGTAGTTTTTTTGAAAGACTAAAACCGATAAAACCACAACATCCTGTAACAATTATTCTTTTTTTTTTCATATTTAAAAATGTATATAAATGATTTAAATCGAAGTTGAAGAAATTAATGAATAAAATTGGAATTTTACTAACCTCACCCAAAGAAGTAGGCGGAATATATCAATATTCTTTAAGTGTTATAGAAGCTCTAAATTTATTACAAAAAAAAAGAAAATTTAAAGTAGAATATTATTATTCAGATAAACACTGGGAGAAACATATTCCAAAGAATTCAAAGAAAATTTATATTCACAAAGGTTTATTAAAAAAAATCCTAAGAAGATTAATTTATTTAATTTTTTCAAAAAAATATTACTATTTTATATTTAGAGAATTTTTATATGAAGAGGTAAAAATTTTAAATCAAAGTAATTGTAAAATTATTATTTTCCCTAGTCAAAATATTACATCTTATCAAATAAACAAAAAATCATTATCCACAATCCATGACTTAATGCATAGATACGAGCATCAATTTTCTGAATATACAAATAAAATAATTTTAGAAAGAGACATGCATTATCAAAATATATGTAAATATTGTAATGGAATATTGGTTGATTCTGAAATGGGTAAAAAACATGTAATTAATTCATATGATGTAGAAAAAAAAAAAATATTTTCACTTCCATTTATAATACCAAAATATTTATTTAAAAAAAAAAAAATAAATGTATTCAAAAAATTTAAAATAAAGGAAAAGTATTTATTTTATCCAGCTCAATTTTGGGAACATAAAAATCACATTAATTTAATCAAAGCATTTAAGGATGTTTTAAAAAAAAATAAAAATATTTCTCTTGTATTTTGTGGGGCAAAAAAAAATAATTACAATGATGTTTATAATTTTGTTCAGTCACATAAATTACAAAAAAAAATATATTTTTTAGGAAGGGTACAAGATAAATTTATGTCATCATTATATTCCAATGCAATTGCAACAGTTTACCCATCTTTATGTGGACCCACAAACATACCACCATTAGAGTCTATTAGTTTAAATACTCCTTTAATTTGCTCTGACTCATACTTTATGAAAAATCAAATGGGAAATTCTGCAGTCTTTTTTAATGCTAGAAACTATAAAAATATTTCAAAAAAAATACATCTAGTAATAAATAATAAAAATTTACAAAAAAAACTTGTGAAGAATGGAAAAAAAAAAATATTAAAATATAATATTAACCATTTTTCAACTTTATTAGAAAAATATATTCAAAAATTAATTATTTAGTTATAATTTAAGTTAAAATTATATTTAATATTATGTTAGTGTTATAGTATTTTTATATAATAAAAAATTTGCTTTTATATATATTTTCTTAAATTTATATTGTTCATAGTTTTTTATATCGTATTGACTTTTTCTATTTTTTGATCCTTAATTTCATAAATATTATTACAAATTTTTAATATTCTTTTGTTATGTGTAATAATAACAATTGTTAATTTAGGTTTTATATTTAATAAATTATCAAGTAATTTTCCTTCTGTTTGCTCATCAAGGCCTGATGTTGCCTCGTCTAAAATCAAAATTTGAGGGTTTTTAAACAAGGCTCTAGCAATTCCCAATCTTTGAATTTGACCGCCACTTAATTTTGATCCATTTTCGCCTACAATAGTGTCCCATCCGCTGTTTTTTTTATCAATGTAATCCAATAGGCAAATATTTTTTAAATTATTGATTTTTTCCTCAATATTTTTTTCATTATTGAACTTTTGAGCAAACAAAATGTTATTTTTGATTGTATCATCTAATAAATTAATTTTTTGGGGCACTATTGAAATGAAATTTTGTAATTTTGAAATGTCATTAATTGATACAGATTCATTATTAACTATCACTTTTCCAGAGTTTGGATAAAGAAGTCCACAAAAAATGTCTATAAAGGTTGATTTACCTGAGCCGGTTTCACCAATAACACCTATTATATCATTTTTTTTAATTTTTATATTAAGGTTTTTGAAAACTAAATTTTTTTTATGTGAGAAATTAACATTTTCAAATTCTATAGAATTAAATTCTTCAAATGAATTATTTGAATCGTATTGGAACTTTTTTTGATAATCTAAAATCGAACTAATTTCATTCTTAATATTCTGTAAAGCCGTTTGATTTCCTTTTATTGAGGCATATGAAGTTGCAATAGCTTGAAGTGCTGGAAGTAATTTATATCCTGCAACTAAGTAAATTCCAATGATAGGAAGATAGTAGTTTAAAGAATTATCATTTTTTAAAAAATAGATTAAGCCTAAAAGTAAAGTAAAAATTAATATTTCTATAATGAATCTTGGAATTGATGATAGGTATTGATTATTAGCAGTTGAAAAGGCTATCTTTTCATTAGTAATTTTAAACAAATTAAAAAAAAAATTTTTAGCCCCAAACATAATTGTCTCTCTTATATTTCCTAAACTTTCAGATATAATCTTTTGTCTATAAAAGTTATTTTTACTTATGATATTACTGTTAGCAGTTAATCTTCTCTTATTGATTGATAGAATAATTATATAACTAATTAACAAAAAAAATAAAACGAATAACGAAGCTACTAAATTAAATATTATTAAACCTGTAAAAACAAATAATAATGTTATTATTCTAGAATTAATAAGTAGCATAGGTATTAATATACTTCCTACTACACGAGCATTTTCAAGAGTTATCTTAGAAATAATCTCTGAGCTATTTTGATTTAAGTGATAACTATAATCTTTAGATAATATATTACTAAATATTTTATTATTTAATTTAATTCCGATTTCTTGTCCAAAGTGTAAAGATTTTTTTGAGACTATAATACTAAGCAAGTTAGAAAGTATGAATAAAGTTGCAATCAGCAAGATAGTAAACAAAAAAAATTGTTCATCACTTATCCTTTCTAAATAAAATTCATGATATTTTTTTATTTCTTTATTATCCATTAGTAATAAAATTAGTGGACCGAAAGAAAAAATAGACAATAATTGTATAACCGAACTTAAAATAATAAGAAATTGAAGATAAATTAATTTAAACTTGAAATATTTTAGAGAAAAATTAATTAGCAGCTTTAAGTCTTTTAACATAAATAATTTACAATATATATTATGATATATACTTATATACTGATATTGTTATAATTTTTTACTATATTTAAAATTTTAAATGTAAAAGTATATATATAAGTTTATGATTTCTAAAAATTCTAAGATATTTGTTGCTGGGCACCGTGGGTTGGTTGGCTCTGCAGTGTTAAGAAAGTTAAAGATTCTAGGATATAATAATATTTTAACAGTAACAAAAAAAAAACTCGATCTAACAAATCAATTTAAAACTTTTACTTTTTTAAAGAGAAATAACCCTCAATTTATAATTATTTGTTCAGCTAAAGTAGGTGGTATTTTAGCAAATAATACATTTAAAGGTGAGTTTATTTATGAAAATTTACAAATTCAAAATAACTTAATTCATGGAGCATACATTAATAAAATTAAAAACCTAATTTTTCTTGGGTCCAGCTGTGTTTATCCGCGGAATTGCAAACAACCGATTAAAGAAAGATATCTTTTAAATGGAATACTAGAAAAAACTAATGAACCATACGCAATAGCAAAAATTGCAGGAATTAAATTGTGTGAAAGCTATAATTATCAATATGGAACAAATTACCTTTGTTTGATGCCTACTAACACATTCGGTCCAAATGATAACTACGATTTAAAGACATCTCATTTTATTCCTGCCCTAATTAAAAAAGTTCATTTGTTAAAAAAAAGTAAAAAAAAAAATAAAATACTTAAACTTTGGGGAAGTGGAAAAGTTAGGAGAGAAGTAATATATGTTGATGATATTGCTGATGCATGTGTTCATTTTATGAATAAAAAAACTAATAAATTTTTAATTAATATTGGTGTTGGAAAGGATTATACTATTATAGAATTTGCAAAAAAAATATTGAAAGTAGTTGGAGTAAAAGCTCAAATTAAATTTGATAAAAGCAAACCTGATGGTACACCTCAAAAACTATTAGATGTTTCAGAAGCCAAAAAATACGGCTGGAAATTTAAAACTAGCTTAGAAAATGGTTTGTTTAAAGCATACAAATCTTTTGAAAATTCATAGTGAAGTTTTCTATAATCACTGTTGTAAAAAATGATAAAATTCATATTGTTAAAACTATCAACTCAGTTCAAAAACAAAAATTTAAAAATTTTGAATTAATTATCATCGATGGAAAATCAAAAGACGGCACAACTGAAATAATAAAAAAAAAAAATAAAAGATTTAAAAAATTAAAACATATAATTAGGAAAGATATAAATTTATACGATGGCTTAAATCATGGTATAAAAAAATCTATTGGGAAGTATATAGTTATTCTGCATTCAGGTGATTTATTCTTTTCGAAAAATACTCTTGATATAATAAATAAAAAAATATTTGATTGTGATGCTATTTCAGGAAAAGTATTGTTTTGTAAAAATGGGAAGATAGTGAGGTATTGGGATTATAATATTAATAAATTAAATAAGTTTAATTGTTTTAAAGTTCCTCATACAGCTTTAATAATAAAAAAAAAAATTATAAAAAAATTAAAGTTTTATAATACAAATTATAGTATTTCATCAGATACTGATTTTATTTTACAAATGGCAAAAATGAAAAATCTTAATTTTAAACAGATTAAAAATAATTTAGTTATAATGGAAGTCGGAGGGTTAAGTAATTCTTTTAAAAATTTGAAAACAAAAGTTTTACAGGACTTAAAAATTTATACAATAAATTTTGGTATTTTATTTCTTCCTTTATATATTTATAAAATAACTTACAAGCTTCTAAAATTCGTACATTGGAAAATTTTTAAATAATTTTATTTTCATAAAGGCTCGTTTATTGAAGTTACTCACTAATCTTCTTGAACGTAGAAAAGACAAGCATACTTGAGAGGATTTTCAGAAGTTTAAGAAACTTATTGCTAGCATTTAATCATATACTCTTGTAAAAGAAAAATATTCAGTCAATATAAGTGATGCGCTCAATTAGATTATTGCTGAGTCTTTTGTAACAAAAATTAATGAAACTAGGTCACAAATTCTATTTTACTTTATTCTTTCTTTTTATCATTACACTATTTTTTGGTTATAGAGAATTTTTAGAACTTTATAAATCTATGCTGACTGAGTTTGTTGGTTACTATAAATATCAAAAAATTATTATTTACTATGAAACTGGAAATGAGGAGTTCAAAGATCATTTCCCAATGAATGTGAGATTTTTAGGTCTATTTTTACAATATTTAATTTTTAAAATAGTTCCTTGTCTAACTTTTCCAAACATTGAAATAAAAAATAATGTTCATGAGTTATACGAATGTGCAACTTTTAGTCTTTCTTTGTTAAATTATGTTTCAAAATACATAGGTCTTTTCTTAACAATAATTTTTGTTTATAAAAAAAAAAAATCATTTATCGAGATTTTAGTTGCCTCAATCCTATTCACTCTTTTGATAAATTTAGTTGAGTCGAGTACTTTAGATAGAATTGCTATTTGTTATACTATTTTAGTTTTAATTTCACTAAACAATATTAAATACTCTTTACCTCTTTTATACTTTACATTTTTGGTAAATGAAAAGGTAGTTTTAATATTTGGGACTATCATATTTTTCCAGTTATTTTATTATAAGGATAAAGTTAAAATATTTGAATTTATAGCTATAAGTTGTTCTTTAATTTCATATATCGCAATGATATTTGTATTATATTACTATTTTAATTTTGAATTTTATGATTATCCAAGCTTTGAAAATGATGGGTACCTAAACGCATTTAAATTATTAGTAACAAATCCACTTAATCCTAGTTATTTTACTAACGCGTATGCTCCCATATTAATTAGCATATTACCATTTTTTATTTTTATGATGGACGAAAAAAAATTTAATTATGATTTTTCAATATTGTACTTTATACCAATAATTTTGTTATTTTTAATTGGTTATATTAGCATTCAAAACATGGGTAGATACGTTATGTATATGTTTCCGATATGGTTACCAATTTTAAGCTCACAAATAGTTTACTATTTAAAACTAAATCGATTTAATATTAAAGAAATATGAGACAAAAATTAAGAAAAAAGATTTATGGATATGAGATTATAAGAAATTTTATCAATAAAGATAAAGATTACTCTATATTAGATTTGGGTTGTGGGAAAATTCCTTTTTTTTTAGAATTTAAAAAAAATTTTAAAAATTATCAAGGAGTGGACGTCTCAATCAATGATACTGCCTATGATAACATAACTTTAAAAAAAAAAGATATTGACCAAATTGATATTGAAGAAATGAATAAATATGACTTAATTTTAGTAATTGATGTTTTGCACCATCTTAAAGTTGAAGCTATAGAAAGTTTGTTGATTAAGTTCTCCAAACTTCATCCAGGCAAAATAATAATTGTTAAAGATCCTATAGATACAAATTTATTTTATAGAACTATTCATATTTTACATGATCTAGTAATAAATCGAGAACTAATCCATTTTAACGGTTATAAGCTTATTGAGGCAAATATGAGAAAAAATATTGATACTAAAATTATTAAAAATAACTTTTGGTATAAAAATATATTTTTTAAAATAATTATTTAAATTACAGTTTTAATTATGTATTGTATTAGTTTATGTCAAATACAATCTACTACTTCTCCTTTTTGATACGATTTATATAAAAATTTCAAATGTTTAAAAATAAATCATTCTCACTAGTATTACCTGCTTACAATGAGGAAACCCATATTAGAAAAAATATAGAATCATTTTTAGAAACCAAAATTTTTGATGAAATAATTGTTGTAGATAATAATTCAACAGATAATACTAAAATTGAAATCGAAAAAACATCGGCAATATATTTGTGTGAAAAAATACAAGGATATGGGGCTGCACTAAGAAAAGGAATGGAAGTTTCAAAAGGAGATTATATTGTTTTATGTGAACCAGACTCAACGTTTAGTGCTAAGGATATTCATAAATTTTTGGCTTATATTGATGATTTTGAATGTATATTTGGCACAAGAACTACTAAATCATTAATTCACAAAAGTGCTAAAATGCAATTTTCTCTAAGAGTAGGGAACATTATTGTTGCTAAAATATTAGAATATATGTTTTTAGGACCTACACTTTCTGACGTTGGTTGTACCTATAAAGTTATATCAAGAAATTCTTACAAAAAAATTCAAAACAATTTAACCGTAATCGGTTCAGAATTCCAGCCGGAATTGATGATTAATTTAATTTTAAAAAAAGTAAAAATTTTAGAAATTCCAGTAAACTATTTAGAGAGAGAGGGAAAATCTAAAATAACTTACAATTTTACCTCTTCTTCTGGAGTAGCTTTAAAAATGCTTCTTTTAATGTTTAAATTGAGATTTAAAAACTTATTTTAATGTATAAAGATTTGAAGTTTTTTGGGTTGCTTCATATAAAAAATAATGAAAATCAAAACTTAAATTTTAATTCAATTGATCAAAATCAAAAAACTCTTGTTTATCTTAAAAATGCTATACTTTTGGATAAGCAATTAAAATATTATAATTATGAATTAATTTTAATTACTAACAAAAAAAATTATCTAAAAAAATTATTAAAAAAATTAAATTATGAAATTAAGCTAATATCTATTGAATTTAAGACATTTGTTCCAAAAAAAACACACTTTTATTCTTGTCATTTTAGAGTTGATGTCTTCAAATTTTTCTCACAGCAAACAAATGTTTATTCTGTTCTACTAGACTTGGACGTTCTAGTTTTAAATAATCCTAAAAAACTTTTTTATTTTTATGAAAATAAAGTTTCGTTGGTAAATGATATTTCACAAAACGTAATACCAGCATATGGAAAAAAAAAAATACTAAAAAAATTAAATATATTAAATTCAAATATCAATAAAATTACTTGGATTGGAGGAGATTTTTTTGCAGGTGATAATTATTTTTATAAATTGTTACACAAGAAGACTAAGTTTTATCAAAAAAAATTTGTTGATAATTTAAAGCTATTATCTGATCAAACAGATGAATTATTTATGTCTGCTGCTTTGCATGATTTAAAAAATGACAAAAAGATAAAAATAAAATATGGTAATAAATTAGACATTTTTAATAGATATTGGAATACTAATGTTCTTCATAGTCAATATAAGATAGATTTTTATAGAAAATTTACTTTTCTTCATATACCTGCAGATAAGGTTTTCTTATCAAAGTGTTTTAATAAGAATGATGATAAACAAAGCTTTAAGACAGAATACTTCGATTACGCATCAAATATTAAAAATACTATAAAGATAAAAATTGCTAAATATTTACCCTATAAAATAAAAGAAAAAATAAAGTATTATTTATTAAATTAAAAATTTCATTTTGTAGTAAATTTTAAATATTTCTATAAAGATAGATTAATTAAATAAGTTATGCAAAATACAAATATAGACTGTGATATAATATTTTTAGGTCTCGCACAAAATTGTGAAAAATACTTACCACATTTTTTTGAAAAAATTGATGAAATTTCAAAAAAAAAAAATGTGAAAGTTTTTATAGGAGAAAATGGTTCAAATGATTACACTTTTGATGTTATACAAAAAAAAATTTCAACTAGTAATATTTATAATTTTGTAGATACATC
>MDTA01157274.1_pt1 | contig 30781 bp, 34 predicted proteins | sample 811151 | NCBI WGS metagenome assembly MDTA01 (sample SAMN05326648, study PRJNA326480) | marine metagenome | isolation source: seawater | place: Indian Ocean: South | collected 2010 | reverse complement strand
TTGATTTTTATACATATTAAGAAAAATTTAGCAAACTTAAAATTATGTTTAATACAATTTTTCCAAAGATCCACAAAGAGGGCTATAAATTCTTAGCTATTTCAATTTTAATAACTTTTGTAATTTTATTCTTTTCAAAGACAATGGGCTCAATTTTAATAATAGTTACAATTTGGGTGTATTACTTTTTTAGAGATCCAGAAAGGTTTTCAATTAACGATGAGGCTTATTTAGTAAGCCCTGCTGACGGTTTAATTACAGATATATCAGAAAGATCTGGGCCAGAAGAACTTAGATTAGAAAATACGACATTCACTAAAGTTAGTATTTTTATGAATGTCTTTAATTGTCATGTTAATCGTGTACCTTCAAGCGGCAAAGTTGAAGAAATTTATTATAAACCAGGCAAGTTTTTGAATGCCTCCCTGGATAAAGCAAGTGAGGAAAATGAGAGAAATTACTTCAGAATAAAGTCTATAAAAAATAACGAGGAGATTGTTATAGTTCAAATCGCCGGTTTAATTGCAAGAAGAATTGTTTGTGATGTTGAACAAGGCCAAGAATTAAAACAAGGCGAAAGAATTGGAATGATAAGATTTGGTAGTAGAGTTGATGTTTATTTTAAAAATAAAAAAGTTTTAGTAAAATTAGGACAAAATGTAATTGCAGGTGAAAGCATAATTGCTTCAGAATAATGGAACAGAATAAGAAATTTAAATTAGTAACATCAAAAAAAACAAGATACCTTCTACCAAATATTCTTACTTTAGGAGGTGTATGTTTAGGAATAAGTTCTATAAAATTTTCAATTGATGGAAATTTTAATCTTGCAGTAATTTTAATATTGTTTGCATCAATATTAGACGCGTTAGACGGTAGAATAGCTAGGTTAATAAAAGGAACATCTGAATTTGGCAAGGAATTAGACTCACTAACAGATTTTGTAAGTTTTGGTATCGCACCTGTATTAATTTTATATTTTTGGGAATTAAATAATTTTGGTAAGCTAGGGTGGGCTATTGCTTTGATTTATTCTGTTTGTTGCGTACTAAGACTAGCAAGATTTAATTTGACCAAAACTGATACAGATAATGAGCAAGAATGGAAAAGTAATTTTTTTGAAGGAATACCATCACCAGCTGGAGGTATACTTATTTTGTCGCCATTAATTTACGAATTAAGTGATTTAACTTTTAATTTTAATTTCAGAAGTTTTACTCCATATCTTACAATTTTTGTTGCTTTACTTCTTGTAAGTAAAGTCCCAACACTCTCATTAAAAAGAATATCAATTTCTTCCAAGACGACGATATTTTTATTATTGGCAATGGGAACAATTTTTATAGCATTACTATTCTACACTTTTGAAACACTTTTAATTTTTGGAATAACATATTTATTTTCAATTCCAATAAGTATTTATATTTTTAATAAACAGAAAAAAAAATACTCAGTCAAAATATCTGATGATGATCATGAAGATATTTTATAATGAAAAAATCAAAACAATCAAAGAAAAGTAATTCTTGGAAAATCAAACAACATAGGGATCAATTTTTTAAAAAATCAAAAACTCTTGGTTTTAGATCAAGATCCGCATTTAAACTTATTGAATTAAATAAAAAATTCGGATTTATAAAAAAAAATAGCAACCTTTTAGATCTTGGATCTTCTCCTGGTGGATGGGCGCAAGTTTCAAGCAAAATAATCACAGTAGGAAAAATTCTTGCAATTGATATTAAGCCAATGAAATATATCGATAATGTAAAATTCATAAAATGTAGTATTTCAGAAAAAGATATAACTTTAAAAATCAAAAGCCACTTTGAGGGGAAAATAGACGTAATTGTTTCAGATATGGCTGCAAATACTACTGGAAACAAGTCACTTGATTCCATTAGAACCAATCAACTATGTGCTGAAGTAATAAATTTGTCTTTAAAAGTATTAAAGCCAAATGGGCAATTAGTTTCTAAGCTGTTTATGGGAGATGATTTTATAGAGGTAAAAAATTTAGCAAAATCGCTATTTAAAAATGTAAATTTTTTTAAACCCGAGTCTAGTAGAAATGAGTCAAAAGAGACTTATATACACTGTAAGTTTTTAAAGACTTTATAAATTTGAAAGATCGTTTATAAGTATATATGGGAACAATTAAAGAGTCTTTAACATTTGATGATGTTTTGTTAATTCCAAAATTTTCAGATGTTTTGCCATCTGAAACTAACATCTCAATAGATCTTACTAGAAAAATTAAACTCAAGGTTCCTTTTCTATCATCGGCTATGGATACTGTTACAGAGTCAAATATGGCGATAGCGATGGCAAAGTCGGGTGGTATTGGAATAATACATCGAAATTTGAACATAAAAAATCAATCCAGAGAGGTAAAAAAAGTTAAAAATAAAAAATTACTTGTTGGAGCTGCCGTAGGCACATCACCAGAGGACATTGAAAGAACCCGAGCTTTAATCGATTCTGGTTGTGATTTAATTGTAATTGATACAGCGCATGGCCATAGTGAAAAAGTTTTAAAAACTTTAACAAAAATAAAAAAAATTAATAAAATTATTCCAATATGTGTGGGTAATATTGCGACTAGCGAAGCAGCTAAAAAATTATATAATTTTGGGGCAGATATAATTAAAGTAGGAATAGGCCCAGGATCGATTTGCACAACAAGAATGGTAGCAGGAATAGGAGTGCCTCAAATTTCAGCAATTATGGAGGTAAAAAAATCTCTTAAAAATAAAAAAATTAAAATTATTTCAGACGGAGGAATTAAATTTTCTGGAGATATAGCAAAAGCGCTTGCTGCAGGAGCTGATGCTATAATGATGGGTTCAATTTTTGCAGGCACTGAAGAAAGTCCTGGTAAAAAATTTAAAATTAAAGGAAAGGTTTTTAAAAAATATAGGGGCATGGGATCTATTGGAGCAATGTCATCTGGATCAGCTAATAGATATTTTCAAAAAAATTTTAAAAATAAATCAAAATTTGTTCCAGAGGGAGTAGAAGGTAGAGTAGAATACAAAGGAAAAGTGTCAAAAATAATTTATCAATTAAAAGGAGGATTAAAATCATCAATGGGTTACATAGGAGCAAAGAATTTAAGCCAAATATCGAAAAATGCAAAATTTATCAAAATTACAAAAGCTGGATTCTATGAAAGTATGGTGCATAGTGTAGAAATTACCCAAAAAACAATTAATTATAAATTATGATAAAGAGAATTTTTGTAATACTTATAATTTTTTTATCGTACCAAAAAATATTATTTGCTAACACAAAATTTTATGAAGATGGTTTAAACTTTTTTAAAAATAATAAATTAGATGAAGCAAAGTTTAAATTTGAGCAAGATATTGTTTTTAATCCGAAGAGTGAAATGTCTTATTTGTATCTATCAAAAATATTTAAGAAGCAAAAAAAAAGAGATTTAGAGGAACTTAACCTAAATACTGTAATTTTAATTAACCCTGAAAATGAAGAAGCAATTTACAGCTTAGCAAAACTTAAATTAGAAAATTCAGATTATAAAAAAAGCAGAGAACTTAATGATACACTTAAAAATTTTTGCAAAAAACTTTGTATTCAAAGTAAAAAACTTGAAATAGAAATTAATAATTTGTCAAAAAATTAAATGCTATTTCATAAAAATAAAGAAACAATATTAATAATTGATTTTGGTTCTCAGGTTACAAAATTAATAGCTAGACGTGTAAGAGATTTTGGAGTTTATTCAGAAGTAATAACTCCAAAAGAAATTTTTGCATTTAAAAATTATAATAAAATAAAAGGTATTATTTTATCTGGCGGCCCATCAACAGTAACTCAAAAAAGATTCCAAACTGTACCAAAAGAAATTTTCCAAAAAAAAATACCAGTTCTTGGAATTTGTTATGGTTTACAATTGATTGCTAAACTTTACGGAGGTAAAATTAAAACTTCAAAAAAAAAGAGAGAATTTGGAAGAGCTAAAATTTATAAAAAAAAACAATCTGTTTTAACTAAAAATTTCTATAAAAAAAATAATTATGTATGGATGAGTCACGAGGATACTGTTGTAAAAGCGCCAAAAAATTTTAAAACTGTTGCATATACAAAAAACTCAAAATTAACAATCATAGAAAATACAAAAGAAAAAATTTATGGCGTGCAGTTTCACCCAGAAGTTACTCATACAGATAATGGAAAACAATTATTTAAAAATTTTTTGTTTTTAATATGTAAAGCAAAAAAACAGTGGAACGCCACGTCTCAAAAAATTAGAATTATACAAGAAGTAAAAAAGATTGTGAAAAAAGATAAAGTAATTTGTGCATTATCTGGGGGAGTTGATAGTAGTGTTGTTGCTTTATTAATTAATAAAGCTATAAAAAAAAATCTAATTTGTATTATGGTAGATACGGGCCTTATGAGAAAAAATGAATTTAAACATACATTCAAAATTTTTAAAAAAAAATACAGACTTAATGTTAGGTTAGTGAATTCATCCAATTTATTTTTAAAAAAACTAAAAAAAATTTCTAACCCAGAGATCAAAAGAAAAATAATCGGAAACCTTTTTATAAAAATTTTTGAAAAAGAATCAAAAAAATTTAAAAACGTAAAATTTCTTGCTCAAGGTACCCTTTACCCTGACTTAATCTAAAGTAAATCATCAACAGGCAGCAAGACATCAAAAATAAAATCTCATCACAACGTAGGAGGCTTACCTAAAAAAATGAAATTTAAATTAATAGAGCCATTAAAAGAATTTTTTAAAGATGAAGTGAGAGAATTAGGAAACGCATTGGGCCTTTCAAAAAGTATATCTAATAGACACCCATTTCCCGGACCAGGTTTAGGTATTAGAATAATTGGCAAAATAACCCCTGAAAAAATAAGAATACTTCAAGAAGCAGACCATATTTATATTAATGAATTAAATAATTCCAAACTTTATAGTAAAATCTGGCAAGCTTATGCAGCTCTTCTGCCTATAAAGACTGTCGGTGTAATGGGAGACTCTAGAACTTATGAATATACTTGTTTACTAAGAGCTGTAACATCCGAAGATGGAATGACTGCTGATTATTTTAGTTTTCCTAAAGAATTTTTAGACAAAATATCAAATAAAATTGTAAACAATGTAAAAGGTATTAACAGAGTAGTTTATGATATAAGTTCAAAACCACCTAGTACAATTGAGCTTGAGTAAATTTTAAAATGAATATTAAGATCAAAAAATTTTTAAAAAAAAAGAATCAATCAAAAATAATAAGTCTAACTGCTTATTCTAAAAATATAGCTCAGATCTTGGATAAATATTGTGATATCGTATTAGTTGGAGACTCTGTGGCAAATGTTTTATATGGATCTAAAAATACTCATAGTATTGATTTAAAAAGTATAATTCAACATACACTAAGCGTAAAAAAAGGTATAAAAAAATCTCTATTAATAGTTGATATGCCAAAGGGATCATATCGAAATAAAAATATTGCTTACGAAAATGCTAAATTAATTATGCATGTAACAAAATGTGATGGAGTGAAACTAGAGAGTAACAATAAAAATTTTAGTGTAATTAAAGAGCTAGTGAAAAAAAAAATTCCCGTTATGGGACATATTGGGTATACCCCGCAATTTAAAAATAAATTTAGAATTGAGGGAACTACAAAGCTTAAATCTAAGAAATTACTAATAGAAGCCCAAAAAATTCAAGAAGCAGGAGCATTTTCAATTGTGCTAGAATGCGTAGCACCTTCAGCTTCAAAATTAATAACTAGGACTTTAAAAATACCAACTATCGGAATTGGGTCGTCATCATTTTGTGACGGTCAAATCTTAGTAACTGATGATATGTTAGGCTTAAGTGGATTTTACCCCAAATTTGTAAAAAAATATGCAAATTTAAATAGAATAATTGAAAAAGCTGTAAAAAAATATACTAGTGAAGTTAAATTAAAAAAATTTCCTTCAGAAAAGAACTTTTTAAATGGATGAAAATTTAGAGACTAAAATTGATTTTAAAGATAGATTAACTTCTGTCCTGACTAAACATAAAAAAAAATTTTACTTTCTTTTTTTGATATTTATTTTAATAATTATTTCAATATTTGCATTAAATATGTATTATAAGAAACAGAATTTAATAATTTCTGAAAAATACATTACTGCTGGATTAAATCTTAATTTAAACAATAAAGATAAAGCTAAATTTGCTTTAGAGGAAATTATCGAAAGCAAAAATAAATTTTATTCAATATTAGCATTAAATATAATTATAGAGAAAAATTTAGAAGATAATCAAAATAAAATTCTAAATTATTTTACTAAATTAGAAAATTTGAATATATCAAAACAAAAAAAAGATCTTCTTACTTTAAAAAAAGCATTATTTTTAATTAAAAATAATAAAAATGCAGAAGGACAAACATTATTAGAAAATCTAATTCAAAATAATTCACAACTAAAAAATTTAGCTAAAGAAATTATTGAAAAGTAAAAATTTTAAATTTTTAAATTGTAATGAAAAAAATCTTAATTATATTTTTGATATTCATAGTAAGCTGTTCTTTTGATGATAAATCTGGCATCTGGAATAATAATGATAAGTTATCTAAGAAAAAATTAGATCTTTTTGACGAATTTAAAACTTTATCCTCTCCAGAAGAAACATTTAACAAAACAATAAATATTCAAAAAAATTTCGAATTCATTTTACCATCAAAAAAATCAGTTAAAAATTGGAATGATTTTTTTTATAATAACTCCAATAATTTTGATAATTTTAATTACAGTGAATTAAACAAACTTAAATCAAAAAGTAAAAAAATTTTTAGGCATGAAAATAATGAATATTTTTTATTGGAAGAAAACAATGTAATTTTAAGCAATAAAAAAGGGTTTATTTTTATTTTCTCTTTAAATGAACAAAAAATTATTAGTCAATTTAATTTTTATAAAAAAAATTTTAAAAAAATTCCTAAGTTATTAAATTTTATAGTAGAAAATAATATTATATATGTAATTGATAACATAGGCTATATATATGCTTTTGATTATAAAAGTAATAAGTTAATATGGGCAAAATATTATAAAGTACCTTTTAAGTCTAATATAAAAATTTTTAAAAATAAGATTATTTGCGCTAATCAAAATAATGATCTTTATTTTATAGATAAATTAAGTGGAAATATTTTAAGTCAAATCCCAACAGAGGAAATTGTAATTAAAAATCAATTTATTAATAATATATCAATTTCTGAAAATTCAACTTTTTTTTTAAATACATTTGGTTCTTTATATGCGATTGACAGTGATAAAATGAATATAAGATGGTTTTTGAATTTAAATCAATCCACTAAAATTGATACAAATAATTTTTATTCAGGAAATGAAATTATTCATAATAATGAAAAAATTGTTGTTTCATCAAATAAGCACACTTATATTTTAGATTTAATAACCGGCTCAATTACTCATAAAAAAAATTTTAAACCATTAGTAAAGCCAGTCATTACGAAACGTTATCTTTTTGCAATATCAGATAAAGATTTTCTATTAGCCATTGATTTGAAAAGTGGCAAATTAATTTATTCTTATGACATAAATAAAAAAATAGCAGAATTTTATAATATCAAAAAAAATACTGTAGATTTTAAAAATATGATGTTGGTTAATAACAAAATTTTTATATTTCTGAAGAATTCATATGTTTTAAAATTTCTTGTTAATGGCGAATTAGAACAAGTGATAAAATTACCATCAAAAATAAACACTCAACCTATTATTGTCTCAGATAAAATTATTTATTTAAACAATAAAAATAAATTGTTATTAATTGATTAATTATTTGATTTACCGCTAAGCAAAGATAATTGTTGTACTTTTAAACCATCAATATTGTCAGAAGGTTTGATTGGATATTCTCCAGTAAAATAATGATCGCTAAATTGAGGATAATTTATATTTCTTTCCTCATTTATAAGTGCTTTATATAAACCATTAAGACTTAGAAACTTTAAACTAGCAGCATTGAGATAGTCACACATTTCTGTAATATTTTTTTTATGGGCTAATAGTTCATCTTTAGTAGGCATATCAACACCATAAAAATCTGGAAATTTGATTTCTGGGCACGCGATTCTTACATGAACAGCTTTCGCGCCACTCTCATAGAGCATTTTAACTATTTTAAAACAAGTAGTGCCTCTTACTAACGAGTCATCAATTAATATAATTGATTTACCTTTTACTATTGTTTTAGTTGAACTTAATTTTAATTTTACTCCTAAACTTCTTATATTTTGAGTTGGCTCAATAAAGGTTCTTCCTACATAGTGATTTCTTATTAAACCTAATTCAAATTTTTTTCCAGATTGTTCTGAGAATCCTAAAGCAGCTGGAACTCCAGAGTCTGGAACCGGAACAATGAAATCAGCTTCAAGGTCTGTTTCTTTAGCAAGTTCTTTTCCTAAATTTTTTCTATACTCATATGCGCACTTCCCATTAATTAAGCTATCTGGTCTTGCAAAATAAATATATTCAAAAATACATGGTCTAGATTTTTGTTTGGGAAAGGGTTTAAAACTTTTTAATTCATTATTTTCGATAATTACTATCTCTCCATTATCAATTTCTCTTACAAAAGATGCTCCCACTATATCAAGAGCACATGTTTCTGATGCAAAAATATATGAGTTTTTTAATTTTCCTACTACTAAAGGCCTAATTCCAAAGGGATCTCTAACTCCCACTAATTTTTTGTTTGTCATTAAGATTAATGAATATCCACCTTTAATTTGAAAAAGAGTATCTATAAGTTTATCTAAAAATTTCTCTCTTTTCGATTTAGCTATCAATTGAACTATTGTTTCAGTATCGCTCGTAGTTCTAAAAATTGCACCTTCTTTTACTAGCAGTTCTCTTAACATCAAGGCATTTGTTAAATTTCCATTGTGTGCAACACTTAATCCACCCATATGTAAATCTGCAAAAAAAGGCTGAATATTTCTTAAAGAAGTTTCACCAGTTGTTGAGTATCTGTTGTGACCTATTGCGGAGGATCCCGGTAATTTTCTTAGAGTGTCTGGGTCAGTAAAGTGATCGCCAACTAGTCCCTGCCTTTTTTCAGAGTGATAATTTGTTCCGTCAAAAGAAACTATTCCACATCCCTCTTGACCTCTATGTTGTAATGAATGTAAACCTAATGCTACTAAAGCTGACGCATCATCATGATTAGATATTCCAAATATTCCGCACTCTTCCCTTAATTTATCTAATTTATATTTTTTCAATTTTTTCCTTTGTATCTATGAAATCGTCACTTGATGGAAATTCTTCAATTAATATTTCGCTACCTCTATTTATTAAATTAAACGAAATCGCATCTTCAGATGATATACCCCAATTTTTATAGGGATAAAACCAATTTAATATTGAAAATATACACACTGAAACAACATATCCTTTAAATACTCCAAAAAGCAAACCAAAGGATTTATCAATCGTTCCTACTCCTGTCCATTTCACAGTTCTGCTTAATGCTTTACCGATGACTATAGTTAAGAAAAGTATTATAATAAACACTAGCACCCCTAAACCAACACTATTAATGAATTCTGACTCAATATATTCACTTAGAAATGGTTGTAATTTTGGTAGTAAAATTATAGTTATTACCAAAGATAAAATCCATTTCATAAAATAAATTAAACTTAATGAAAATCCTCTCAAAAAACACTGAACAATACAGTATAAAAAAATTACTGAAACAGCGACATCAAACAAATTTAAATTTAAAAATATGTTAATAAAATCATTAACCATAAAACTTAGGTTATTTCTTTGCCAAAAGGTTTATAGATTATTAATAACTTTGGTAATAAAGTTAGAACAGAAATCATAGCTAACATCATCGCAATGCCAGTAAATACGCCAAAGTAAATAGTGGGAATAAAGTTGGATAAAATTAGAATTGAAAAACCAAATACAATCGTGATTGATGTATTTAATATAGCAATGCCTACAGTGTTATGGCATCTATCTAAAGTTTTATTATAGTTATTTATCTGTTTAAACTCTTCCTTAAATCTATAAATATAATGGATGCTGTTGTCGACAGCGATACCAATAGTTATTGCAGCAATGGTTATTGTCATCATATCTAACGGAATTTCAAGTAATCCTATAATTCCTAAAATAAAAAAAGCTGCGATGAAATTAGGCACTATTCCGATTAAAGAAAGAGTTATATTTCTAAATAATATAAAAAACATTATAAATATTCCTAACATTACAATGCCTAAAGTTAATATTTGTGATTTAAACAAACTTTGCAGTAAATTATTAAATAAAATTAAAACACCAGTAAGTTTATAATCTTCTTTTTTTATTTTTAATTTTTGATTTAAATCTAAATTTATTTTTTGTATTAAATTGTTTCTTTTTAAATTTTGTAACGAGTCTTTAATTCTAACAGAAATTCTTGCTTCATCTTTTTCAACTGAAATATAAGGTAATATTATTTCTTTTTTTATTTCCTCTGGAATTTTGCTATATAGAACTGCTATTTCTAAACTCTGAAGCTCTTTTTTATTCAAATCCTCAGCAACTCTCAAAATCGAGCCAAAAGATAATACCTTGCCGATTTCTGGTAGAGAGTCTAAATAATCATGCACTTTTAATATTTTATCCATTTTATCTCGTGTGAACCAATATTTTGATTTATCCTCATTGATTTGATTATCTTCCTCCCATTCTGAAAATTCATTATCTTGTTTTAAATCTTTATTTTTGCTAGGAAATTTTAGAATAATATTTAAAGGAGTCGTTCCACCTAAATCATCATCGATTTTTTTCATTCCTTTATAAATTTCAGTTTCTTTATCAAAGTAGTTAATAAAACTATTTTCTACCTGTAGTTTGAAAATACCAACAATACTTGTAACTATAATTATTAAGTAAGCACCAAATATTAAAATATTGTTTTTTTTTGCTATTGAACCAAGTGAGGAAGTTATAACAGATTTTTCATGATTTTTAATTTGAATCTCATTTTCTAGAGAAATTAAATTCAAAAGTGATGGTAAAAGAAGAAAGGTGACAAAAAATGAAATAACAAGCCCTAATGTCATCATCCATCCAAAATCAATTATAGGTTTAATACCACTAAAAATTAGAGATAAAAAAGCACAAACTGTTGTTAATACAGTATATAAAATTGGAAGTACCATTTTTTTACTTGCCTCAAAAACAGCATCAACGTTTTTTATACCAGGGCTTTCTTTTTTTAATTGAAGAAATCTTACTGTTACGTGAATATTCATTGCCATATTAAGTATAAGCATTAAAGCAACAAAGTTTGATGATATCACTGTTACTTTCCAACCAATAAAGCCAAGTAAACCAATCATGATAATAACAGACGACGCACAACCTAATAGTGGTATTAAAACAAGTCTTAAATTTCTAAAGATTAACCAAAGGGTGAGTACAATAAAAATAAAAACCCCGATGCCAAAAACAACAATATCTTTTTTTATAAAACTCATCATATCATCCGAGATCATTAGAATGCCTCCCAAATAAATCTTAGCATTTTCTCCATATCTACTAATTACTTCTCTAATTTCAGAAATATTTTGATGATTTCTTAAATTATATAAGTTTTTATAATCTGCGTATTCCTTTAAAAAGATTTTGTAATTTTTCTTTTCTTCATTAGATAAATTCCTATCTTTACTTTGTTGATAATATTTTTCTTTTACTTTTATATATTCAGATAGTCTCTCGTCTTTTTTTAAATAGACAATAATTCCTGAGGTTTTGCCGTCCCTGCTTATAACATAATCTTTGTAAATAGGACTATTCATTATTTCATCAAACCCCCGTTTTTTATCTATTTCAGGATAAGCTAAAGTTTTATAATTTTTCAATCTATCCATTAAATTTTCATCGGTACTTTTAAGCAAAGGAACATCAATTATAGTAATTACATTTTCTACCCAAGTTAACCTTTCAATTTTAGATTTTAATAATTGTAAATTTAGGATGGTTTCTTTTTCAGTAAAACTTGAGACAGGAGCATATGTGAGAAAAAGAAAATCTTTTGCACCATATCTCTCATTTATCTCTCTTAGATACTTTAAATCTTTATCTCCCTCTAAAAGTAAAGCATCTGAAGAAGCATCTAAATTGAAATTTTTAGCGTGATAAAACGATAAAATTATAAAAGAGATAATAAATAGAAGAGTTAACTTAGGAAAATCAATTACAATTTTTTTATAAATATAAGATAGCATTGAGATATTTCAGATATATCTTAATTTAATTATAACTAAAGCAAAAATTGGACTTAATTTTTAGCTAAATCTTTAAATTTTGTGTAAATACCCTCAAACTCGACTTTGACAGTACCGGTTGGACCGTGTCTTTGCTTACCTAATATTATATCAGCAAGGCCGTTAACATCATTCATTTTTGATTGCCATTCTGCATGCTCAATTGAACCTAATTTAGGTTGTTTTCTCTCAAGATAATAAGATTCTCTATACACGAACATAACTACGTCTGCATCTTGCTCTATTGATCCTGATTCTCTTAGATCTGATAATTGAGGCTGCTTGTCATCTCTTTGCTCTACAGCTCTAGAAAGTTGAGATAATGCTAAAACTGGCACAGATAACTCTTTCGCTAAAGCTTTAAGCCCTTGAGTTATTTCTGAAATTTCTTGTACTCTGCCATCATTTCTATTTGAGCTTGATCTCATTAATTGAATGTAATCAACTACAATTAAGCTAAGTCCAAACAATCTTTTTATCCTTCTAGCTCTGTTGCTTAAAGTTGCAATTGTAATAGCTGGAGTTTCATCAATATATAGAGGCAAATTATATATATTTCTTGAAGTTTCTATATATCTATTTATTTCTTCTTCGGTAACTTTCCCTCTTCTTATATCATCAGACTTAATTCTAGCTTGCTCTGATAAAATTCTAGTTGATAGTTGTTCTGATGACATCTCTAAAGAAAAAAAAGCCACAGATGATTTATCTTGTCTTTTTAAAATATTTTGTGAAGCATTATATGCTATATTTGTCGCTAGTGCTGTTTTTCCCATCGAAGGTCTCCCTGCTAAAATAACTAAATCAGATTTATGTAAACCACCTAATTTTTCGTCCAACTCTGTTAACCCAGTAGGTACTCCAACAATGCCTTGATCGTTTTGCATGGCCATAGTTGCCATTTCAATAGTTTGATCTAAAGCGTTGTTGAATTTAATAAATGATTGAGAGAAAGTTCCTCTTTCAGCTAAATCGAATAGTGATTTTTCAGTATCTTCAATTATATTTTCTGCATTTTGTTCTTGGGTGTTAGCATTTAGAGTATCGGACGATAATTTGTCAGATATCATTACAAGCTCTCTCCTTAGATACATTTCGTGAATAATTTTTGCATAATCAATTGCTTGTTTAGAGGATCCCGAGAATCTTGTTAATTTTACTAAATATTCTGTTCCGCCTACTTCGCTTAACATATCATCTTTCTCAAAATAATTTTTAAGAGTTATAGGATTGGCTATCATTCCTTTATTGTTTAAATTCTCTATAACTTCAAAAATTTTTATGTGGGCTGGATCATAAAATATAGAGGGATTTACTATTGAAGAAATTTCATCAATAATGTCATTATTTACTAAAACAGATCCTATCAAAGCTTGTTCAGCCTCAATATTTGAGGGTTGCTTATTATCTAGTTTCTTTTGGAGATTAATTTCCTTCATTTTTAAAGATAATAATTTAATGCTTTTAATGATAAAGAGAAAAGTTACACACTTTTATCTTTGATCTGTGGAAAAGTTATTTTGACTGGACTTTATCGATTTTGATTGAAATTATCGCCTTCACTTCAGAGTGGAAATTAATGTCAACTTTAAATAATCCAATTTTATTTAATTCATCCTTTAATATAATTTGAGACGGCTCAACATCAGCCTTAGCTTTTTCTTTAATTATATTAGTTATTTCTTTAGGCTTGATTGACCCATAAAGATCTCCATTTTCTTTGCTTTCTTTATGGAATATAAAAGTTTTATTATTTACTAATGATGCTATTTCTTTATATTTATTTTTAACTTCTACATTCTTTTTGTTTAGCTCATCTTTTTTTTTATTCACTAAGTCTTGATTTTCTTTATTAAATCTTAGCGCTTTGCCTTGTTTTAAAAGAAAGTTTCGACCGTATCCATTTTTGACTTTTACTTTATCTCCAATTTTTCCTAAATTAATTATATTTTCTAAAAGTATAATTTCCATTTTATAAGAGTCCCAATATTTTAGCTTTTTTTATTTCTCTATTGAGTTTTTTTTGTTTTTTATAGGATACAGAGGTAATTTTAGACGATATAATTTTACCATTGTCTGAAGTATATTTTTTTAACAAACTAATATTTTTGTAATCAATTATAGGAGCGTTTTTAATTGAAAGAGGACATTTTTTTTGAAATTTACCATCGTTTTTTTGGAATAAACTAAGTTTATTAAGAGAGTTTGACCCTTTTCTCTGAAATTTTTTATTTTTTCTTTTCATCAATTATTGTTTTTTATTAAAAAATTCGTTTTTTACATCAAGTTTTTTGTATTTGACTGTTAGGAACCTAATTATTGAGCCATCAAGCTTAACTTTTTTTTCCATCTCTTCTAATGTAATTTTATTTCCTTCGAATTTAAAATGTATATAAAACCCTTTTTTGTAATTTTTAATTTTTCTAGCTAAATTTAACAATCCCCATTCTTCTATCTTTAAAACTTTTCCAGAATTGTTATTTATCAACTCATTGTACTTAGTTGTTAAAGATTTTATTTCTTTTTCTGCCAAATCTTGTTTGGCTACAATAGTATTTTCATAAAATGCCATAATTTATAATGTTAATTAGTAAAATTAGTTATTTGTAAAATGAGCTTTATACTATAATGAATAATTATAGCAATACTAATAATTAAATATAAAACTTATATAAATGAGCGCTTTATTATTTCCAGGTCAAGGTTCACAATTAATAGGTATGGGATCTGAATTTTTTAACAATTTTAACATTGTAAAAGAAATTTTTTATCAAGCAGATGAAAAGTTAAAGATTAAATTATCTAAGATAATTTTAGAAGGTCCAGAAGAACAATTGCAACTTACAAAAAATACTCAGCCAGCGATTTTAACTGTAAGTTATTCGATATTCAAAGTTTTAAAGGATGAATTTAACTTTAATATTCAAAATTTTAAATATTTTGCTGGGCATTCTCTCGGAGAATATAGCGCTTTAGTTTGTGCAGAGTCAATAAAGTTTAATGATGCTTTATATCTTCTACATGAAAGAGGTAAAGCAATGCAAAATGCAGTCCCTGTGGGAGAAGGTAGCATGATAGCTGTCCTTGGATCTAAAATTGAAACAATAGATGAGCTTATAAAGCAAACAAAAAAAAATAACCAAGTTTTTGAAATAGCAAATGATAACGCAGAGGGGCAGGTAATTATAAGTGGTGATAAAAAAAGTATTGATTTATTTAAAGATATTTTAAAAGAAAAAAAAATTAAAACAATACCTTTAAAAGTGAGCGCTCCTTTTCATTGCTCCCTAATGAAACCCGCAGCAATTGAAATGACAGATAAAATAGATAATACTACATTCCAACCACCAAAAGTAAATATTGTAAGCAATGTTACGTCTCATGTTGAAGATAACCCTGAAAAAATTAAAAAATTATTAGTACAACAGATTTATTCCACTGTTAGATGGCGAGAGTCTTTAATAAATATGGCAAAAAAAATGTCAATAATTTTATAGAAATAGGCCCTGGGAAAGTTTTAACTGGTATGGTAAAAAGAACAGTCAAGAATATTAATTGCTTTTCAATAAATTCTCTTGCTGATGTTAACAATTTAAAAAATGAATTTAAAAAATAAAAAAATTTTAATTACAGGAGCAACAGGTGGCATAGGCATCAATCTTGTTAGAAAATTTAACAATTTTGGGTGTATAATATTAGCTACCGGTACAAATGATGAAAAGTTAAAAAATCTTAAAAATGAATTTCAAAACATACATATTGAAAAATTCAATTTACAAGAACACGAGAAAATTGAAAAATTTATAGAAAATGTAGATAAGAAATTAGATGGACTAGATATACTTGTAAACAATGCAGGTATTACTTTGGATAATTTAGCCATAAGAATGAGTTATGAAAATTGGAAAAAAGTTTTAGATATTAATTTAACATCAACGTACTTGATGTGTAAATATGCCATAAAAAAAATGTTAAAAAAAAAATATGGCAAGGTTATAAATATTACATCTATAGTTGGGCACACTGGTAATTTAGGCCAAGCAAACTATTCGGCTTCGAAAGCGGCAATCGTAGCATTTTCAAAAAGTTTGGCTATTGAGTATGCAAGAAAAAAAATAAATGTAAATTGTGTTTCACCCGGGTTTATCAAAACTGAAATGACTGACAAAATCGAAGATGAATTTAAAAAAAATTTGATAAGTAGAATTCCCTCAGGAGCCTTAGGAACAGGGGAAGATGTTTCAAATTGTGTTGCTTTTTTAGCATCAGATATGGCAGACTATATTAATGGTGAAACCATACATGTTAATGGTGGAATGTATATGGCTTGACAATTTCCATTAATAATCTATTAAGAAATTAAACAATTAAGAAAGGATTTCATGTCAGAAGATATTAAAGGTAAAATTAAAAAAATTGTTGCAGATCACTTAGGTATCGAAGAAGAAAAAGTTACAGAAGAAGCAAGCTTTATTGATGATCTAGGAGCTGATAGCTTAGATACAGTAGAGCTAGTTATGGCTTTTGAAGAAGAGTTCGGATCTGAAATATCAGATAGTGAAGCTGAAAAAATTTTGACAGTTGGTGATGCAATTAAGTTTATAGAAAGTAAATCAAGTTAAACTCTACTTCTGCTTAATGTCAAATGGAGAAGAAAACATTATGGTCATTCTTTCATCTCCATCTGGCGTAGGAAAAACAACTTTAACAAAAAAAATTCAACAAAAATACGAAAATTTTAAAATATCAGTCTCTCACACAACAAGACCACCAAGATCAAATGAAGTTGATGGAGTAGACTATAATTTCGTTACAATCGATAAATTTGAGAAATTGATAAAAGAAAATCAATTTTATGAATATGCTAAAATTTATGGAAATTTTTATGGGACGTTAAAAAAAAATGTAGATGAAACAATTAAAACTAACGATGTTATTTTTGACATTGATTGGCAAGGAACGAAGCAATTATCAAAATTTAAAAACCTCAATTTGATAAAAATTTACCTGATTACTGAAAATAAAGAGGAATTAAAAAATAGACTCATTAACAGAAATCAAAATACAAATGTCGAAATACAAAAAAGATTTAGTTCATTTGACGATGATATAAAAAACTGGAAAGACTACGATTATATAATAATTAATAAAAACTTAGAAAATTGCTTCAAACAAATTGAAAAAATTATTCTTTCATATAAGAAAAAAGCTACTATCGATTTTCATAAAGCTCAGTAATTTTATAATATATTTCAGGTTTTATTTCTGATGGTCTTAAATTTAACTTGAGATTCTTGATACTTTTCATTTCAGACAAATTTAATATTTTTTTTAGGTTTTTATTTATCATTTTTCTTTTATTAGAAAACAAAATATTTGTTATTTTTTCAAGATTTTCCATTTTATGAATATTTGTTAACATTTTTTTTGGTTTAAAATGTATTACAAGAGAATTTACTTTTGGTTTAGGAAAAAAACAATTTGGCGAAACAGTAAATTTTTTCAAAATTTTTAATCTAAAGTTAGTTATAATTGAAAGTCTACCATAGTTAGATGAAGGAAAATTTCCACAAATTTTATCACCTACTTCTTTTTGAAACATAAAAACTATATCACTAAAATTTGGGAGCCACTTATCAAATTTGAGAACCTTAATTAGTATTTGTGATGATATATTGTAAGGTAAGTTTCCAAAGATTATAGAGTTTTTTTTCATACTCTTTTCAAGATTTATTCTTAAAATATCATTATTAATAACTTTCACATTTTTGTTTTTTAAAAATTTTTGTTCAAGATCTTTAGCAAGAGAAAAATCTTTTTCAATTATATTTAAGGATTTAGGTTCCTCTTTTAAAATTTCTTCTGTAAGCGCACCTTTGCCAGGACCAATTTCTATGATATTCCTATTTTTAATAGGTGTTAAATTAATGATTTTTCTAATTATATTTTTGTCTATCAAAAAGTTTTGACCAAGAGATTTTTTTACAAATTTCATTATTTTGATTTATCGATGAAATTTATGCATTCAATTAAGCTTTTTGGAGATGCTTTATTTTTACATATTAAATTTTTTGCAGTTCCATGATCCGGGGATGCTCTTAGATATTTAAGACCAAGAGTAACATTTATAGCATCAAATTTATAAATTGCTTTTAAAGGTGTTAAAACTTGATCGTGAAACATTCCGACTAAAACATCATACTTTTTAAAGTCATACATAAAAACGGTATCAGACACCAGAGGTCCCTCAATATTTATCCCTCTTTTTTTAAGTTTCATGATAGCAGGAATAATTTTTTTTATTTCTTCAGATTTTTTTCTATATTCTGCATTGTGAGGATTTAAACCTAAGATACCAATTTTAGGTTTTTTTTTTAATTCTTTCTGAAACCATTTATTAATAGTTATTACTTTATTAATAATCTTATTTTTACTTATTTTTTTTGAAACTTCTTTTATATCAATGTGGGTAGTAATCGGACTTACAGAAAATTTTTTTGTTTTGATTAGCATAACTTCTGAGTCGTTATTAATTTTACATTTCGAAGCAAAAAATTCCGTAACACCCCATTTTTCTTTTTGAAGTAGATTCTTATTAATCGCACAATTTATTATACCTTTTACCTCTTTTAATAGGCCATAATTGTGCGCTAAGTTTAAAGAACGTTTTATAAAGATTGCTGAGTCCTTTTTATTAACGTTGAAAGGATCCTTAAATTTTAAATTAATATCAACTACTTTTAGTTTAGGATTATCAGCCTCATCATAAATTTTTTTAACTTTTATAATATTTACTTTATACTTTAGTTTTTTAAATTGTTTTTCAAGTAATCTAAAATTTGAAATTAGATAAATTTTTTTCCTTATAGATTTATTAAGTTTTTTCCATGTTTTAAATATTATTTCTGAATTAACACTGTTAGGATCACCGCTGATAATGATAATTTTTTTTTTCATTTGTAATCAATAAAACTGCTATTTTTTAATTTTGATAAATGACTTCTTGAATATAAATTGAATAACTCATTCTTTTTTAAATTTACTAAATTTTCTTTTAATTTATTCTTATCTAATTGGTTAAGATCAGAAGTTTTCTTATTATTTAATTTTAAAAACAAAATACTATTTTGCCTTTTTATGGGTTTAGATATTTCTCCTATTTTCATTTTAGTTATAACTTTATAAATATCACTTGATAAAGACTTAGAATTTATCCAACCAAGATAACCCTGTTTTGTTGCTGTTGAAGAAATACTATAATTTAAAACTGCATTTTCAAAACCAAGATCAAAAATTTGAGTTTTGATCTCTTGTATTTTATTCTCAATTATATCATTTTGATCTATTAATATTTCAAGTTCTGATAACTCATATTCTGCTAAGCCAGTTTCATTTTTAATAATTTCTTCTAATTCTTTTTCAATTATATTTTCATCTATAACTATTTTTTTTGAGTAAATGTTGTAAATTAATTTTTGCCACTTAAATTCGGTTTTTAATTCATCAACAAAAATATCAAAACTGACACCTGATTTTAAAAATCTTTTTTTAAATTCTTCAATATTATTTGAGGAAATTGAATTTAAATATGAATTTAATTGAGCGCTATCATCCTTGATATTAAATTTAGATAATTCAATTTTTTTTAATCTTTGCAGAATAAGATTGTCTACAGCTTGTTTTTTAAATTTGTCTATATTTGATTGATTAATTTCTGTATTACTAAGAATTAACAATGTCATAATTTTGTTTTTTATATCGTAGCTAGTTATAGTCTCACTTTCTATAGTGAGAATTATATTATTATTTATTTTTCCATATAAAAAGTTTGTAAAGGAAAAAAAAATTATAAAAAAAAATGTTAATACTTTTTTTTTCATTTGTTAAAAAGAGGAGAATTTATATTTCCAAAAGGAACTAAAGTAATTTTAAACATTAAAGAATTTTCAGACTCCAACTCAGAGTCATTATAAAACTCTCTCCTAAACACTAGACCTGCTCTTAAACAATCATTTATGTATTCATAACTTAAATTATAAAATTCAGATGAGTCAGTGATTAAATTTCGTTTTGTCTCAAAAGACAATAAATTTTTATTATTCTCAAATGAAACTTTTGATTTAAAATACTGTTGATTTCCTACGTGCTTATTCTCTTCTAAATAATTAAAATCTACTTTTAGATTATCAAAATTAAATGATGTTCCTAGCTCATTATAATTAATTTGACTATAATTTTGGTCTAAGGCAAAGTTATAATTCAAATTTATAATATTATTTACTTTATAACTTGCAGATCCAACCAAATCAGATAATTTTTCATCTAAACTAGTTTTAGTTGGCATATTTTTATTTTCTTTTTCATTAATTATTTGAGCCACAGAAAAGTCGAATTCTTTAATATTTGTGTTATTTTTAATTTTGTAATCAAACCCTAAAGTGCCACTTAAACCTGTCTCAAAGTTATTTATATCATCTAATCTGCTTATATTAAAAGCATTGAGTGGCGTAAGTCTAGATCCTGATAATTCTTTTCTCATGCTTCCAGGCGAGAATCTCGTAAAAAATTTTGGTGTAAAAAAATGTTTAGAATTATCTGTTTCCCTTACTAGGTCTAATTCAGCTTGAAATCCTAATGCCCCAAATAATTCACTTGTTGTATTAGATTTGTAGAGTTCAACATTTTTTGCTTCATAATTTATATTTTTAAAATTTCCAAGAAATTTTCCCTTCAAGCCTGATTTGTAGTAAATATCTTTTGAAGCCCAATTAAAATCATTAATCAAAAAATTTGTGAGTTTATTTGTATCATAATTATGTGTTTTGAAGTTAGTTTGAAGATCCAAATTTCCAAAAATATTACTGCTAAATAAATTTTTATCTAAAGTAATTTCTGGAAAAATATACTCATATTTATCATTATAATCCTCCTTTAAAGTTTCATATACACTTGCTTTAAGTCCAAAAAAAAGATCATCTTTTTGATGAGTAAAATCTAAAGAGCTTTCTAATGTATCTATATTATAATCAATTAAATTTGATTTTATTTTGTATAATTTTAAATATTTATCATTTGAAACATCTTGAACCGAAATGTTTAAATTGTTTTCAGAATTTTCGTTTCCTATAAAATTTTTTATATATTTTGCAAAAAAGTGAGATTTCTCCCCAGCCTTTTTGACAGAACTAGTTTTTTTATATCCCTCTGTAAAACCAAAATCAGAAAAGAAACTAGAGCTCTTAAATACTTGATGATACTCACCTAAGAAAAGAGGATTTTCAGTAGCGTAGAATTTACTTGTTAACGTAAAATTTTTATCATCATTTACAGCAAAGAAATATGGTATTGAAATTCCTGAACCTAAATTTTTTGTGTCCGAAAAAGAGGGAGGCAAAAAACCAGATCTTCTTTTTACTGAAGGGTCTGGATGAGATAATTTTGGTAAATAAAATATTGGAATATCATATATTTTGATTACTGCGTTATCGTAATAGATTGTTTTCTTTTTATTATCATGTAGCATTTTTGAAGATTGAATGGTCCATGGCGGACATTTATCATCTTTCCTATAGTCACATAATGTAAACTTAACTTTACCAAATTCACTATTATTATTTTTTAGCTTAACAGTGTTAGCAAATACCCGAGGTTTATTTGAATCATTTATTTTAAAATTTCTGTCATTAAAAAATGCCTTAATATCGGTGCCAAGCATTTCTTTTTTTTTTGTATCAATATAAATTTGTGAGAATTCATAAGAGTTACTTGTTGAGTCTTGAATTTTAATTGAACCTATAGATTTAAATAAGTTGTCTTTAATATAATACTCAAAATTATCTAAATTAATTATATTTTTATCTTGATCTATTATTCTAGCGGGATTATTTGAAAATATGAAATTTTTTGAATTATCGAAAATAAAATTATTTCCTTCAACAATGTAATTCTCACTAGTTGTGATTTTTGTTTTACCTGTACTTTGAAAAATTTGTTTTTTTTCGTCATATTCTGCTTGGTCAGTTTCGATAATATTATCTTTATTGTCTTTAAAAAAAATATTTTTCTTTAACTTAATTAACCCAATTTTTTTTTGATATTCTGCATAGTCACTTTTTATTTGCTTTTTATCTTCGGTTACAATCAATACTTCCTTCTCAAAAATTGTAACTTCTTTGTTTTTATCTATTAATATGTTTTTTGACTCAATTGATATGTTTTCAGCGTATAAATACGAGTTAAAAAACAATAAAAATATAAATTTAAAACTATTTTTCATTAATTTGTAAAACTCCGATAAATGTGAAAAAACTAAGTGCAATTACAGGTGCCCAGATAGCAAGAATTATAGGTATTCTTTCAGTTTGTCCTAAAGCTAAAGACAAATCTTTAAAATAAAATGTTAAAACACAAGTGATCAAACCCAAAGCAATTAATCTGAAATTATCTGACTTTTTAAGAGTATTCATGGTAAAAATAGAGGCCAAAGCAGTCATTAAAAAAAGAAAAAAAGGTAAAGATAACATGCTATGAAGACTTTGATTTAGAAAAGGTTTATTGTAGCCATTATTTAGTAAATTCTTATAATTTAAGGTTAGGTCTAAGAAAGACATAGTGTCAAAATTTTTAAACAAACTATTAATCTTTTCGTAATTATATATTGAATCCAATTTATAGTTGTTTAATTTTTTACCAGTAAGTATTCCATTTATTGGTTGAAAAATCTGGACATCACTTAAAAGCCATTCATTGTTTCTTATGTCAGCTTTTTTTGAAACTATTTTTTCAATCAAATTTGAGTTATCATCTAAGTGAAATATTGTGACTTCAATTAAATCAAATCCATCAGGTTTTTCAGCTTGAATAATTCTTTGAGTATTTTCTAAGTTCTCTTTTATCCAAAGTCCGTTTCTATTAAATGTAACTAAATGATCAATATCTCTAGAATAATTAGATTTGGTCTTTTCATAATACTTTGACATTGAAGATGTAATTGGATTAAAGATAATAAGAATTATCCATCCTAACAAAAAAGATGTAAAAGCAAGTATTAAAAAGATTTTTAAATTCGAATAACCAAATGTTTTTAAGGTAAGTAAGTCTTTATTATTTCTGATACTCATCATAAACCACATGCTCGATACAAAAATTATAAATGGTAAAATCTTGATGATCATACTTGGAATGAATATACTTGTAAGCATTAGTGGGGTTAAGAAACTAACATTTAGATTTTTAAAAAATTCAATTTCTTCAAATAGATTAAGGATTACGCCAAAACAATAAAAGATAAAAACAACAATAAAAAAAGTTTTCAAAAAATTTTTAAGTATATAATTCAAAAGTATTTTATTCATATTATTTCCATTCCTTTGAAAATTTATAAATCAAAAACGAATAAATAAAAGTAATCAATATAATTGGTAAAAGAATAAATGAGATGAATATCGTATTATTTAGTCCGGTATACCTTACAGATAATTCTGAAAATACAAGTAAAGCAAAACCATAAAAAAAAATACCAATTTTGTTATAATAAATTCTTGAAGATCTCACAATAAGCAAAGAACATATTAGCGATATAACTGGTATGTAAAATGGTATTACTACCCTTCTACTAATTGTTGGAAGAATTTCTTTTTTGAAATCTTCGCTACAGTATTCAAGTTCTAATTCTTTTCTTGTAAAACATTTGAGTAATTTTCTAGTAGAAATTTCCTGGATTTTTGGCTGTTTTATTGTACTAGTACTTAGATTATCTAAGTTTATACTTAATTGTTCAAAACTTACAACATCATTATCTATATTCTTTTTCGAAGAAATTATCTGACCATTAAATAAGAACATTTTTTTTTCTTCTATGATACCACTTTTTGCTAAAATGGTAGTTTCGTGATCTTCTGATATATTTGAAGAAAGATTTTTCAAATTATTTCCCTTATCGTATAAAAAAATATTTTTAATTTCATTGTTGATTTTTTTTTCTACTAAAAAAGTAAAACCATCAAAAGAGTCGCTGAATTGTTGCGTTTTGATAGTAGGTAGAAATGAATTGAAATTTTCATTACTAAGTAACATCCTTGATTTATTAAGCGCTAAAGGTGTTAAAAAAATTGAAAAAAGTAAATATAAAACTAAAACTAAAATTGAAGCTGATAAAAATAAATTTGTAACCTGTATTTTTTTTACACCAGAAGTCCACAAAATTACAAATTCGCTATCTTGAACATGTTTTAAAATGAAAATAGTTAAAGCTAAGAGAAAAGAAAGTGGAATAAATTTTGGCGTTATTCCAAAAAGATTAAGTAAAGAATATTTAAAATAAATTCCTACTGGATACCCACTATCAACAATCAAGTCTAAAAAACTCACGGATCTTACTGTTAGAGCTATTAGCGAGAGACCAAATAAAATGACTAAAAATGTTTTAAAAATTTCTTTTAAGAAGTTTTGATAAATTTTGTTTTGAAGCATTAGAATATATTGTATATAAATAATGCATCCATAAAATAAATTCAACTAATGGTTTAAATATGACGAAATATACGTTGAAAACTAATATATTTAGACTTATATCACTGTCACGATTAGGTTTAAATTAAAATTATGACTATTAAAATTAATTATCAAAAGAGCATCAAAAATAAATCATCAGCAAATGTTGTGTTATTTTCAAATGAAAATTTTAAACTAAATTCTATAAAAAAATATTTATCCAATTCTGAATTTTCTTACGTAAATGATTTATTAAAAACTAGCGATTTGAAGAAAAAATTGTTAACTTTTGAATTAACTTCAAAAAAGAAGATTGTTTTAATATCTATAAAAAAAGATTTAAAAACCTCTGAAGTAGAGAATTTAGGCGCTGAATTTTATATACAGATTAATCGAGGAAAAAATAGTGAGTATTTTTTATTTTCTGAAAGCATTAATAGCAATCATAAAAACTTTTTAGGCTATTTTTTACATGGCTTAAAACTAAAATCTTACGATTTTAAAAAATATAAATCAAAAAAAGAAAATAGACAAATACTTTTGAATATTACCGGAAAAACGAACCAACCTTCTAAACAAACTCAATTAAAATTTAAAGCTCTAGAAGAAGGAACATTCTATGCCAGAGATTTAGTTTCTGAACCTGGAAATATTTTACATCCAGACGAATATGCTAAAAGATTAATCTCGCTGAGAAAAATTGGATTAAAAGTTAATGTATACGATAAAAAAAAATTAAAAAATCTTGGTATGAATGCACTTCTTGGAGTTGGACAAGGAAGTACCAGAGGATCGTACTTGGTAACTATGGAGTGGAAAGGTAAAAAAAATGATTCTAAACCTTTAGCGTTTGTTGGAAAAGGAGTTTGTTTTGATACTGGTGGTTATTCTTTAAAACCTGCAAGATTTATGGAAGATATGACTTATGATATGGCTGGCTCTGCCACAGTAGTTGGATTAATGAAAAATTTGGCAATGCGAAAAGCAAAAGTTAACGCAGTTGGAGTAGTAGGATTAGTTGAAAATATGGTGAGCGGAAATGCCCAAAGACCTGGAGATATAGTTAAATCATATAGTGGAAAAACAATAGAAATATTAAATACTGATGCAGAAGGCAGACTAGTATTAGCAGATGCGCTTACTTATACGGAAAAAAAATTTAAACCTCAATTTATTATTGATCTTGCCACTTTAACTGGTGCAATTATAGTTTGTTTAGGTTCTGAATACGCTGGATTATTTTCAAATGACGATAAACTTTCCAAACAAATTTATGATGCTGGAAAAAAAGTTGAAGAGAAAGTCTGGAGAATGCCTTTACATAAAAATTATGATAAGTTAATGGACTCAAAAAACGCTGATGTACAAAATATAAATTATGTTGGTGGAGCAGGGTCAACCACAGCAGCTCAATTTTTACAAAGGTTTATTTTAAATAAAACTCCTTGGGCTCATCTTGATATTGCTGGAATGGCTTTTTCTAAGTATGGCGGCGCTTTAAACTCAGGTGGAGCAACAGGATACGGAGTAAGATTATTAAACCAATTAGTTGAAGAAAACTATGAATAAGATTGAACAGACACTTTCAATAATAAAACCAGACGCAGTTGAAAGAAATTTAATAGAAAATATCAAAAATATGTTTGAAAAAAATAATCTTGTGATTAAAGATCAAAAAAAAATACATATCACAAAAGACGAAGCAGCTGATTTCTACAAAGTGCATCAATCTAAACCGTTTTATAATGATTTATGTAATTATTTATCTTCGGGACCAATAGTTGTTATGATTTTAGAAGGAGAAAATGCAATTTCAGAAAATAGAAAATTAATGGGCGCTACAGATCCAAAAAAAGCAGATAAAAATACAATAAGAAAAACTTATGGTATTTCAATTGATAAAAATTCTGTACACGGGTCTGACTCAATAGAGAATGCCGAAAAAGAAATTAAATTTTTTTTCAAGGATTAACAATACCTAAAAATACTTATTATTGCTTCAGGAAAAGCTACATACTCTAACTTTTGTGTTTTTGTTTTAATTGATTTTTGTGTGTCTTTTTTACTAATAAAAAAACTTTTTCTTAAAATTATGTTTCCATTATCTAGTTTTTCATCCACGTAGTGAACTGTGCAACCAGTTTTTTTCTCTTTTTCCATTATTACTCTTGAAAAAGTATTAAGCCCTTTAAATTTTGGAAGTAATGATGGGTGAATATTAATAATTTTTTTTCCGTATAGATTTAAAAATCTTTTAGAAAGGACTCTCATATAACCTGCGAGACAAATCAATTTTATCTTATATTTTTCAAGAATTTTTAACATTTTTATTTCAAAATTATTTTCTTTTGTATCAATTACTACAAACGGTATAGAATTTATCTTCGCAAAACTTATTCCTTTGGCATACTTCGTATTACTTATCACAAGTTTTATATTTATTGGAAAATTATACTCCCTTGATTTTTTTATCAAATTACGCAAATTGGTCCCTTTGCCAGAAATGAATATACAAGTATTTATTTTCACCATTTAAGCGAACCTAATATCCTAATTTTTTTATTATTGGTAATATTGCCTATTTCATATGGTTGATACTTTTTTTCAAAAAAATTTTTAACTCTTTTAATATTTTTTTTTGAGGTAATTATACAAAACCCTATACCACAATTAAAAGTATTTAACATTTCACTGTCTGAAATTTTATTTTTTTTTATCCATTTAAAAATATTACCTATTTTTATTTTTGATAAATCAATTGAAATGGAATGACTTTTTGGGACAGATCTCAATAAATTTTCAATTAACCCACCTCCTGTAATATGAGCCGCAGCATTAATTAAATTATTATTCGCAAGTCCCAAAATTTCTTTAGAATAAATTTTAGTTGGTTTTAATAACTCTTTCTTTATTTTTTGGCTTACTTTATTATTTTTTAAAATAGATCTAATTAAAGAAAAGCCATTTGAATGAACTCCACTAGAAGGAATGGCTAATATAACATTATTTTTTTTGACTCTGTCTTTACTAAGTATTTTTCGCTTTGAGACTATCCCTACACTAAAACCAGCTAAATCAAATTTATCTTTAGAATATATTCCAGGCATTTCTGCAGTTTCACCACCAATTAATTTACAATTTGCTAATGTGCAGCCTTTAAATATGCCATTCAAAATTTTTTTGGTTTTATTTAAATTTAATTTACCAACTGCAATGTAATCCAAAAAAAATAAAGGTTTTGCACCCTGAACAATTAAATCATTAACACACATTGCAACTAAATCGATTCCAATAGTGTCAAATTTATTTAATTTATTAGCTAAATCAATTTTTGTGCCAACACCATCAGTGCATGAAACTATTACAGGATCTTTAATTTTTATTTTACTTATATCGAAGAGAGAGGAAAAACCACCAATTAACTCATCGTTAAAGGAACTTTTCGTTTTTTTGACATTTTTTTTAGATATAGAAGAGATATGCTTGACCAATTTATTAGCTAATGAAATGTTTACACCGCTTTTTTTGTAACTATTTTGCATTTTTTTCATTTATAAAAATGATATTTTATATTTATGAAATGTTATAAATTTATATTAGTCATTTTAGTTATTTTTTTTCAAACTAAAACTCTTTTATCAAATCAAAATATATTTAATGTTAATAATATTGAACTTATAAAAAAAACAAATATTTCTAACGATGAATCAGCCAATATGGCTATTAAAAAAGGGTTTAAAGAACTCATCAAAAAGATCTTACTAGATAATGATATAAAAAAAATGGATCAACTTAGCTTTGACAAAATAAGAGAATTAGTTTTGTATTATCAAGTCTCAAGCTCAATCGATGAGAAAAAAAAGGAAAAATTATTATATAATATTTATTTTGATAAAGAGAAATTACATAAATTATTTTATGATAAAAATATATTTTACTCTGAAGCATTAAATAAAGAACTTTATATATTACCAGTATTAAAAAAAAATAAACAGCTATTTATATATAATAATAATTATTTTTACGAAAACTGGAATAAAGTTTATAAAAACGAAATTGTTGAATTTATTTTACCAATAGAAAATATTGAAATAATTCAAAATATTAATATCAATAAAAATAATCTTCTTAACTTAGATTTAAGAAATATTTTCCAAGAATACACGGAAAAAGATTTAGCTTTAATATTAATTGATATTCAGGAAAAAAATTGTAAAATATATCTAAAGACAAGTATTCAAGGAAACAAAATTGATAAAAATATTTTGTTAAAAAAACTGGATTTTTCAAATCAGGAATTTTATGAAAATATAATTTCTCAGACTAGTAATGAGATTGTAAATATTATTAAGTCCCAGAATTTAATTGATATACGAACACCTTCTTTTCTGAATACAAAACTTTTAGTTAATAATAAAAACAATCTTGCAGAGTTGAGTAAAAGATTAAAGAAAATTGACTCTATAGACGATATTTTTATTCAAGAATTTAACAAAGATTTTATTTTAATAAAAATAAAATATTTAGGAAAATTAGATAAAATAATAAGAAAATTAGAGCAAAATGAAATTATTTTAGAATTAAAAAATGATGAGTGGAGTTTAAAAATTATTTAATGAGTCAACTAATTTTCAAATTTCCTTTTAAAACTAAATATGACGAACATGACTTTTATGTTTCATCTAATAATTTTACAGCTTATAAATTAATTGAAAGTTGGCCAAATTGGCCTGGTAAATGGCTTAATATTTTCGGAGCCTCAGGATCAGGGAAAACACATTTATCGAAAATTTTGGAAAATAAAATTGATAAAGTAAAAATACTTGATGCTAAAAATATAAATGGAGAAATAGCAGATGACTTACAAAATTATGAATGTTTAATTATTGATAATTTCAAGAATAATATTGATGAAAATTTACTTTATTCAATCTTAAATTCATCTAAACAGTTTGAAAAATTTATTGTGATTATCAGTAAATTTCCTTTAAAGAAAGTTAATATAAAGTTAAAAGATCTACAATCTAGAATAAATAGTTTTGTTTATATAGGTATTGATTTGCCAACTGATGATTTGCTCAAAGTAATAATTTCTAAATCATTTTCAGATAAACAAATTAATCTTAGCCCTAAAATATCAGACTATATAATTAGAAATATCGATAGATCTTACGACAAAATGTTCAAATTCGTTAAAGATTTAGATGAATTATCTTTATCTTCTGGAAAATCAATTAATATTAATTTAATAAAAAAAGTATTGAATCAATGAATAAATACAGAACACACAATTGTTCAGAACTTAATGATAAAAATATTGGGAATGAAATAATTCTTTCAGGTTGGTTACACCGAAAGAGAGATCATGGAAATTTATTATTTATAGATTTGAGAGACCATTACGGTATTACTCAGTGTGTAATAGAGAATAATAATAAATTTTTCTCAGTTTTAGAGAAAATAAAACCTGAATCTGTAATTAAGATCAACGGAAAAGTAAAAAAAAGAGCAGATGGAACCGAGAATTCAGAACTACTTACAGGGAAAATAGAAGTTTTAATTACTAATGTTGAAATATTATCTGATGCAAAGGAGTTACCTATACCAGTATTTGGCGAGCAAGATTATCCAGAAGATATAAGACTTAAGTATAGATTTTTAGATTTAAGAAGAGAGGAAGTACATCGTAATATAGTGCTTAGATCTAAAGTTATTTCTTTTATAAGAACAGAAATGTTAAAACTTGGTTTTTTGGAATATCAAACTCCAATATTAACTTCTTCAAGTCCGGAGGGAGCAAGAGACTTTTTAGTACCTAGTAGATTAAATCCAGGAAAATTTTATGCATTACCTCAAGCCCCTCAGCAATTTAAGCAACTGATAATGGTATCAGGATTTGATAAATATTTTCAAATTGCACCATGTTTTCGAGATGAGGATGCAAGAGCAGATAGAAG
>MDTA01172374.1_pt1 | contig 30800 bp, 26 predicted proteins | sample 811151 | NCBI WGS metagenome assembly MDTA01 (sample SAMN05326648, study PRJNA326480) | marine metagenome | isolation source: seawater | place: Indian Ocean: South | collected 2010 | reverse complement strand
GTTATTTATTGTGTTTAGCTCGAGAGCAGTAAAATATGGGGATATCTCATTTCAGCGGCATATTCTTGAGTCCTAAAATCAAAAAATTTAGCTTCCTTAGCTCAGCTGGATAGAGCAACTGCCTTCTAAGCAGTGGGCCGCAGGTTCGAATCCTGCAGGAAGCGTTTTATTATTCAAACTTTTGTAATGGAAAACATATTTAATAATTTTCATAAATTTTAAAAAATGCATAAGAAAGTAATACCAATAATTCTTTCAGGGGGATTAGGGACGAGACTTTGGCCATTATCAAGATCAAACTTTCCAAAACAATATTTAAATTTAATTAGTAATGGAAAGAAATCTTTATTTCAAGAAACACAAGAAAGATTACAAACTTTAGATAACATTCTACCTCCAATAATTGTATGTAATGAAGATCACAGGTTTATTGTTTCAGAACAAATGAGGCAAATCAACATAAAACCCTCTTCTATTCTTCTAGAACCATTCGGCAGAAATACCGCTCCCGCAATAACTATTGCGGCTTTAAAGGCTATTGAGATTGAAAAGGATTCAACTTTACTAGTACTCCCAGCAGATCATCATATTGGAAATATAGAAGAATTTAGAAAAGTAATTGAATTTGGTATTAACTGTGCTGATGATAATAGTCTTATTACGTTTGGTATTATTCCAACATATCCGGAAACTGGCTACGGTTACATTGAAGTTTCTGATAATATCAACGAAAAAATTTTAAAAGCTTTAAAAATAAAAAGATTTATAGAGAAGCCAAATCATGCAAAGGCAGAGGAATTAATAGCAACAGGAAAATTCACCTGGAATAGTGGGATATTTGTTTTTAAAGCTGATATATTCCTCAGTGAAATAGAAAAAGAAGAAAAAAGTTTATATCGTTCTTGTAAAAAGGCACTTTCTGAAAAACTTTTAGATTTAGACTTTCAGAGAATAATGCCAGAAAGTTTTGGAGATTGTCCAAACATTTCAATAGATGTTGCCCTAATGGAAAAAACTAAACTTGGCAAAGTCATACCATTAAATGTCGGCTGGTCTGATATTGGGAGTTGGAAATCAATCTGGGAAAATGAGCATAAAAACGATTCTGAGAATGTTGAGATAGGTTCAGTATTTACGGAGAAAACTAAGAAATCCTATTTAAGAAGTGATAATAGATTGATTGCCACATTAGGCGTTGAAAATTTAATTGTTGTTGAAACTAGTGATGTGGTATTGATTGCAAATAAAGAAAACTCTCAAGATATTAAGTTTTTGGTAGAGAAGCTAAAATCAAAAGGATTTACTGAAAGTAATTTAAATAGAGCGATATATCGACCTTGGGGTTATTTTGTATCAATCGCTAGAGGTGATGGCTGGCAGGTTAAAAGAATCGTCGTTAATTCTGGAGCATCTTTATCCCTTCAATTGCACAAATATCGAGCTGAACATTGGATAATTGTTAGTGGCATTGCAAAAGTTGAACTTAATAATGAAGAAAAAATATTATATGAGAATCAAAGTACTTTTATTCCAATAGCAACAAAGCATAGACTCAGTAACCCAGGAGAGGGAACTCTATCACTCATTGAAGTTCAAAGCGGAACATATATCGATGAAGATGATATTGTCAGATTCGAAGACAACTATGGAAGAGAAAATAAAAAATAATCTTAATATAAAATTCAACATGCCTTACTACATGATTAATCATAAAAATAGAAAAAGTTTATAAAGATAAATTAAAATGTTTTTCAAAATTAGAAATTACATATTCTCATTTAAATTTGGGCAATATTGTTTCTATACGGGCTTATTCTTGTTAGCCTCCGCACCGTTGTTATCTGCAATTTTTCTCTTATATTCAACAATTTTAGGAGTTATCAAGGTTGAAAAAGAATATAAAAACAACAAATTCAACTATATTTTTTTAGTTTGTACAATAATTCTAATTATGAGCGCCATAAGTCATATATTTTTCGATAGTAATTATTTAATAGAATGGAATTATACATATAGCTTTATAGGCCTTTCAAATTTAATTCCCTACTTTATTTGTTTTTCTGGATTTCAAAGTTATTTAAAAACTAAATTAGATAGAAAAAGGTTTTGTCTTTTTTTAATTTTTGGCTCAATCCCAATTGTATTTTCTGGATTTACTCAGACTTTTCTTGGATGGTACGGACCTTATGAAATTTTTAATGGGTTGATAATTTGGTATCAAAGACAAATGCCTACATTAACTGGTCTCTTTAATAATCCAAACTATACCTCAGCTTGGCTAGTATCAATAATACCATTCAGTATTGGTTTATTAATTAAAAAAAAGAAAAATATATTTTCAAAACTAGTCGAATTAATTATTTTCTTTTTGCTTTTAACAACAATCATATTGACTGGTTCGAGAAGTGGGTGGTTAGGCTCCATGATCGCGATTTTCTTGTCTTTAAATTTTAATATGAATTTTCTGATTTATTTTATCCTTTCCATTTTAACTATTTTTTTAATAGATATTGGATTTCTAAGTTTAGCTTTTTTCAATTTTTTATATAAATTAGTTCCCATCTATTTCAAACAAGAATTTCAAATTTTAAGCCTTGAAAACTTAGATCAGTTCACTAGATTGTCGATATGGAAAAATACCTTAATTCTTTTAAAAGAAAAACCTCTTTTTGGATATGGAGCTTCAAGTTTTACTGAGTTATATGCAAATAAAGTTTCAGATATTGGTTACGCGCATGCTCATAATCTTTTCTTAGAATTAGCTATAAGTTATGGGGTATTAATTCCCATAATATTATTAATTACCTTTATATATCTAATTTATAAATCATCTTTAAAAATTAAATTTTTTAATAAATATGAGAGGATCAATCTAATAGATAGATCCCTAATAATTAGTGCCATTATTATTGTTTTTACTCAACTATTGGACGTTCAGTACTACGATTTCAGAATAGGTGTTTTATTGTGGCTATTAATGTCATCTTTAAAATGTATTATTGATCATAAGAGTTTTTATGAAAATAATACGGTCAAATAGAACCTCTACCCAAAGACCAATAGTTTATTTTAAATTCATCAACTGAATTATTATCTAAAATTGATCTAGTATCAAAAATCCAAGAAGGGGATCGCATTAAGCTTGATATTTTCTTCAAATCCAAGCATTTATATTGCTGCCATTCAGTTAATATCACGACAGCATCAGCATTAAAAATCGCTTTATAAATATCTGAATCGAATTCCCAAGTACCTTTAATTGTAGGATTAATGTTTGTTTGAATTTTATGATAATTATTCAGCTCATTTTCAATTTGTAATTTATTAACTTTGGGATCATGAATGACTAAATCTGCACCTTCCTGCATTAATGAATGGCATATACTTATAGCTGGAGATTCTCTAGTATCATTTGTATCAGCCTTGAATGAAAAACCCAAAATTACTATTCTTTTTTTCTCAATATTTCCAAATAATTTTTCAACTATTGTTTTATAAATTCTTTCTTTTTGCCAAGTATTGATTTCAATAACAGTTTCCCAATATTTTGCCACTTCATTTAATCCATAATGCTTACAAAGATAAACCAAATTCAAAATATCTTTTTTAAAACAACTCCCGCCAAAACCTGGTCCTGCATTAAGAAATTTAGCTCCAATTCTAGTATCAGCTCCAACTGCCCTTGCAACTTCATTCACATCAGCTCCAGTAACCTCGCATAATGCTGATATTGAATTAATTGAGCTTACTCTTTGAGCTAGAAAAGCATTTGCAGTTAATTTTGATAATTCACTGCTCCATAAATTTGTTAAAATGATTTTATCCTTTTTTACCCAATTCAAATAAATATCTTTTAGAGAATTAATTGCAATTTCATCTCCATCATCTCCTCCAATTAAAACTCTATCTGGATTTGTTAAATCTTTTATTGAATTACCTTCAGATAGGAATTCGGGATTAGAAAGTACTGAAAACTTTTTCTTATAATCCTTTTTTTCTTTACCATTAATCGATTGATTAAGTATTTTTTTAATCATTTCTGCTGTTTTTACTGGTAATGTACTTTTTTCTACAACAATTTTGTATCCCTCTGCATACTTTCCAATTTGTCGTGCACATTTTTCAACCCAAAATAAGTTACTTGCTTGCCCAGCACCAACCCCAGAGGTTTTTATAGGTGTATTCACGGAAATAAAAATCATTTCTGCTTTTTTTATATTCTTCTCAACCTCACTTGAAAAATGTAAATTTTTAAACCTCACTCTTTGAATAATCTCTTTTAAACCAGGTTCATAAATAGGAAGTTTATCTAAGTCTTCTTGGATCCATGCGTTAATCCTATCTAAATTACTATCTACTAAAACAATATTTATATTAGGACATTTGTCAGCTATTACAGCCATTGTTGGACCACCAACATATCCTGCACCAATGCAGCAAATATTTCTTATTTCAATATTTCTACTCATTACTTATTTCTCATAAAAACCTAATTAAAAAATAAAATTTACATTATTGTTTTAATCAATATAACACCATAGATATTTTTAAAAAAAAAGATTTCAAATATTAAACAATCGATAATTCTTTAAAGTAAGAGATTGTTCTATTTATTCCATCAACTAATTCTATTTTAGGAGACCAATTTAATTCTTTTTTTGCTATTTCTATTTCTGGTTTTCTACATTTAGGGTCATCTGTAATTTCATTTAAATAAATGATTTCTGATTCTTTATTTGTAAGTTTAATAATTAATCTTGCCAAATTTGTAATAGTTATTTCTTCCTTACTTCCTAAATTAACAGGACAGGTCAAATTACTTTCCATTAACTTTAGCAATCCATTTATCAAATCCTCTACATAACAAAAAGTTCTGGTTATTTCTCCATTCCCAAATATCTTTAATTCTTTATTATTAATTGCATTCATTATGAAACTGCTTATCACTCTTTTATCACTAGGCAACATGCCAGGTCCATAGCAATTAAAAATTCTTGCAACCTTTATATCGATATTAAATTTCCTTTGATAGTCATAACATAAAGATTCCGCAATCCTTTTTCCCTCTGCATAACATGATCTTCTACTTTTAATGTTCACATTGCCATTATAGTTTTCATTTTGCGGGGTAATTTTTGGATCACCATAAACTTCACTAGAACTAGTGAAAAGCATTTTGGCATTGTACTTTTTTGCAAGTTCTAACATATTTAATGTGCCATTAAAACAAATTTTTGAAGTTTGAACCGGATCCTCCATATAATTCAAAGGAGAAGCTGGACTTGCCAAATGCCAGATATAATCAACTTCCAAGTCGATGAATTCAATTACATTTTTTTTTAAAAAAATAAATCGATCATTATTAATCCAATTTTTAATATTCGAAAATGAACCTGAAGAAAGATTATCTAAACAGATTATTTGATTCCCCCTCCTAATTAAATGCGAAATTAAATTAGAGCCTAAGAATCCGCATCCACCTGTTATGAGATGTTTCATTATTTTTTTTAATATTTTAAGGTTTTTAGCTTAATTATAACCATAAAAACTTACGTACCAATCTATGAATTTTTTTATCCCCTCTTTAAAATTTACTTTAGGCTTGTAGCCAATCCAACTATTTATTTTATTTAAATCTGATTGAGTTTTCTCCACATCTCCTGGTTGTATAGGCAATAATTGTTTTTTCGCTTTAATCCCCAATTCATCTTCTAGCAAAGAAATAAAATACAGAAGCGGAATTTTCGTTGTATTACCAATATTAAATATTCTAAAAGGTGCAAATGATAATGATGGATCCGGCTTTTTATTGAAAAAGCGCTCATCTGATGTTGCAGGTTTCAAACAACATTTGTAGGTTCCTTCAACAATATCATCTATAAAGGTAAAATCACGTTCCATTTTTCCATAATTAAATACCTTTATTATCTCGCCTCCGATTATTGACTTTGTAAATATCATTGGTGCCATATCAGGCCTCCCCCAAGGGCCATAAACAGTAAAGTATCTAAGTCCAGTAATTGGGAGTTTAAAAAGATGACTATAGCTATGAGCAATTATCTCATTTGATTTTTTTGTAGCAGCATAAAAGCTTACTGGGTGATCAACACTATCATTCTCGGCAAAAGGAATTTTTTTATTTCCGCCATAAACTGAGCTACTGGAAGCAAATACAAGATGCTTTACTTTATTAAATGCACAAGCTTCTAAAATATTATGAAAACCAATAAGATTAGACTTTACGTAGGAAGAGGGATTTTCAATGGAATACCTTACCCCTGCCTGTGCTGCAAGATTTACTACGATAACAGGGCAATATTTCTTAAAAACATTTCCAATAAATTTCTTATTTTCTATTGACCCAAAAACAAATTCCCAATTTTTTTTTCTTTTTGTAGTTTCTTCAATTAATTCAATCCGTTTGAGTTTTAACGACTTATCATAATATCCATTTAAATTGTCTATGCCAACTACTTTATATCCCTCCTTTAAAAATTTTCTTGTCAATGCAGATCCAATAAATCCTGCAGCTCCAGTTATCAAAACTGTTCCATTTAAATCTTTCATTAGGAATAATATCTAAAAAATAAATTTAGTTTTTATTTACCCTTGTTAATTAATTTACTCCATTTCCATGCATCTTTACACATATCTTCAAAACTAAATTTTGGCTCCCAACAAAGTATTTTCTTAGCAGTCGAATTATCTGCGATTAAGCTTGCCACATCTCCATCTCTCCTATTTGCAAATTTGTAAGGAATATTGCAATTATTTACTCTAGAAAAAGTATTTAAGACATCCAATACACTTTTACCTTTAGCAGTACCAATATTAATTATCAAAAGTTTTGAAAAATTCTTTTTCATAAGTTTAGCACTTAAAAAATGAGCTTCTGCTAAATCTTCAATATGGATATAGTCCCTAATACATGTACCATCATGAGTTTCCCAATCTTTTCCATAAATATTTAAATATTCTTTTAATCCCAAACCAACATTGCAAATCAATGGAAATAAATTATTTGGAATACCCGCAGGGTTCTCGCCTATCAACCCAGATGTATGGGCACCAACCGGATTAAAATAACGCAAAATAACAATTTTAAAATCATTTTTTCTTGAATTAAAAAGATCTCTCAAAAGTATTTCTATAGTTAATTTTGTATTTGCATAAGTATTTGTTGGATTTGTTTGAAAGGATTCGTTTATTAATAATTCAGTTTGATTTCCGTAGACAGATGCACTACTACTAAAAATAATTTCATAGCAACTAAATTCTTGCATTATATCAAGTAAATAAATTGTACTAATAAGATTTTTATCCCAATAAAGTAAAGGCTTTTCAACAGATTCCGAAACAGACTTTAAACCTGCAAAGTGAATAACTGATTTAATTGGATTACCGCTAGATTTTGCATCCTTAAAAACCCTTCTAATAAGGGATTTATCTCTTAAATCTCCCTTATAAAATTTGAGATTATTACTATAATCTTTATTATTTAATTTACCTATAATTTTTAATTTATTAATTGTTTCATAGGAACTATTTTCTAAAGAATCCAAAACAACTACTTCATAACTATCTTCTAATAATTTAAGGCAGGTATGGGATCCAATATAACCACAACCTCCGGTAATTAAAATTTTTTCTTTCATTATGAATTATTATTTTTTTAAATTTATTTTTGTAAAGAAGAAAAATCCAAACAAAGAAGTTACATTAGCCATTAAAAAGCTTAGTAATAAAGAAGTAACCAATTTTATTTTATTAAACTTTCTATAATTTGAATAAAAAAGTAAAGGTTTACTATTTATAAAGAGATTTGCTTTATCCCCACTCTTTAAAAGTTGATTATGTAGGGAAAGACTTTTTTTATTATTCATTAATGCCACATTAATGCAAGATTCTTCATCTCTAATTGAACTTAATTTCTGTAAATATTCTGTATAAAGATCAATATCATTTTTTTTAATTAGAGAGATAAAATTATTTTTATAATATCTTTTGGATGATAAAAATTTATGATCATTTATGTTTGCGTCAAAAATAAATTTTTCTAAATTACTTTTAAACTGTTTTCTTTTTCTAAAAACAAATTCTCTCTTTTTTTCTAATTCAAAAACTAGTTTTTCTAATGTATCAATTTCTAAACTTATTAAATTTTGCTGAAAAGAGTTAATTGTCTTATTTAGTTCTTTATCAATATAAAATAAAGATTTTTTCACATATTCGAAATCTTCATTGCTAACAAAAATGTCAATATAATTAAATTGCTTTGGATCGAAATTTAGTGCTAAATTTGATTTTAGATAATCAAATTTAAGATCAATATTTTTTTTGTTTACTTGCTCAAAATCATTTTTAATTAAATAAGTAATTCTGCTAAGAAAGTTTTGATTATTCATTTCATTAATAACTGCATTTATATATAATTTTTTTCTAAAAATTCTTGGTATATATTCATGAAATTCTGACTCCGAACAATTCAATGTTTTAACTCCATCTATGTAATATTGTTCATTTATGAGTGCAGGAAAACTTTGTATTCTTAATTTCCCTCTATATTCTTTAGCATTAAAAATAAAATAACATACTGGGAAAAGGTAAAAAATTAAAGTTAGTAAGAATACTATCCTTAAATTATTTTTAAACAATTTCAGAATATCTTGTAAACTTAAATTATGTTTAATATCATAAAACAAATTTCTTTTCATAATTTTTCATCTAATTTCTTAAAGATCTGTTGGATAAAAACATAGTAATTTTTTTTCGAAACTCAAAATCAAATATTATTTATTAATTTTTCATATTTTATTTTAAAATAAAACACGATTTCCAATTATATAAATAAATGAATAAACACATTCAAAGAAAAGGGATAATATTAGCAGGTGGTACTGGAAGTAGACTTTACCCTCTTACAAAAGCAGTAAGTAAACAATTAATGCCCATTTTTAATAAGCCCATGATTTATTATGCTCTATGCATATTAATGATGACAGGGATAAAAGATATCTTAATCATAGTAAATGATAAGGATCTTATTCCATTTAAAAGGTTACTAGGAGATGGAAGTAATTTTGGAATTACATTAAATTATGCAATACAAAAAAAACCTGAAGGAATAGCTCAATCATTTTTAATAGGAAAAGAATTTATTAAAGATAATGATGTAGCTTTAATTCTTGGAGATAATCTATTTCATGGAAATAATATAATAGAGAAGCTCAAAAATGCTAATTCTCAAAAAAGTGGTGCTACAATTTTTGCCTATCCTGTTTCAAACCCAGAGAACTATGGAGTTATTGAATTTAAAGATAAAAAAGTATTTAAAATAATAGAAAAGCCATCAATTCCCCCTAGTAAATATGCTGTTACTGGTCTTTACTTTTATGATAAAACCATTGTGGAAAGGGCAAAAAATATTACCCCATCTCAAAGAGGCGAATTGGAAATTACATCAATTAATCAATCTTACATAAATGATAATTCTTTAAATATTGAATATCTTAATAGAGGAACAGCTTGGTTAGATACTGGGACATTTGAATCTCTTCATGAAGCTGGAGCTTATATAAGAACATTAGAAAAGAGACAAAGCTTAAAAATTGGCTGCCCTGAAGAAATAGCTTGGAGACAAAATTGGATTAATGATGAAAAATTAAAATCATTAGCTGAGCCATTAATTAAAAGTGGTTATGGTGATTACCTGCTTAGTTTGTTAGGTTAAAAATGGATTACAAAAAGATTTTAAACAATAAAAGAGAGCCTCTTGAGGGGCCATTAATAATAGAACCTAAAGTTTTTAAAGATAAAAGAGGATTCTTTTTAGAAAGTTGGAATAGAAAAAAAATGGAAAATATCTTAAAAAAAGATATTAATTTTGTCCAAGATAATCATTCTTTTTCTCAAAAAGGGGTCCTAAGAGGTATGCATTATCAAGTGCCCCCTTTTCAACAAAGCAAGTTAATAAGATGCTTATCTGGTGAAATATATGATGTAGTTGTTGATTTAAGAAAAAATTCCAAAACCTTCGGCACTTGGGCTGGAATAATCCTAAATGATAAAAACCTTAAAGAATTTTGGATACCTGCAGGTTTTGCTCATGGATTTATAACTTTAAGTAACAGTGCAAATGTCATTTATAAAACTGATGCATATTGGGATAAAAAAAGTGAAAATGCATTAATTTGGAATGACAAGACTATAAATATAAAATGGCCAGAGACTATTTGTGAAATTATAATTTCTGATAAAGATAGAGAAGCAAAAACACTTAATGAACTTAAGAATTTAAATCTTTTATTATGAAAATACTAATAACTGGGAGTGGAGGTCAACTTGGTAAAGAATTAATAAAGTCTTCTCCAAAAATAATTAAAGAAAAAAAGATTGAATTATTTCCATTAACAAAAAATGAATTCAACCTATCTAATGAAAATCAAATCAAATTAGTGCTTGAAAAGATTCAGCCTGATTGGGTAATAAATTGTGGAGCATATACTAATGTAGAGAAAGCAGAAGAAGAAAAAGAAATTGCACTAAAAATAAATGGACTAGGTCCTAAATATATTGCTGATACTCTTTTAAAAACAGGAGGTAAAATGATTCAAATAAGTACTGACTTTGTATTCGATGGCAACAAGAATAAGCCTTATTTACCTAATGAGGAAAGAAATCCACTTAATGTTTATGGGAAAGGAAAAGCTTTAGGAGAATCAATGATAGAGAAATATTTAATTCCTTTTAATAAAGGATATATAGTTAGAACTAGTTGGTTAATTGGATGTTTTAAGAATAACTTTGCCCAAAGAATAATAAGCCTCTCTAGGAACAAAGACACAATAAATGTAGTTAAAGATCAAGTTTCTTGTACTACTAGTACTAAAACCCTATCAAAAGCATGTTGGGAAATTATTAAAAGAGATTCAGAAAACATAAAACTGCCTCATATTTTACATTTTTCTGATTTAGGTACATTAAGCTGGTTTGATGCAGCAACTACAGTAGTAGAGATAGCCAAGAAATTTAAAATTATTAACCCAAAATTTGAGGTAATACCAATTACTAGTTCTCAATATCCAACAAAAGCTGTGCGTCCTCGTTTTACTCTTTTGGATTGTACTGAAACTTATCAAGCTTTAAAACTAGAGCCATTATTTTGGAAAGATGCCCTAAATGAAGTTATCTTGGAACAGAAAAATAATAATGTCTTAGAAAAATTCCCAAAATGATTGAGAATAAAGAGCAAAAAAGAATTTTAATCACTGGTGGTAGTGGCTTTATTGGCGGCGCCTTAATAAGAAAATTACTTACAGAAACAAATCACATAATTTTTAATTTAGACAAAATGGGATATGCAAGTGATCTCACATCTATACAAAATACTCTTAAAGCAATTGATCAACGAAGATCTAAAGATTTTTCAAATTTGCAAGTTGATCTTTCGAACCAGGATGAAACAAATAAGGCATTAGTAAAGTCAAATCCGGACATCGTTTTTCATCTTGCTGCCGAAAGTCATGTTGATCGATCAATTAATACTCCCTCTGTATTTATAAATAGTAATATAGTTGGTACTTTTAACCTTTTGGAGTCATGTAGATCACATTACTCGAATCTAGAAAAATATAGAAAAAAGTTTTTTAAGTTTTTACATATTAGTACAGATGAAGTTTATGGCTCATTAGGTAGTTCTGGATACTTTTCTGAAATAACTCCTTATTCCCCTAAAAGCCCTTATTCTGCAAGTAAAGCCGCTAGTGACCATTTAGTTAATGCTTGGCATAACACATATAACTTCCCAAGCATAATTACAAACTGTAGTAACAACTTTGGACCTTGGCAATACCCAGAAAAACTGATTCCATTAGCAATAATTAAAGCAATTAAAAATGAACCTATTCCTGTTTATGGAAAAGGTAATAATATTAGAGATTGGTTATTCGTTGATGATCATATTGAGGCTTTATTAATGGTCTCAGAAAATGGGAAAACTGGAGAAAGTTACTGTATTGGAACAAATCAAGAAAAAACAAATTTAGAAATTGTTGAAAACATTTGCGATATTCTTAATGAAATAAGACCCTCTGGCCAAGACTATAAAAATTTAATTAACTTTGTAAAAGATAGGGATGGTCATGATTATAGATACGCGATAGATTCGACAAAATTAAAGACTCATCTAGGTTGGCAAGCAAAAAATGATTTCTCAAAAGATTTATTTAATACTGTTAATTGGTATTTATCTAATTTAAATTGGTGTCTCAAATTTAAAAATTAAATCAATTCATTCAAAATTCTTATTAAGTCAAAACATATTTATTTGTTTTATTTTAGATACTCGAAAAATAACAAATAAACAAATTAAAAATGTTAACAAAAACAACCTTTTAAAATCTAAAAATAAAAAAGATATTGAGCTAGATAAAAAAGAAAAAAGATATATTATTTTAACAGTATTCTTATGGCTATATCCCATCCTCAGTAGTTTATGGTGAAGATGACTTCTATCTGGATAAAAAGGAGAATTTCCATCCATTAATCTTTGAAAAATTACCACTACCATATCAACTATTGGAATAAATAAAATAAAAAAAGGAATAAAAATTATTACGTTCAAATTGTTCACATCAAAATTAGAATTGGCATTTGAACTTAATAAAACAAGAAATGCCAATAGAGATCCGAGGAAATAAGAGCCACCATCACCCATATAGATTTTTGCCGGATATTTATTAAATCTTAAAAATGCTAAGGAGCTTGATAGTAATGATAACGAAACTAAAAAAGAAAAATAATTAGCAGATAATAAATTAATTACGCAAATTGTTATTGATGCTGCAATAACATTTCCTATAGCTAATCCATCTAAACCATCTATCCAATTTATTGAATTTGTTACACCAACAATCCAAATCATTATAAAAAAACAACTTAATATTTTACTAAGTTGCATTGATAAATCCATATTAGTTATGAGTGTTAGATGCTCATATTTAAATCCAAAATTCCAAATAATGAAAATAATTAAGAACTGAATAAATAATCTTAACTTGGGAGATAAGTTATAAACGTCATCAGAAATTCCTAATAGAAACATAGAGAAGGCACTTATTATAACTAAAAGATTCTTCGTGATTTCTCCATCATGAAAAAATCCATAACTATTTAAAGTAATACCCAAAATAAATATCGGCAAGGATATCCCTACTGCAAGAGCAATACCACCTAAACGCACTAAAGGTTTTACATGATGCTTTCTTTCTTCTGGTAGGTCAATAATATTTTTCTGGTATCCAAATTTAATCAATTTGGGTATTAATAAGTTCGTAATACAAAATGGCAAGCAAAAAGTTATAATTACGCTTAGTGTTAGTATTAATATTGGCAACTAGTTATACTTGATTTACATTAAAAAAATCTAAATAAGCTAGATATCAAAAAAATGTAAAACAAACAATAATTCACAAAATGTCACACAATAAAACAGCTCTGATTACAGGCGTAACAGGCCAAGATGGAAGCTATCTAGCAGAATTTCTACTAAAAAAAAATTACGAAGTACATGGTATAAAAAGAAGATCATCAAGTTTCAATACCCAAAGAATTGATCATATTTTTCAAGATCCACATGAAAATAAAAATAATTTTTACCTTCACTATGGAGATTTAACTGACAGTACAAGTCTAATAAGGATTATTAGTGAAATCCAACCTGATGAGATTTATAATTTGGGAGCTCAAAGTCATGTAGCCGTAAGCTTTGAATCTCCTGAATATACAGCAAACAGTGACGCGTTAGGAACTTTAAGAATACTTGAAGCAATAAAAATGTTGGGCTTAAAAGATAAAACTAAATTCTATCAAGCAAGTACCAGCGAACTTTACGGGCTAGTACAAGAAATTCCTCAGAATGAAAAGACCCCATTTTACCCAAGAAGTCCTTACGCTGTTGCAAAATTATATGCACATTGGATTGTAATAAATTATAGAGAGGCTTATAAATTGTATGCCTGTAATGGAATCTTGTTTAATCATGAAAGTCCTAGAAGAGGGGAAACTTTTATCACAAGGAAAATAACTAGAGGTTTAACGCGCATTAAATATGGAATTGAAAAAATTCTTTATTTGGGTAACTTAAATGCTCTAAGAGATTGGGGACATGCAAAAGATTATGTTGAAATGCAATGGATGATGTTACAGCAAAAAAAACCAGAGGACTTTGTAATTGCCACTGGACAGCAAGAAAGTGTAAGAAAATTTGTAGAACTTACAGCAGTTGAGCTGGGATGGCAAGGTATAAAATGGGAAGGTGTTGGTATTGATGAAGTAGGAAGAAGAATGGACAATGGTGAAGTAGTAATTAAAATTGACAAAAACTATTTTAGGCCTTCAGAAGTTGAAACATTATTAGGGGATGCCTCAAAGGCTAGAGAAAAATTAGGCTGGGAACCAAAAATAAATTTAAAACAATTAATTTCCGAAATGGTCATAAATGATGATAATGAAGCCAGAATTATTTCATCTAAAAGAATTTAAAAAATTTGAAAAATCTCGTATCTAAAAAAGATAAGATCTTTATTGCTGGTCACAAAGGGATGGTAGGTTCTTCCATTATTAAGATTTTAAAAAATGATGGATATAAAAACTTAATTACTTGCGACAAAGAAGAAATCAATCTTAGGGACAAATCATCTTTAAATAATTGGTTCAAAATAAATAATCCTGACATTGTTATTGATGCTGCTGCTAAAGTTGGAGGAATTGGGGCAAACAGTAAAAATAACGATAAGTTTCTACTGGAAAATTTAGAAATTCAGAATAGTCTAATTAGTATTTCTTTCGAAAGAAAAGTGAAAAGATTCTTATTTCTAGCTTCAAGTTGTGTATATCCTAAACAATGTAGACAACCAATGCTTGAAGAAGATTTATTAAATGGCAAACTTGAACCAACTAATGAAGGATATGCCTTAGCTAAAATAGCCGGGCTAAAGCTTTGTGATTATTTAAATAAATTGCATGATTTTGATGCTTTTACTCTTTTACCATGTAATTTATATGGAAAAGGAGATAACTTTACTTTAGATAAGAGTCATGTTTTAGCTGCATTGCTTGTTAAATTTATTACTGCAAAAAAAAACAATGAAAAAGAAGTTACATGCTGGGGTTCAGGTAGGCCCTTTAGAGAATTCCTATATGTGGATGACCTTGCAAGAGCATCAATATTCGCTTTAGAAAAATGGCACCCAAAAAATTCAAAAATTATTTCTGAATCCGGAGAGTTTTTAACTTATTTAAATGTAGGTAGTGGGACAGATATAACAATTGCAGACTTAGCTGATAAAATTTCCAACATTATAAAATATGAAGGAGAAATAATATGGGACTTAAACAAACAGGATGGAATGGCTAGAAAATTAATGGATTCTTCAAGATTTAAAGAACTTGGCTGGAGTCCAAAATATAATCTTGATGAAGGGATTAAAACTGTTATAGATTATTTAATTAGAAACCTTTTTTAACTATTTTTATATATGGAAAATAAAGATTTTAGTGAATTATCAAATATTGTTAAAAAGGCTATTGATGCAAATAAAAATTTAGTAAAAAAAGACAATAAATATTGGTACAAACTAAACTATCCTACCTATGACTCAAAAGAGATAATTTCTGCAATACAAAGTTTGCTTAATTATGAAACTACCATGGGGAAAAAAGTTTTAAAATTTGAAGAAAAATTCTCTAACTATATTAAAAACAAGCACTCAATTTTTGTAAATAGCGGATCCTCAGCTGACCTTTTAGCTATTAAAAGTATTATTAATTCCAAAGAATTTAATCTCAAACAAGGAGATAAAGTTTTGGTTCCTGCAATAACTTGGCCAACGCAGGTTTGGTCTATAAAGCAGGCTGGCTTAGAACCTGTTTTATTTGATTGTTCAATTGATACTTTCAATCCAGATATCTCAACAGTTCCAGAAAATCTACTTAAAGAAGCAAAAGGAATTTTTATTACTCATATATTGGGTACTTGTTGCGAAATGGATGAACTTTTAAACTACTGTGAAAAATATAAACTAGTCTTACTTGAAGATTCCTGTGAAGCTCTTGGCGCAAAATTTAAAAATAAAACATTAGGAACATTTGGATCAATAGGAACTTACTCTAGTTTTTTTTCGCATCATATTATGACAATGGAGGGGGGAATAGTTACTACTAATAGTGAATCTCTTCTGGATCAATTAAAGCTATTAAGATCTCATGGTTGGAGCAGATCTATTAATGAAACAAATTTTAAAAAATATCTTCATGAACATAACCTTTCTCCAGAAGATTACAAATCAATGGATAAAAGATATTTATTTATAAATGAGGGCTTTAATTTTAGACCTACTGAAATAAATGCAGCTTTTGGAATAGAGCAACTATCTAAATTAGATGAATTTAATAAAAAAAGAAAAAATTTATCAGATATTTTTTATCAAAATATAAATAAATCAAAAAACTTTAACGGCCCAAAAATTGTAAAAGGTTGTGAACCAAATTTTATGGGACTAATGGTATCTATAAAAACAAAAGTGAAAAAATCATCATATGTTCTTAAATTATTAGATAAAAAAGGGATTGAGGCTAGACCATTAATTGCAGGTAATTTATTAAAACATCCAGCTGCAAAGATCAATAGTATAAAAAACTATATTAAAAACTTAGCAGGTGCTGATTTTCACAACGACTACTCTTTTTATATTGGAATTTCTCCAATGCACGACATTAGTCAAATAAATAAATTAATTTCTCATCTAAATGAAATTGATTACATTATCTCAAATGCAAACTAAAAGACAAAAAATAAGTATTATAGGTATCAAAGGTTTGCCTGCTTCATATGGAGGATTTGAAACTTTAGCTGATAATCTATGCAAATATCTTTTTAATGAATTTGATTTTCTTGTATATTGTTCATTATTTAATAAAGACAAGAGTTTTAATAAAACGCATTTTTATAGAAGAGTCTTCCTGCCCATAAAAGCAAATGGTGTTTTTTCTATATTTTATGACTACGTTAGTATTTTTCATGCCTGTTTCAATTCAGATAAACTTTTAATACTTGGTACATCTGGATCCACCTTGTTACCATTAATAAAAACTTTTTTCAAAGGAAAAGTTTTTATTAATCATATTGACGGCATAGAATGGAAAAGAAAGAAGTGGAAAAAATATACATCATTCTTCCTTAAATTATCAGAGTATATTGCAATAAATTATAGTGATTTGGTAATAGCTGATAATCAAGGAATTGTTGATTACATAAAAAAGAATTATCCAAAGATCAATACAAAAAAAATTAAGCTTATCAGTTATGGCGGTGACCATATGATTCAGAATAAACAAATAAAAAAAATTAGTTTATTAAACTTTAAAAATGAAAAAATAGATATTAAAGAAAAAAGTTATTTCTTATCAATATGTCGGATTGAACCAGAAAACAATCTTGAAGAAATAATTAAAGCTTTTTTAAATTTAAATGACTACTTATTTATTGGGATTGGCAATTGGAATAATAATAATTATGGAAAATATTTATTAGAAAAATATAGAAGCCATAGAAATATTATTATGGCAAAACCTATTTACGATATTCAAACCGTCTCGAAAATAAGATTAAATGCTTTATGCTACATACATGGCCACTCTGCAGGTGGTACAAATCCATCTTTAGTTGAAGCACTTGTTTGCCAAAGCCCAATATATGCTTTTGATGTTAATTTCAATAGATATACGCTGTTTAATAAGCATCACTATTGGAAAGACTCTGAAAGTTTAAGACAGCTCATCATAAAAAGAGAATTTGAAAAAATCAATTTATACAAAGATAAGAACTATATAAATCAAATCAATAATAATTATTCATGGGAAAAAATAACTGAAGGATATCAAAATATTTTCATGTAATGAAGAAATTTTTTAAATTTATCTAAGAAAGATTTAAATGAAAATAATTATTTGCTTTTATGCTTCAAATAGTTACGGCTCAGAATATAGAAGTGGCTATGAATTCCTAAAATACGCCGATAATAAATTTTTTGATTTAGCAATAATCTCCGATATAGAATTTAACAAAAAGATAGATAAAGATGAATTCAAAAATTTAAAAATAAAATTTGTATCTCAAAATGCCAAAGATCAAAACGAACTTTATAAAAAATCTGATTATAAATATTGCAATCAATGGTTAGCAAGTGTTAAATCTGAGCTTAGTAAATATAATTCAATAGAAATTCTATGGATATGTAATCCAGCCCAGATTTGGCATCCTATATATGGCTTTTTAGGTTTATCAAATAAATTAATATGGGGACCTATAGGAGGTGGCGATTCAATAGTTAATGTGAGTTCATTAAAATATTTAAGAAAAAGTTTTATATTAAGAGAGTTTCTTAGAAGTTTTTGTCAATACTACTTTTTAAGTTTATTAAAAATTTATTTGATTATTTTTTTCAAGAAAAGAAAACCTATTATTCTATCTAGATCAGAATTATCAAAGAAATTAGTGAATAGATTTTTGAATATTAAAGCAATTTTTATATCTGAGCGAATTGCACCTTTAAGAAAAGATACTATTTTAAAAAAGATATCAGGATGTCCCGAATTCATATGGATAGGCCAAGATATTCCAAGAAAAAATTTAAATTTAACTAAAAAAATTTTTAGAGAATATTTATCAAAAGAGTATTCTTTATCAAAATTAACAATCATAGGAACAAAATGTTATGAAGATAATCCCAAGATAATTTATAAGTCATGGGTCAAAAAAGTACCCTATGAAGACTTTCAAAATAATGGTGTTTTGATATGTTCCTCATTAAGAGAGGGAATGCCATCAGTGATTATAGAGGCATTAAATAATGGACTATTTGTTCTAACTACTAACGTAGGTTCTATAAATTCATTACAACATAATGAAAGTATTTATATTTTTGAATCTATTGACTGCACAAATGAAAATTGGGAAGCTATCTACAAAAAAATAAATAGACATTTACAAAAAAAATCAATTAATTTAAAAAATCCTGATTTTGTGAAAAGATTAGATAACCTTTTTGCTAAGATAGAAAAATAAAAAAATTGAACAAACAAAATTTTTGCATTTGTGGAAACGAAATAAAGGAATCAAAACCTTTTTCAGATAATTTTTTGTCCCTTAAATGTTGCGATTGTAACTCTACTAAGTTTTTACCTAAATGCGATTTCGCGATAAAATTCAATTATTCAAAATCAGAAAAATATAATAAAGAAAATGCCCTTAAAAGTAATAATATGAGATGGGCACATAAAAAATTAACAAAAATAATTCCAAAACTAAATTCAAATATACTTGAAATTGGCTGCTTTACAGGTGAATTTGTAAAAATCCTAGTTGACAAAGAAATTGATGCTTATGGTGTTGATATAAATAAAAATGCTATTAACTTTGGAAGATTACACTTTAACCTTCATTCCAGATTATTTAATTTAGATGAAGAATTCTTAAAGAAAATAGATTCAATATTGATGATTGATTTTTTAGAACATATAGAAGAGCCAGATTTATTAATAAAAGATATTATTCAAAAAAATAAAAACCCAAAATACATAATAATTTCTGGCCCTATTTCACCAGTTATTTTTCATAATAAAAGTGATTTCCCCCCCCATCATTTATGGAGATTTTCAGAAAAAGGACTAGTACATATGATGAGAAGAAATAAATACAAGCTTGTGATAAAAGAATATGAAAAAAGTCCTTTTCTGCTAATGAGGAATTTTGCGGGAAGATTAAAATATGGAATAAATAAAAAAGAATATCTAACCAATGATTTACCATTTACTGGTTCTTCCAAATTCTTTAAATTGTTAAATAAACTAACCTCCTTACAAATTAATTTGCCATTAATACCAAGATATAATTCATCTATATTAATATTTAAAAATTAATTACTCGACTAAATAAAAATGAGAAAATTGATTTTATATAAAAAAATATATGCAAATATTTATGGAGGTTTAGGTAACCAAATATTTCAAATGTACTACTCACAACTTTTATCTCAAAAATATGGCTCGAATATTTTTATAAATGATTCCCATTTAAATTCATACAAAAGAAAATTTAAAAATGAAGTTAAATTTTTGTATAGCGACAAAAATTGTAAATTATCTTTTTCAAGATTATCTATTTTAAAAATTATACTTTACAGGTTTAGGATTTTATATCTTATATCTAAATTAAAAAGGAATGATTTTATTTTGCATATACCATTTATTGGAATATTTATTGATTCATATTGCCAATCAGAGAGTATTTTCAGGAGATTCAATATCTTAGAACATAAAAGAGCATTAAATTATTTAATTCAAAAATCTCAACTAATTAATAATAAATATTATTTTGAATATAAAGATAAAACTTTATTGCACTTAAGAGTAAGTGATTTTTTTAATAGTGAATTAGAAAGGGAAGAATATATTTATAGTCAATTAAAAAATTATAAGAATAATACTGAATCAATTGATATTATTACTGATAAAGAATCTCTTTTAAAAAAAATAATTAAAATGAAATTTAAAAGAGAAAAATTTAATCTTATTTCAACAAATAACTTCCCTGCCAAAAAGCTATTTTCATTTATGTCGCAATATCGAGAAATTATTACCAATGGATCTTCTATTGCTTTTTGGGCTTCAGTTGTTTCTTCAAATAACAAAAGCTTTATTTCAAGAAAATATAATTTAAGTTACAATTATTTGTACCAAAATTTTAAAAAAATAATAAATAGTGAGTCTTAATGTTAATCAAAAAAATTAAACGGAATTCTCTATTTAATCTTATTGGATCAGTTGTTGCAGGTTCATCAGCATTACCAACTATACCTTTTTTAGTCAAAAATCTTGGTCAGGAAAAATTTGCATTATTATCAATTATTTGGACGATTATAGGATATATGTCTCTTATGGAGTTTGGAGTTGGAAGATCATTACTTTATCACATAAGCAAAATAAGATATCCCCTAAATAAAAAAAAACTTTCTTTAATTATTAATTCGGGACTGATAATAAACTTGATTTTTGGAATTATTTTAACTTTAATTTTTATTATAATTATAAAAAACTTCCTAAAAATATTTATAGATCTAGAACCCGCAATACATGATGAAGTTTATAAAAGTTTTATATTTGCTGCTTTATCAATTATTCCTTTAACAATTAATAACTCTTTAAGATGCTGCCAAGAGGCTCTTGGATTATTTAGTATTTCCAATTTAAATAAAATTCTTGCAGGTTCTTCTTTATTTTTATTTCCAACTCTTTCTGTAATAATAAATGGGCCACGCTTAGATTTTTGTGCGTTATATATATTAATCGGTAGGATATTAGTCTCATTCATTTCGATATTTTTTTTATTTGCAGAAATTAAATATTTATACAAAAATAATAATAAAGATCTACCTTCCCTAATTCAATCACTAATTTTTCAAGGTAAAAAATTATTTGATTTTGGGAAATGGATTGCGATCTGCAATTTTTTAGGACCTATTTTAGTTTACGGCGATAAATTCTTTATAACTTCTTTAGTTCCATTAGACCAAATTGCATATTACACTATTCCGCAAGAACTAATCACAAGAATAATAATCATTCCTACATCAATATGTACAGCATTGTTCCCTTTTTTTTCAAATAGTGATTTAGAAACACTTTCATTGAAATATAAAAAAGCTGAAAAAGTTATTACAACATTTATGAGTTTTTTAATCATAGCATTTATATTCTTATGGTTTCCTTTTTCTAAGCAATGGATCTCAATCGACTTTGCCATCAATTCAAATACAATTTCTGTGATTTTATTAATTGGTATATTTTTCAATTCTATCGCGCAACTGCCATATACATTAATTCAATCTAATGGAGACTCAAAGATGACAGCATTAACCTTTATTTTTGAGTTGTCTATTTATTTGATTTTGTTACCTGTAATGATTACTAAATATGGTTTAACAGGCGCTGCTTTTACTTGGACGATGAGAATAATTATAGATTTTATTATTATGAGAATCTATAGTAATAAGTTTCTATTAAACTAAAATGTTTAATTTTTCAATTTCAATAATCTCTGTAAATTATAGAAATCCTATTTTACTTATTGAATCTATTAGAAAGAGTATCAATATACTAAATAAATTCAATGAGCTTAATTACGAATTTATAATAGTCGATAATTTTTCTAATGATGACTCAGAAGAAATAATAAGAAAATTCTGCAAATCATATAAAAATATAAGGTTAGTATTAAGTAATAAGAATGGAGGTTTTGGTTATGGATGTAATTTAGGTGCACTTAATTCCAATTACAATACATTATGGATGCTAAATAGTGATGCATGGATAGAAGAGTTAAATTGTTTAAAAAAACTCTATGAGCTAATTAATAATAAACAAATCGGTTTAATAGGAACTTCAGTTTTGTTAGAAAATAATGTACCTACTCCTCAAGGAGGTGGAGAATGTAGCTTCAATTATTTACTTTTATCATCGTTTAGACTTGGATATATTTTTAGAAGTCTTCCAGAAAATATCAGAATTTTAGTCATGAAAGTATTAAAAAACTTTAATAGTAATTATTTTAGAGCACTTAAGCATCATGAGAATAATAAACCATATTATTCAAATTCAATAGGGGGTTGCTCTTTTTTGTTAAGAAAGAATTTATATAAAAAAATAAACGGTTTTGATGAAAAATTTTTTTTATATGATGAAGATGGAGATTTATCCAAGAGGATACAAGATTTAGGATTTAAAAATATTATATTTCCACAAATAACTGTAAAAACAATAAATTCATCAACCACTTCAAAGTTGAATAGTATAAAACTAAAATTAATAAAAAGAAAAAGTAGAATAAGACTTATTAAAAAACACTTTACTTTTATAAAGAAATTAATTCTAATATTAGTAACTGAAATAACTTGGATATTCCTTTGAATATAAAATCAATTAATAAAAATTCTATATTCAATAATGAAAGTTATGTAATTTTTATTTCCGCAATATCTTATTCATTACAGTATAATCCCCTTTTTTTATATAATTTTCTCTGGTTAAAATATTGGGAAGGTTCCTCATTAAGAACACTAATTTCAATAATTGGATTAATATTATGCTCAATAAATATTAATTTCAAAAATATAAGATTCAATTATCTTATATTAAAAGTAGTTTTCTTTCTCATTTCATTTTGTTTATATGGAGTTTTTGTAGGTTTTGTAATTAATGGCAATATAAAACTTATTCTTGCAGAAAGCTCTTTTTATCTAGAATTATCAAGTTATTTAATTATATTTTCATTAATAAATAAAAACAGACTAGAAAGTCTAGCCAAATATATTATTTTATATACTGGGATTTCAAATATAATTTCTTTATTTATCTTTTTTATTAAGTATGATTCTATTGTTGTAAGAGCATTAACAATTAATAATAAAATAATAAGCAGATTAGTTGATTTTATAAGTCCATACACTTTGATATTAATAAACTTAAAAAATTATTTCAATAATAAAATAAAATATTTTTTGACAATAATTTTTTCAATAACGATAATATTAGGAAGTTTTAGAAGTATTTGGATTGCATTACTATTTACTTTTATTTTAATTAAATTAATTTATCTTCCTAAAAATAGAAACCCTATAAAATTTATTTTTAGTATATGCGTAATTTTTATAAGTATATTATCGATTGAATATTTTCTAAATTCATATTTCAATATTCCAGGATATATTCTTCCAAGAATATCAGACTTTATACCAGCAATATTAGTAAGGATAAGCCAATCTAATCAAATTTTAGTTACTTTATTAAGCAATAAAATTACCTTTTTTATTGGAAATGGCTTTGGGAAATTATCTGAATTTACAAATGACTTTGGCTTTGGCCCTATAACGACTAAGCAGCCATTAGCTACATTATCTAACTATTACATAGTACTTTTAGGACAATTCGGTATTTTGGGGTCATCAATTTTTCTAAGCCTTATTATTAAATTTTTAATTTCTTGCAAATCTTATCTTGAGAGTAAAAACTCTATAGTTATCATTTCTCTTATTACTTATTTAGGATTCTTAAGTCTTACTTTTCCGAATTTTTCTCATTTTCCAATAGCATTCATTTTAGGTTTATTCATAAATATTTCTTTAAAAAAATAAACTTTAAATCTTATTTTTATAATGATATTAGCAACTTGATCAATTTGCAAAATAAAATTTATTAAATTTTTCTTTTCAATATCTAACTAATTAGTAAAATATATTATTAAATCAATTTGATTTATTATATAAATTAAAATGCATGAAAAACCAATCAGTAACATCCCCAGAAATAATAAATCATAGAAAAAGCGATCAAACTATTGTTCAATTTTTTTTAAAAAAAGTTTTTTACAAACTTTATTATTTATTTTTGGAGAAGAAATTCAAACGTAATTCATATGATAAACATCTAAATAAATCCTGGAATTCTATCAATTTCAATAGAATTGCACTCGTAAACTTTTTGCTAAAAAATTATAGTAATCCTGATTACTTAGAAATTGGTTGTGCTTCAAATTCGCTTTTTGATTCTTTACCAATTTTAAAGAAAACTGGAGTAGATCCATGTTCAGGAGGAAATATAAGAAAAACTTCAGACGATTTCTTCAAAGAAAATAAAAAGAATTTTGACGTAATCTTTATTGATGGACTACATACATATAAACAAATAAGAAATGACATTATCAACTCTTTAAAATGTATAAACGATAATGGCTGGATTGCAATGCATGATATGTTGCCAAGAAACTGGAAAGAACAACATATTCCAATTCTTACAACTAAAGCATGGACAGGAGATGTATGGAAAGTTGCTTTTGAAATAATTAAAACAGAAGGTCTAGATTTTAAAATTATTTCTATAGATTGTGGTGTAGGAGTTATTAAAGTAAACAAAAAAAATGCAATTCTTAGGGACTTGAGCTCAGAATTGGCTGATAAGCAATTTCAATATTTCTTTGAAAATCTTGATAAATTACCAATTCTAGATTGGGAAGAATCAATTAAATGGATTAACGTTAATTTAAAGAATAAATAAAAATTATTTATTAATAAAGATAATTATAAAATTCCACTTATTAAATTTAAAACATTAAAAGTTCTAATAGTTTTGTCTAAATTTGATTTCATGACAAATATATTATTTTATTCTTTTTGCACACAAAATTATAGTCTATAATTGGGATATCTCTTGATGAATTTACTATAATTTATAGCTTTTATCTTAATTTAAATTATGCATGACAACACAAAAATTGGTATAACAGTTGACTTTAATATCTCGCCTTTCTCTAATGGTCTTCAACAAAATATAATTTTCCTACAAAAGCTTTTAGAAGATTTAGACAATATTCAAACTGATTTACTTTTCACAGGTAATCCAAATAAATACCAATGGATTAATAAATCTTCTTGCAAACCATTAGAAGAGATCCTTAAATCAGATGCAAAGAATTATGATCTGATAATTTTGATGGGTATAACAATGAATGAAAATAAAATTAATGAATTAAGGAGAAAAAATCCTAATTTAAAAATTATTTTCATGCATTGTGGAAACCAAGTCGCTCATGACATTGAAAATTCTATTTATAGAAATAATTTAAATAGATTAATTACCCCTATGAGGGGACTTGATGCAATTTGGACTTTGCCCCATCATGAATTAAATAAGCAATATATAAAAAATTATTTTAAATGTGAAAAAGTCTTAGAAGTACCATACCTTTGGGAAAATTTCTTTATTGAAGATCAAATAAATACTCAAAAAATTAATCGAGAAGACTTAATTATTAATTTTAAAAAAAACAAAAATATTGTAATTCTTGAACCTAATTTAACTTATCAAAAGAATTGTTTAATACCTATTTTTATAGTTGAAGAATTTGAAAGGAATAATCCAGGAGAAATAAATAAATGTAACGTAATGGGAGTTAAGAATTTAGATAATACTGATTATTTACTTAGCCTCATTATCTCTATGGATATTTATAAAAAAAGAAAAAATTTTATTAAATTCCAGGATAGAGTCCCATTCGTAAATGCAGTTTCTAATTATGGATCAATTGTTATATCGCATCAGATACAAAATGATTTAAATAATCTTTATTTTGACACGCTTTATTTAGATCTTCCTTTAATTCATAATTCAGAAAGAATATCAGAATTTGGATATTATTATGAAAATCATAATATTTCTGACGCGGCCTTATTACTAGAAGAATGCTTGAAAGGACATTACAATAATTTAGATTACTATAAATCAAATAATCAAAAATTTTTTTTGAAGCATAGTATTAAAAATTTAAACAACAAAAAAGCCTATTTTAAATTTATTGAAAATGTAATTAGATAATATATAAAGTCATGAAAGAAAACATCTTACTAAATTTATTTTGCAAAAAAAATAGTATTATAGTCGTGAAAGATTATAATAATTAAATATAAATTCATTCTATTTTGAGGACTTTTTTAAAAAGGTTAACTTATCTTTTTTATATTTTCTATTTCTTTATTCCCCTTAAAGGAATTAATTCTATAATGTCTGAAACGCTCATTGAAGACAAAAATAAGTACTCAAATATCGGTAAAGAAAACTTCCTTACCACAAAAAAATCTGCCAATGAAATTATTAGTTTTAGTAATCTCAGAAATATAATTAACGAAAATAATAAAGAGATCCTTCAACTGAAAAGTCGAATAAAGCAAGCCAATTTTTCATTAAAAAGTAAAACTGCCAAATGGTATCCATCTTTAAAACTTAGTAGTACAGGTGTCCCAAAATACACTACTGGATTTACTAATAGAAAAATTGGCAATAATACTAAAACAGATCAAGTTCAGAATGATGTGACAGCAAGTTTAGAGTGGGATTTGTATAATCCATCAAGAAATTCTAATATTAATTCTGCAAAGTTAAGTTTAGAAATTTCAGAACTTGACTTAAATAAAAGGTTAAAAGAATTATATTTTGAAGCTTCAAAAAATTTCTTTTTACTTCAGAGAAATCTTCAAGATATCAAAATCGCTGAACAATCAATTGAAATTGCAAAAGTAGCATTGATTGAAGCAGAAGGCAGATACAATTCAGGCATAGGGAATAAGTTGGAGGTTTTAGAAACAAGTATTCAATTAAAGAGAGATGAATTAGCTTTAAGACAAAAAATTGGCGATTTTAAAAGTACAAAAACAGAATTAGCAGAGATCCTTGGAATGGAAAAAGATATAAAAGTTGATCTTGATGAAAGGCCTGTAATTATAGGATATTGGGATTCTTCAGAAGATGAAAGCATAGATTACGCTATAAAGAACAGAAAAGTTTTAAAGGAAATTGAATTACAAATAAGGAAAAATGAACAGGACAAAATATCAGCTATTGCATCATATAAGCCAACAATAAGTATTTACAATAGTTTTAGTTATCAAGATAAATATGGTGAAAGTGAGGTCAATAATCCTAACCCTAATAACAATAATAAAAGTGAAACTAACACTGTAGGTTTAAAATTCAATTGGCTTCTTTATGATGGAGGTGAAACAAAACAAAACTATAACCTTTATAAAGAAAGGAAAACAGATCTTGAATCATTGTATGATTTAAACAAAATCAATATTATCAATGAAATAAAGAGAAATTTCATATTGGTAAATGTATCTATTGAAAACATAAAAACTGCTATTGAACAGATTAAATCATCTAGAGAATCTCTTAAAATATCTTTAATGCGTCTAAAAGCTGGTATGTCTACTCAACGTGAAATAGTAAATAATATAGGCGACTTAGCAGAATCAGAAGGCAATTACATACAAGCAGTTACAGATTATAATTTGAATATACTAGCTTTAGAAAAAAATACTAATTTAGAAGTTATTAAGAGTTGCAATGATTTTTATTTAAAAAGAGATGATTCATCTATGAATTCAAAATTTGAATTTTGCGAAGAACTATCTTTGCCTGAAGAATATAATAAAGAAATAATGATTGATATTTAAAGTTCAAAGTTGCTCTAGCTTATCCCAGAAAGGAAAGATTCTTGCTGTAAATAACGAAATGACTGGCCTACTTCTTAGAACCATATTTGCAGATAGAGACATGCCAGTTATTAATGGCAATTTTTTTTTCTTTCTGAGTATAAAGGGATTATCTAGTTTGATGGTCACAGGAAAGCGATAAAAATCATATTCTTGATTTGGTTCAAGAACATCCGATCCAATTGAATCAATAACTCCAGAGAGTTCTCCAAACTCATTATATGGATAAGCATCAACTCTTATTTTTGCCTTTTGCCCTTTTTTAATAAATGCTATATCTCTATTAGAAATAAATACTCTTGCAACAAGATCATCAGAGGGGACTATTTTTAAAATTGGCAAATTGCTATTTACAACGTAACCAGGAACTGCTGGTTGCAAATCAAAAACGATACCATTAACAGGTGATTGTAACTCCTGATAACTAAGAGTAAGCAAAGCTTCATTAATTTGATTTTCAAGCTGAGCTAATTGCTTGGTATTTTCTTCGATCTTTGTAGAAAAATCTATATTACTTGCTGCCACCGTATTATCAAGTCTATTTCTTGTTTGAAGAAGATTTTCTTGAGCTTTACTTAATTCAGCTTTAGCAGAAGCAAGTCTCCCTCTTAATTGAAGGACTTCAACTTCTTCTTTTAGAAACTTTACCTTGCTTATCCCTCCAATTTCTTGGAGAGGTCTTAAATTTTCTAAAATTTCTTCTCTTACGATTAAAGTACTTTCAATAGACTTAAGATTTTCAAGTGCGGAGTCGCGAGTAAACTCAGATTGTTTTATGTCGTTTTTAGAAGCTTCAATTCTAGAGTCATATTCTTTCTTCAAAGATTCAAGCCTTAATTTTTGATTATCATTTAATTCATCAATATTAACTTGACCTCCAAGTTGCATTTTACTGAGTAAGATATCCGCCTTTATCTGAGATTTAACTAACCTTAAAGCCTTTAATTTTGATTCTGCCGCTGTGGTATCTAGTTGCAGTAAAATTTGATCTTCATCAACAATATCACCTTCTTTAACAAGAATTTTTTTTATAACTCCTCCCACAGGTACTTTTACATCAATAGTAGTTCCCCTTGGTTCCAATTTCCCGAAACTTTGTACTGTCTCATCAACCCTTGCAAATACTGACCAAACGAATCCAAAACCTGCAATGTAAACTAAAGTCCAAATAACAATACTATTCCATTTTCTAGAAGGCTTAAGAGCTGTCCAATTATCTTGACCATGTTGGGCTACCAATATAGATACAGAATTTTCACCAAATTTATGTAAAGAAGGAAAGGCTTTATGCAACAACCATCTCTTTAAAATCTCTATTTTTTTGTAGAGATATTTTTTTACATCAAGAAACCTTTCATCTGAGGTTATTTGATTTGTTTTTAGAATTATTTGATTTTTAATGTAAGAAAATTTATAGCTATTTAATTTCTCAAGAGATTTTATAACCAATTCTTTACTATCTTTTTTTATTTTTCTTTTTTTTATATACGTAATTGCACTTTTAAAAAATTCTTTTGAAATAGGAAATTTCTTCTTAAGAAATGCCTTTAACTTTTCTTTTCGTTTTAAGAATTTCATTTATTATTCAATATTACTTGACTTTTGCTGATTAAATAAAGCAAAATATCTGCCTTTTTTATCAATTAACTCATCATGAGTGCCAATTTCATCCACTCTACCATCATGCATAAGGATTATCTTATCAGCATGAGTAATTGAATTAAGCCTATGAGTTATAAAAAACACAGTTCTACCCCTAAAGTGATTCATAATATTCAGACTAACTTTTCTTTCTGTCTCATAATCTAATGCAGAAGTAGCTTCATCCATTATGAGAAGATTTGGATTTTGTAAAATTGTTCTTGCTATTGCAAGCCTCTGTCTTTGGCCACCACTCAATGCAGTTCCTCTCTCACCAACGGGAGAATTATAACCAGCAGAAAGTGACATAATAAAATCATGGGCGCAAGCAGTTTTTGCAGCCGCAATTATTTCATCAGATGTTGAATTTTCATTTGTTAGAGCAATGTTTTCCTGCACTGAACCATCAAAAAGTAATGAATCTTGAGGCACAATACCTATCTGTCTTCTTAAAGAATAAAGCTCTACTTTATTAATATCAAATTCATCTATAGTTATTTTTCCAGATAAAGGCTCATATAATCTTGGTAAAAGTTTTACTAGTGTTGATTTCCCAGACCCGGAAGTTCCAACAATAGCAGTAAACTCTCCTGGATTAATTTCTAAATTGACTTGAGATAATTGCAGAGGTCCTTTCGAGGCAAATCTAAAAGAGATATCATCAAACTTAACTGCCCCACTAATCTCTTTCATTGGAATATTTGATCTATCAGTATCAGTTGATTCTTGAGGAGTATTTAAAATATCAGACAATCTTTCTAAAGCAATTGATGTTTGTTGGAAATTTTGATATACACCACATAATCTAAGAAGAGGAGTAGTTACATATCCACTTATTATTCTAAAAGCAATTAATTGTCCTAATGTCAGATCTCCCCTAATAACTAAAAAACTACCTACACACAAAACTCCTAATGAAGAAGCTTGATTAAGAAATTGTGTAAGACTATTTGTAGTTGTAGAAGTAACTGCATTACGAAATCCTTCAGAGATATATTTACT
>MDTA01043017.1_pt1 | contig 30824 bp, 12 predicted proteins | sample 811151 | NCBI WGS metagenome assembly MDTA01 (sample SAMN05326648, study PRJNA326480) | marine metagenome | isolation source: seawater | place: Indian Ocean: South | collected 2010 | reverse complement strand
TTGGTTTGTCTTGTGGATATCACCAAGGAAAGCGTAGTCAAAATTGTCAAAAATGCTAATATCATTCTCGCCATGCTCCATTGTCCAGTTCGCATCCGTACTACAGCCACTAATCGACCCGTGATACAGTGCGATGTTTATATTATCATAATTAGAGGGCTCCGCCCAGTTATCTTCGTCAAAAACAGACAAAACATTGAGAGCATAGCCCCCATCTAGGATTGTTTCTCCGGAATTCTTCAGCAAATACAAGTCTTTATGGTCCAAGGCATTAGCAATTGGAGTCAAGGCGTCCTGTCGGTTGCTGTTCTTCAAATTGCCATCGTGATTACCTAAAATTACGTAAGTCGGAGCGATATTTGCCAAGTTTACCAAAAACTCAGAGCACATTTCCACAAATTCTGGTGAAATTTGAGTCTTGGTGTGTGCAATGTCGCCACAGTGGACAATATAGTCAGGCTTCTCCTCTTTCAAGGTCTCATAAAGCCTCTGAAAGACCTGCTTGTACTCATAGTGGTACTTTAAATTTCGTATATGTGTGTCTGCTATATGAGCGAACTTCATTGAATCCCCTTAGATTGAAATTAATTGACGATATAAGAAATCGTCGGACGTAAAAGGCTTCGCCTCAGCCTTTCTGCGCTCAAACTCTTCTCTCGTCATCTCCGCAACGTCGGAATACGGAAAAATATTTACTTTTTTCACCTCTATGTCATATTGTAAAAGCTTTAGCATCAACTTTAAAGACTTTTTTTCGGCATCTGGGTCTAGAGCGACATATATAGTGGCATCATTTTTAATGATTTCCTGAAACAGAACGGAATCCTCGTTCAAAGAAGAGCCAAGTATGGGTATCGCGTTGGTACCAGCACGAATAGCGTCAAAAACGCCCTCGACCAGCACAACGTCCGAATCCCAATCAACATACAGATGATTAAACACAATGTTTTTTGATGCTGGTGGGTTGAGATACTTACTGTAGGATGACATATAACTTCTTGCTACAAAATAATTTAAGTTTCCGTCCTCCGCAAAAGATGGTATCAAGATCCTGCCGCCGTATTTTCCAGATAGCGAGTACCCGATCTTCCACCTTAAAATATCCTCCTTGTTTATCCCACGAGACTTAAGGTAATTTAGTGGTCTGCTGGCGAGTGCGGAGTGATCTCTTCCGGTGAGCGAGACAAAATCTTCTGGTAGGTCCAGTTGGACTTTTTCTTCAACCTCTTTCCTTTGCTCGAAGATTGACTCAAATGACTCTATCTCTATTCTGCCAGTCAGAGAATTCCACTTCTGTAGCTGCTTATAGTCTCCGTGCTTTCTTACCAGTCTTCTAATTGTTCGACCTGAGTAGTCGCAAATCCAACACTTAAATTTGTTCTTGTCAATATTTACCGACAGTTTTTTCTTATGATGGTTGCACGAAGGGCAATGAAAAAGATACTCCGTGCCTGTGGAATAGCTTTCGCCCAATATGCTTTCAAGTATTCTTAACTTCTCTGACTGCAAATCTCGTAACCAGCCCTTGCAACTACTAAGCTGTCTGCCTTGTCAAAGCATTCAGGCTTAGGATTTCCATGTTTTGTATATGATATATCAAAAGCGGGCTCGTTGTCAACAATAAAATCAAGAACTGCTAATTTTGCATTTTCTCCGCGAGGGATTTTAATGCCGACTAATTTTCTAGACTCGTGAGCGGTTAAGTGCTCTGGTTGTATACCAAAGATATCACAGCACAACCAAGACACCATTCCGTTAAATCTCTGTAGTTTCGCCATAGTCTTTGCCGTTGAGCCGCCGGAATTGAAGAACATAAAAGGCTGCTCAATAAACACTCCTCCTGGGAGTATGGTATGTAGATCGTCTATTCGCCACAACATCTCTTGAATATGCTTAGCTTTGGCATATAGGTCAGGAAACTTATTTTTGTTTCTCATATCCCAAGCTTCATTTAAAAGCAGAGAGCCATCGCCTCCGATGACGCTCGCCCCAGTAATGCTGGTGCTTACATCCAAACCTAGAATCATTAGAAATCCAATTTCATCTTAAAAGTAAAATCTCTATTTTCAGTCTTTCTGACTGGCTTAGCGAGCTTGGCTATTCCGATCAAATTCTTGTCTTTGTCGTAGATGCCGATTGAGGAAATGTAAGTTTCCTTTGAAAAGCTAGCTGATGGTACATCATACGATGAACTGACAATATTTTTAATCTCTAATTTATCGTTCTCCATATAAATGTTGGAACCTGTAACCCAGCCACAGTGTGAGCCAGATTGGTTAGACTTTACGAATGTTGGATTTGTAGAATTATTTAACTCTCCCTTTAGTGCGTGTGCCATCATAGTCACTGTGGGGATCTGAGTCGTACCTTCAAAACTTATCTCAAAGCTAGTTAGCGGAACCTTTGTTGCCACACTAGATCCTGTCGTAGCAAAATACTTCCACCTCGGAAAATCAATATCCTGAGATGGGTCATACTTCTCTTGATGATTATCGTCAAGACTCCAACTGCCTGTCATAACTATGAAGCCCTCATTGTACAAAACCATTCCTGCGGTAGATCCGGATCCGTTAGTTGCGGCACCATGAGCGTTTTGAATTAGCGCACCGTCGAACCCCTCATCCGTGACTTCTGATAGTAGAGATCCAGAAGTATAGAGCCTTAGCTTTACAGACCCCTTCTTAATTGAAGAGCCATAAAATATCGACGGAATGCTTATTAGGGTCAGTGGCTCTGTATAGTAGTTTTCATTACCATAATCCGGGTGGAGAGTTTTATAAAAGTCCATTGTAGCTCTGAGGGCATACAAGCGTCTTCTTTGCTTGATTATTATCTCCGCTTGTGCAGGGGTTGTGTTTTCACCTATAACTCCCGCAGTCACCCTAGTCAGGTGCTGGTCTATCGTAATCGAAGATGTTAACGGATACTTTCCCCATATCTTATCACCATAAGAGTAAGCACTGTTAAAGGTGTCCATAGATACAGTTTTAAACGCGGATAGATCTGAGCCCTTTGAAAGAAACGGCTTGATTAAGTTTTCTGATCCAAGGTGATGGGTGGAGTCTAGAGTTCTATCTACATTTAGTTCGTAAAGGTTGATTCCCCCTACACCAACATGTCCTATGTTTGCTTGACTTGCGCCTTTGTCGGCACCTTTATTATTATAGAAGACGGTACCACTGTAAATTAAAAACTCTACCTTTGGGTAGGCTTTAATTCTGGAATGGAAGATGTCATTATCAGAGAAGCGGTAATATGCCATAACACTTTAATTAGTGTCCTTAATCAATAATCTAGCCGCACTCTTAGCGTGAACTCAGTCTGCGGATCCTTCTTTAGTGGTTCGCTAAGCTTTGCCACGGCAAGCAAGGCATTGTCCGCCGAGTACAACCCTACTGTTGTCGGATAAGTAACCGGAGGATCACTCTGAGTTGACTTGACCCTCATCTTACTCGCTGTAAGATAAGTTGGGTTTGCACTGTAATTGAAGTCATTATGATTAACACGACAAAAGTAAATTGAAGAATTTAACTCCGTAGTATTATTGAATGATACATCATAGATTCTTTGTCGGAACGCTGTAGCGATGGCGTCAATTGAACTTCCAGTTGAGAAAGCACGCATACCATCACCCTGAGCGACTGGACCTAATGCAATGGCATCCTGCAAAGCTTTTGCTCCGTCTGTGATCCCCGCTTGTGACGGACCAGCGCCGTAAGTGGTTTGATGTAAAATGCCACCGGACAACGAAGACTGAAAGAGCGATGAGGAGATAACTGCAATGCCAGCCTGATAAAAAAGCAGCCCAACCTTTTGTCCTGCTAGGCCTCCAGCGTCATTATCAAGGACGCTCCCAAGGGTAGAGTCTGCATAAAGAATTCCATACTCGCCTGCTGGTGAGTTGACTCTGAATTCATTTGCTCCGCCGTCATCAGTTATCGCAATTCTCTGATCGCTGAAGTTGCTCCCGTTCTGATTAAACGTACCGGACATGCCCATTTCTAGTCTGAAAGAGCCCTTCTTTATCTCGTCTTTTGAAAGTAGGCGAGAAAAGTTTAGAAAGAAGGCAGAGGAGATTTTATTTCCACCGGCAAGAACGTCGCCGTCCTCGTCGAACTGTTGAATATTACCCTCACTCGTATGACCCATGAGAACCTGTGCCATCTGATTATAGATATTTATCTTCTTTGCGTGTTGATTGTTGGAAGATGCCGATAGGTCACTCTGATGGGAGTACCCATATGTTATATCAAAGATGTGGTTCGCAGAGGAACTAAGGAACGGGTAGTCATAAACCGACTGAAACATTCCGTGGGAAAACAATTTTACATTGGAGCCAGCTTGCCCAGGTTCTCCATAGGTCCCAGAGGTAAGTGCACCTGTAACTGGGATAGCCTCGTGAAGTAGCGTCCTAGAAGTCGCTGAATCGTTATTGAGAAAAGTCTTATATGTTGTTGCCATGGGTTCCTATCGTTCCTTTAAGGTTTACTAATAAATTTCAAAAATCTAACTGGAATGTCGACTCGATATCCTGTGGTAGCTCCAGTGACTCGCACGAGTGTGTCAATGTATTTGTGTGTCTGCCCAGTTATAAGCGCTGCCTGAGTTGCGCTTGGGCTGAGGGTGTTTCCTAACTTGTCAAACAAAAAGTCGGAAGTGGATAGCTCAAGCGTCGAGCGAATCTTAAACTGTAATATTGTTCCACGAGGACCTGCAATTGCCTCTTCTGCATTTCCAGCATCTGCTCCGTTGACCAAGCTTGACCTGTCACTCGTGTTGTTTGATACGTAGCCCGTATCAGTACCAAGAGAAAAATAATAACTCGCAACTTGGTCATCATCTATAAAAGAAACATTAGCTGCTGTACCGTCCTCAGAGCATATATGCCCAAACCTACTATCGATCTCCACAATATACTGAGTTTCAACAAGTGAACTGTCTAAGTCCCTAGTTGGTGGTATCTCTGCTGTATCCAGACCCTGATCAAGTCGGATTCGACCGCTGTTCTTGGGGGTTGCACCATATAACAAGCCCTCCTCAGCAGTCGAAGAGAATTCTCTTTCAGTATCCTCGTTTACCAAGACTAAGTGTGCATCTCGGGTAACATTTGGCTTAGAGCCTTTCGCTCCCTTATTCAATCTTATTACAGGTAAATAAAGCAAGTTGGTTCGGGGGATGGACATTAGTCTTGACTTTAGCGATGAAGCGTTGTTTGTAAAAGCCTCTAGTACAGGTGTCTGAAGTATCTCCAAATCATAATAAGCACTACCACTGGCGTGTGTGGTGTTGTATGTACTGTAATCAATCTCATCGTCAGAAAGAGCAAACTTGACTATGCGGAATGTTCCGTCTCCCTTTGCTAGTCGTTTTCTCCCCTCATCAGTTAAAACTGCATCTAAAATAATATCGCCCGAGTTATCCAAAAATGCCATGCTGTAAAGTCTCCTCGCTTATCGTAATTAGTCTTTTTGAGTTAAAAATCCCGTTTTCTTACATTAATTTTCGTCAGGTCCGTATACCTTTGTATGCCTTCGAGTGAAATCTAAATTCAAATCAATCTTGCGCCCGGTATCTTTGGAGACGAACCTAATCTTAAACTTACGACCCCACACACTTTTTTCAGCCTCTCCAAGTTTGACTTGATCAAATTCCATAGCAGTCTCGGCATCCATCAAACCATCTTCAAATTTGCCACTAATTACCGATTGAGTTAAATTAGGGCAGATTTTTACAAACCTCTTCATCTTTTTCTCAAGAGTTCTTGGTGGCTCAATAGGCTTAAGTTCAATTGCCCTCTCTCTAAAAAACATCACCCCATCATCATAAACTATCTCTATTTCATGCACCTCCGTTGGGTTAGATATGTTTCCATGGACGTCAATAATTCGAGAGCATACATAATATTTTCTATTCGGTTTGACGAACAAAGTTAAAGCACCAGAATCTGGGTTAAGTCGGGAATGCTCTGATGGTCTTACTACACTGACCTCACCCTCGGCAAAATCTTCATACTTTTCTGGTCTTCTGTCTAACCTCCAGACTTCAAAGTACCCGTCTTTCCCAATCCCATCATCTGTCTTAAATCTTATCGGGGACTCAGGTGGTAAGCCGTTAGCTCGACGCACCTCATCGAAATGTTCTCTGTCCTCTTCTAGAATAGAGATTGGGTGATCGACATAATCATCCATTCCGGAATTCAAATTAATTAAGACTCTATCAGTAACTTGTCGATAAGGGACAATAAGCATGTGTGGTATTGCCGGGTTTCTATCTGTAACCTTGACTGGTGCGAAAGTCTTGTAAGGCACCTCAACAAAATGAGCGTAAGGTTCAGAAAAGACACAGAATCTAAATTGGTCAATCTGTTGCATATTTATTGTCTGAGCACCGCCGCCTTTATTCTCCTGGCTGTTTATCTCGCAGTTTAAAGTTAAGTTCTTATCAGTTGGCACTCCATATGCTGTTTCCGGCATTTGGGACGACTGCTGCCGTAGCCTCTCTCTCGGATCCGCTGGGTCTGTAGATCCACCTGCTGATGGACCAACGATATACATTGTGGGTGATGTTGGCTCGCCAGTTGGTTTCGGATATGGAGTGCTATAACGATATTTTGTCCCAAAAACTAATTTATGGGCAAATACTGTATACTCGTAATACGATCCAAATGAGACCTGGGTATCTATTAGCTCAACATCTTCAAGGGTTGGTGTGTTCAAGAAAAAGAAGTTCTGGACGAAAGTTCTTTCGTTAGTGTCTTGATTCACTTTTGTTTTTTGCACCCTGTACGCAACAGTTTCTGAATGACAAACAGTAGGTTCTGAATTTATACTAAATGAGGTATCCCAAGAAAGAAAATACTTCTTAAGCATTTGCTCAAGCTTTGCCATGAAAATCCTGTCTAAAATATTTCGCTCAAACCTTCCCTCCTCAGGAAGAAGACTTTCAAACCCTCGGGATCCGAGAACCGTGGTGGCGTTATACATGTTCTCAATCCTAGCCAAGCGCCCCTCGCCCTGAAAGAGGGTACCGTCCTCAAGGTGAAGTAACACAGACTCCATATCAGTAACTCGCCTCTCCTCTTGTGAGATCTGAAATTCTCTTTCTGGGTCGACTACTTGAACCTCTCCAGATTCATCGACAGCCTCTGTCGCGTTTATAACTTCTTTCTGTTCAACATACTGACCAAAATTGTTGACTTCTTTCTCCATGTCATGTAACATTGAAAAAATAAATCTATTGCTGAGTCCTGTAGCTGTAAGCAAATTAACAAATTCCGATTCTCTTTCTGCTGTAAACTGCACCTCATTGTAAAAAGGGAAAGAGTTTTTATGTCGGTTCATATCTCTTAGCGCCTTGACTTCATCTGGGTCAAAAAATACATTTCTAAACTTTGCTGTCAACTGCGCCATTTCTTTGGATCGGCGTTGCGCTTCAGGATCTCCGTCACGAGCTAACCTTGTCTCATTGGCTCTGGTATTAGTCCATTGTCTAAAATAATCACCGTCTCTCAATTGCTGGTTGAACGCGCCTGCTAAGTTTGTATGATCAATATAGTGCCTACCAGTGTAGCCGGTTCCAAGCTCAGGATCTTCCTTAATCGCGCCTCGCGCGAGGTACGTAGAGTAGATGTTTGGCAAGACTAATTCACTTCGCACCAGAGAAGAAGCAAGCTCATATTCACCTGAGTTATAAACGTACTCACTGCCTGCGCCCGCAACAAGAGGGCTTCTCAGGTCGGCATATGCATTCGCCTCCTTTCCTAGCATTGGAGCGTTAAATGCAAAAGGGTTATACTGGTATATTTCATCTGGGGTGATTACTCTTCGCTTGGGGACTGTTCTGGTGACAGGAGTCTCCCTTGTATGCACTTGTTTTCCATCATCAACCGTCTCCACAACCATTTCTGTTATTTCTGTAAAAGTCTCATTTAGATACTGATCAAAAAGTATGCCGTTATATATACCACTTGCCGGATCTATAAAAGCACTCTGATCAGCCAAGATTGCAACCTCATGACCAACGCCAAAAAACCTACCTGAGTCTAATGTCTGATAGCCGGTGTCATCTGTGGTCGACTTTACAATTGCCAAATCAAAAGGAATTCTTAAAACATCTTTTCTTACGTTTTTTGGATTGAGGTAATCTATACGAGCGGGATTTCCGGGTGCAGTGTTCCAGTATCCTGCGCGTGCCATTCTCAGAGTGTCATCAACATCTAAATCCTCATCGACACCAACACCCTCTAGTGGATTTGCAGGTCGACTAATGACAGCAGGTCCATGATTCTCCTCGTCAATTAAGAGGTGGTCTAAACTTCCAGCAGTGGCAGGAGTCAAGGTAATCGCCGTAGCTTGAACAGGGGTAGCCTGCGTTAAAGGCTCTTCAGTTCTAGTACCTGAAGAGAGTCTGTTTCTCATGTTCTCTAACATGCTCATAATTAATACCTGTCCTGTCTGGGTGCGGTGATGTACCGACCGCGACGATCACCATACGGTACAGCTATACAATATAGATTGGGATCCGCATCTTCAAAGGAACCCCAGCCGGTATCCCTGCATCGCCTCATACATTTTCCGTTGCCCGCCATCCTGTACCCATGGCGTTCTTTGTGCCTTCGATAAGCCCTGTCATGGGTGCTGGGCTGGCACCTACTAGAGAAGTGTAGCGGGTGAGGAGATTCCCACTGCTCACACATGGGGTTGCGAGCATAGATCTTGGCGGCGTAAAGTCTACAACTTTCTGCTTCGACTGGTGTCAAGACGACCTGCAAATCTCCTTGCGCGCACCAATCTGTGTCCCCAGGACCCCATCGCCAAGTATCTGGTTGTGCATCTTGGTTGCGAAGCCCTTGATGTTGCTCCAAGAAACAGCGCCTCTGTCTTTCTCTCTCTTCAGTCAACTCTCTTTGTCTTGCTGCTCTCGCCGGTCCAGTCATGGCACCAACACCTGCGCCCCGGAGATATGCAGCACCCCCAGACGCTGCCCCCGCCATCACCCAAGCAGGATTTTCTCTATTTTCTGCGTCCTCCTCTAGTGTTGCCACTAACACGTTCTGAGCCTTAACTTGATTCGCCGCGATTTCAAGATTACCAACGGTCTCTTGTCTGGTGGGCTCTGTTGGTGGATCAATCGGTGCTGCGATATCACTTAAACCGCTCATTACATCTAAAATAAAATAACGGTCGTATATGGGCATCACCAGGCCCTTTGGCTCAAGAAAACCAAGTTGTCTATCTTCATACCTGACGATTCTGCAAAGTAATCTTCTTCCTGAGTTGGCTATCAGCCTAGTTCTATCTAGTCTTTCAAATTTTGGCTCATTCATAAAGACGTGCTCTGATTTCCGTGCGTAGCCTACAAAAAATTGCAACTCTCCAAGACAATGATAATTTAATATTGCTGTTGCAAAGGTCTCAGCAGCCAAGTTTGGATTAACTTGACCTCCAACCGTTATCTGCTCCTGGGACACCTTTGCTTTACCTCCCGCTAAAAGAGACATATGCTGGGGTGGTAGTTTTTCTATCTCTTTGTTTCTTTCCTGCTTTGGATTACCAGTGGTTCTTAACAGCCCTGTTGTGATCTTATTAATTGCTCTAGTTTCTCTATTTTTTATTTGCTGTCCGCCTAGATTTGAGACGATACCGGATCGCCCACCTCTTGCAGAAAAGCTTTTGGTTCTTGCGAGTGGGGTCATTTTCTGATGAGCCACCATACCAACAACATTGGTCATAAGCTTATTTATCCCAGAATAGCCTAGTCTCTCTTTAGCTACGGTTTCCATTCCCTTTTTAGGGTCAGCAATTCTGTAGTTATTTCCAGCTACTGCATAATTTGCTTTAAATCCGGTGCCCGCCATTATAGCATCTAAAGAGAGATGTCGTGCTAATGACTCTTTACCCTTGGAGATACTTCTTATATTAATTTGTGGTGGATTAGCAGGACCAGAAGCTTCGTTGATAGTGACATCATCTCGATCCTCTGGTTCGTCTGGTGGGCAGTCGGCAGACATTGTTCGACCGTTAAACTCTTCTTCTCTTTGCTGAGGAGTCACAATAGGAGAAAATTCACGATCGTTTTTAACTATGGAGTTCATCATAGATGCGTTGGAGCTAAGCTGCAACATGTTACCAAACGCGGCGCGCGGAGCACCATCCTGCTGAGCTAGAAAAAAATTCAAGTTGGGCGAGCCAAAGGAAAAATTCATTCCAGCAATAGCCCCAACAACAGTATCGTTTATTTCTGTATTAAATGTTTGTTCTCCACAAAGCGGAACCTGATCGTTACCAATGTTAACGGAAGAAGGGGAGAAGAAAGTAAACTTTGACTGTTCTGTGTCATATAAGCCCAGATCGTATTTATCATCGGCTATTCTTATTTCTCCGGGCTCGTTATAATAAGTTGCAATTTCAATATTAGCCCTCTCTTCCAAGGACACACCACTCATTACATTGATTCCAGGCAAATCAGATGATTCAATGTCCAGATAGTTATAACCATAATTTTTGGGTATATCACTATCCCACACTTCTCTAAAGTGATGATATAATCTGACACTTTCCGCACTCGGAGATGATGATTTTCTACCATGCCCCTTTAAGTTTTGTACGTCAGTGTCCAGACCAGACATTGAACTCGCCCCCAAGTTGTATCCTAAGACTTGTGAATAAGATTCCATCAGGGAATCGAAAAAGTTCAAGACCAAGCCAATACTGTGAGGAGAGCCAGTCATCGGTTTTGACATTCTCAATAAAGCTTGCACATCTTCTCTTGTTATGAAATAAGAATTATTTACACCCTCGACGCCATTCGCAGTTAGCCCCTGCTTGTGCCTTAAAGCATTGAAATAATGAACGAAACCTTTTATGATCTCATCAAGTTCCACAAAAGATGATTCTCTAAATCTCGTCTTGAACCTATTTGTCGCAACTTGAAAATTTTGTGGATTCTTTGCCTGTTCAAAATACATTTCAAACTGATTTCTCAGCCCCAGCATCGTATCGAAAGCTTTTTGAAAAAATTTTACAGTGTTGTCTTCTATATCCATCTCTACTTCATAACGATAATGACCATATGTTATATCTTTCATAGAGGTATCTGTGCCAGAAAAATGAAACACTTCTGGTGTTGCTGGGTACACGTTTTCAACCTGTCTCAGTCCTTGTGATTGACCTTTTCCCCCTTCGCCATAGGAACCCATAAGGGTTCGCTCTTCGTTTTGGTCGAAGACATATTCTGCATTTACCGGCGAGCCGAGCTTGTTCAAGATGTTGATCTTTTTTACCCTTCTTCGGAAAACCCTCATCGATCTTATCTTCATATGATTGAGGGCTTCTGTTAGGCTATCATCAGAGAAAAGGTGCCCATATTTCGTGTGCTTAATTAGCACATCTTTGAGGTTGATAGAGAAAAAATAATTTATGTTTTCGCCATCGTCCTTTGATAAGGCAAGGGATGACCAAAAAGCTGCCTCTTTTATCACATTATGATCCCTGGCTAGTGTTCTCATTTCTCTGGTAAGCAAGGAGGAGTTAAGCATACTATTCACAGGAGTAGTATCGACCTTAAACTCCTTCAACTTATCAACAATTCTAAAATCCTGAATCTTGTTATTGTCGACTCTTCTTCTCGTAAGTACTGAGGGGTTTTCGCTTTCTCCTGCGTACCCAGCGTATGGAATGGGTGGTGATTCCCCCTCTGCGAGTTCTCCTTCAAACAGTTTTCTAGTGTCCCCTGCGCTCCGAAAGTGAACCGGCCCAGCCCATATTTTACCAGAGTTATCATAATAAACATCCGCTTTGGAAACCGTTGTGCCTCCATCAATAACATAATCAACCGTCTTCTTGCCCTCTATTGCTAACTTCCCTTCTTGGTCGGGCTCTAGCCCATAAACATCAATTATCTTTTTAATATCTAACGTCGCTATGGTGAAATAAGCCAAATGACTTGGGTTTACGTCTTCCAGATCATAACTCAAAAAGAATGGAACATCTTGATAGATATTGCCGCTCGAATCTTTAAACTCATTTTCTGGGTCTATGATGTCTACGAGTCCGTTGCCAAATCTTTGTTTTCTTGCTTCTCTCACGTCTTTAAGAGATAGGTATCTGGGTGGATATTTAGTTAGGCTTGTCTTCATTCGGAACGAAGCGTCCTCCATTGATATACGAAAATTACGCTTATCCATTCTGTTATAAGCTGCAAGAAATTCTGCGTCGTCCTCTTTTATCATTAGAGAGAAAAGCGAGTCACCAGATGAGAATAGGGCAGACACTACCGGGTCTGTAGTTTGCACAACAACAATTTGCATAAACTCATGAAGGTTCAAACTGGATAACCAAGAAAGCGCCAAATTTGTAGAGTTTGTAATCTTCTGTTTGATAGAAAGATCTAAGCTAACTTTAAGTGACTGTTCTCTTGCACTCTTTGCGGCGACCTCTGAAATCTCCGCATTTTCTTTCAAATATTCTGGTAGTCTTTCTCCTTCATATATATTTTTTATGTGTGGATCTAGGTTGTGCATCGGTGGAGCTATAGCACTAGATTCTAGTGTTACCCTCTCAATGTACACGGAAGGAAGAAAATTACTCGTTATAGATCTCTCGTTTATGCGAAGTGGCATTAATCACACTCCTCATCTGATTGCGGGTCTGACGCTATGAATCCATAGTCAACTCTTATCATATCGCCTTCCTCTTCAGGGCAATTAAATAAACTATCTAAGAAAGTTCTACTCTTTATGGAATCTCTAAACTTGCACATTATCTCTGGGTCTATTTCTCTATCAGTCTTTATGTCTAAGTAATACTCCACGCAATTAGGATCTTCGACCTCTTTCTCATCATACATTGGATCAAGTATTGCAGCATCTCCTATCGCAGACAAGGGATTTAACTTAAAATACAACTGCTGCATCTTCTCCACTCTCGGTCTCTTAGACATATTCCCATTAACAATTACTTCTTCCTCAGATTCCTCTATGATTTCATAGACCTCTATATCAAAATTTTCATTCTTAAAGTCAACATTGAACTCTTCCAGATCTAACAAGATGTATTCGTCTTCAACAACTATTTTGCTTCCGTCGTCATATTCCATAAACCCAGCCAGCCTGCTGTCAACAAAAGCTTCATCACCACCTTCGGCACCAACCTGTTCTTGCTCCGTACCAATTGAAGCAATGGGACTATAAGCAACGGTCTTATATTCAACTACTGAATTAAGCTGTGGCGTGTTCACCCAAGGTGCGGTAGTAGAACCAGAGCAATATTGAGAATCAATTTCACCGTTCAACATTACGGCTCTCCAAGATGGGGCATACTGATTTGTAAGACTTGCTTTGCCCAGGCAAGATGCACCAAAATATTCTCTCTCGTGCGCTGCTTGCATTGGAATTTTTGTACCTCCGGTTGGTTGCCCTCCAAAAAATAGTCGCTTGCCCTGTGCAGTATTTGGTCTGCCATCAGTATTTACTTCATTTTGATCTTGCTTTTTCTCAACTGTTGTAAAATTGTATTGAGTGCGAAGCCTTGGAGTGTCATCAACTATTCTCTCCTTAGACTCTCTCTGCTTCTCTGTGCCGCTTGCATATGCAACATCGTAGAGAATATCTCCATCGTAAAAAGCATAATAGACGGGCTCCATCTTTCCGATTGAAAGTAGCCTCTTCCCATGTTGTGTTAGTTGAATATCTAACACTTCCTCTTTCGGATTAAAAAATCTCATCTCTTTCCCTCAAGGTAATTAGCAATCCAACTAGAATTTAAGAGCATCGTCTTGCGGAGCCTTTGGTGCTTTGACTGATTTTTTCATTCCCGCCTTCGCCGCAGTGATTAATTCTTTTTTCGTAGCAAAGCCTGCGCCGATAGCCCCAGGCTCGTTAGACCCTGCTTTAGATTCTGCTTTCTTTATCTTGTACAAAGGCGAGCTTTCTGGTTGCTTTTTATTAAAGCGATCCTTCTTTTCCTTTTTTGTTAACATCTTCTTTGGAAGTGCTTTCTTGGGTGTGTTAAGTTTTTTCGGCACTGCCGCTGGAGTCACTTCGGTGGCTGCGAGTACTGGGTCGTCAGCAGTCACCACAGTCATCTTCGCCTCCTCTACTAAGTCCTGAGTCTTACTTAGAATATTTGACGACCTTTCAAAGCCTGTGGCTGTGGGTGACTCAACATTCTCTAGAAGATTTCTCATGACCTCAGATCGCAACATTAGTGGTTCTCCTCCGATCCTAACACTGGCGTCTAGCCTGCCAAGTTCTACGAGTGAGAAATAGTCGTACGGCCAGTTATAAGTTATATTTCTTGATAAGCCAGTCCCCAAGTCAAATTGAAATTCATACCTGGGGTCATCTCTCGTGTCTTTAATAATTCTTTCGTAATTTCTCTCGGCTCGCTGCTTTACCTTGAAGACCATCCATCTAGTGGCAGCAGGAATATTCTGACCTCTGAAGAATTCATTTTCGTCTAGATTATGAGCTACCGACACTTCTTGCTTTTCTGCTGTAACAGAGATGTCTGGCATAATTCCTTGCCATATGTTCTCCAGATCCTTTCTAGACAACACATGAGTAAATGGGAAGATGTACATCGCAAAAGGCTGGATATCTTGGTCCATAGAAAAGTCAAGATGTGGAGGAATAATATATTTGCTCATTCTATCTGCCATCTCAATGATCGAATCGCCAGGATTCAAATCTGCATCGGAAATTCCTGCTGCGACATTAAACAATGCTCTTGATGTCATATTATCTTCACCAAGGTGGAAGAAACGTACAGCATCAGATTCATCACGATAGAAAGGAATTGCAACAACTGCTTCGGATATAAGCTTACTCTCTCTTACGCGACCAATCTTTTTCTGTTCTGTCTGGAATCCGAGAGTTTGAATTAGAGAACCTGTCGCACCAACATTTGTCGTTGATGGGCTTCTGTCTCCTCCAATCCTTGGAAGATTATTATCCTCAACAACTGTTGGGAAGCTCTCCTTTATTTCCAAAAAGATTCCCTGATCTTCATCCGGGGACGTTCCATACCCCTTCCACATGCCTCGGGTCGCTGTCCCAACCGAATCCCTGTTAAAGTTGTTTTCGATTGTGGGACTCCCATTGGACCAGAAATCCATTGTTGTAGAGTTATCAGAAAAGTCAAGTACTGGACACTCCCATTTCGTGTGAATTGACCAAACGTCAAGGTTGCTATCTTCCGGATCCTCCAACTCCCTGGGTTCGCCGCTAGTTGGATCGTAAATGACCTTCTTTTCTCTTGTCTTTTCAAACAGACTCAAAGAGCTATTCAGCTTCATTTGGTGCTTTCTCGCTAGAGAGGTGTTTTCATAATCGGTAACTCCCTCTGGGCTTATCACTCCATTGAATTCATTCTGATATGATGATGCGGTCAACCAATGGTCTATGTTAACGGAGCCAGTCCTAGAGATATTTCCACCGGATCCCTTATCATGCCAGACCGTTGTAACATTGTGGCTTCCGCTGCTGTGCCATGTAGTTCCATATCCAGCGTGTAGTTTAGGCTTATTAAAGGCGCTTTCATTGTCGTTCATGTAGATCGTTTCTTTTCTTGCTCCCGCCAGTATCTCATCCAAGCTAAACTTTTGTGCTTCGCCCTCGGACATCGGGAAATGAAGGTGTGGCGTGAACCTAAATCTAGCTGTTGAATCCCCATAGAAATATGGAGGGGTATAAGGTGCGAAAGACGGATCTGTGAAATTCTTAGTCCACAAAGCCCAGGCTCTTGCAGCAATATCTCCACCAAAAGCAAATCCAGAGGTCGCGCTACCAGTTCTGTGCCAGCGTGTTATATTATAGCCATCACCCGTGTTACCACCGTCATCATACTGACCCGCATAAAACTCGCTCAAAAATGAAGCGGAAAAAGCTCTCATTGATGGACCATAGTGCATACCCTTAGCGGAGTTGACCCCAGGCATAAACATGTATGGTCCCTCTGCCATAATATGACTTCCCGTACACTCATCACCGACACCGCTCCATGGAAATATATCAGCGGTGGCATTAGGAGCATTGTTGGTGCCTTGATACTTATAAACCTGTGGAACCTCTATCCCTGGAGCTTCTAGAGAGTTGAAAGCATCCACGTTGGCATAATGTAGAACCGATGGGAACCACCCTCCAAGAGAGTTAGGTCCCTCGTACATCACAAAGTCTTTTGTTTTTCTCAGAGTGATGTCCATGTAATATGTTGTGCCTGAGACCATGAGATCGAAATCTTTCTCTGGTGCTGACGCGAACGACGTAAAAGTGCCCTCTTCCAAGAAGAATCTTGCAGTTTCAGCTAGGAAATTATTTATCGCTAGCTCGTATCTTTGATCGTGCGTACCATCAAAATTACCTGTCACCGGATACTGATTGTATTTACTGTTGAAATACAATCCCGGCACCATTGGTGGAATATAAGAAAGACCTGCGGACTCTTCCACATTTCCATTTTCGTCAACCGAGGGCTTTGGAAAAAATCTTTGAGGAGAAACTATAGTCTCAAATGGTAGCCTGATTGATGGTTCTAGGTCTAGAGACATGTAAGCGGAGCCAGAGTCTGGATGTCTAGAGTGCCACTGAAAATAATCAAAAATGCTGGAAGTAGTATAATATGTATTTTGAGACGTCTGAAAGTGTCCGGGTTGCGTTTCATTATTCCTGATTGGCTGTACCCTTGTCGAGTCCCTTAGTGGGATAATCATTGGATTAATATCCGGAATTGCCCCCTTAGCGAGGTCTGCACCGTCCACATACCACGGACTCCATTGCTCATCTACACGGGGAGCAGACGCAGTATACGTCAGCCAATCACAGGCAATGCCCGATTTAATACTGTTAAACAAGATGCCCGGTCCAAATAACGGCTGATTGAGCGCGGTTATTGCAGCATCATTATCCACGCCCGGACTAAAAGACTGAGAAAAAATTTGACCTATTTGTACAGTTCTTTGCGAAGGATAAAATCCTTTGTAAGGCAGCAACTTTTTCACGCCCTGCATCGACAACTTGAGGACCGATGGTCTTGTCTCGACAAGCTCAGTGTGCTCATCTTGAACTTCTCCAAAATACTTCATAAAGTCGCTGTGAGAATATTCTTGGAATATTGCTGTTGTACAATCGCCAGTCTCATCTGATGCGGAAGAAGACGCATTGAGCTTTCCGCCAAGAAGTTGCAACCAAGCCTTATTCGGATCTTTAAGTCTATTGTTTACATAATAATCTACGTGCTCTGACATCCTGAACTCTGGCAGAATCGTATGATCTTTTGCTATTCTTCTGATATCCTCAAGGTAGTCTGCATACGAATTGAACCAAGGATTTCTTCCTGCGAGTTCATTCGTTCTATATCTTGGTATGTAGTGATCATATTCCCTTGTGCCCAAATCTCCACTAACAGATTGAGAGTTAAAAGGCTGGATTCCCTCGACATTCAGCCAGTTTGGTACCCACTGTAAAAATTCGTAAGAAAGACCCGCCTTCAACCTTTGTCTCTTCATAGAATCATGCGCCTTACCGGACGCCGCCTGGGACCAAGGTTTCTGACTGAAAGAGGTCTTATTGATGTTCCATGGGTTGCCATATCTTTTAGGACTGGATGGAGCCCCACTAGGACCAGTATCTAGCTGATCAGCTTCACTTGCTAAATAAAATTCTTGAATTGCACGACCCTCGCTCGCCAGTGCTCCGTTAAGGGCTGTCAGGGCTTCATACTTCCCAAGTGAAGAGGTGACCCACCAAGGATACTTTCTAGATCCGACAACCTGTATTGGCTCGCGTCGTGCATCGGAGCCAGTAACACCAAGGTTGTTGCTCGCTTTTAATTCTGTAGGTAGTGACTCAATCAAAATTGATTCTTTAGGTGTTATACCGAGACCAGTTCCAGCGTCTGCTGGTAAAATATTGACCGTGGTGCCGTCGACAGATGTTGTAACTCGACCAGCCAAAGAAGTGCCCGCCGAAGTGTCGGTTATTGCTGCTGCTATTCTTGTTGCGATCGTGGCTGCTGTTGGCGTATCTGATATATCTACGTCATCTCCGTCGTCCCCTGAGGTCTTAAATGTTATTGTTCTGGTGACGGACGCGCCGGAAATACCAGCTTTTGCTGTGATCGTAAAATCGTCATTGTGAGACAAGCCCGCATCGTTTACAACTAAGGTAACTCCGCCGACCCAATCTGACGCATAGGAAGAAGTTGCAAGCCCATAAGCCGGGGTATATCTTGCCAGCGCATTGTCTGCTGCCCCCTGTGCTCCAAGGTCAATTCCGTACTTTGTATGCACGGCAGTATCGTGAGAGCCCGTCACTCTTCTTGAGCCTGTAGGCATCACCAGCGCGGCGTATGGGGCTGCTGCGTCCAGATCCCATACACTTGCTGGCAACCAATAACTTGAGGTGAACTGATTCTGTCCCGGCGTAATCCCGGCACCACCGAACCCATAGATACTATCACTAGCTGGGGATATGTCCGACGTCGGAGTCATCCAAGGAAAGCTGCTCGCACTTAAGACAGACAAGGTTCTTCCGAAGATGGTCTTTGCAATTGGCTCATGTGGACCACCACCAGCAACATTATTTGGATTTGACCAAGTACCTTCGGGATTGCTGCTCGCCGTAATGCGAACTCTTTCAAGCTCGTTATCCTTCCAGAAAGTTAAATGATCTGTCGGTCTATCATAAGAGTATGACAGGTGAGTTTCTGTGTAATTTTCTCGACCTCTTGTCTTCCCGAGGTATGCAAAGCGCTCCCGAGGAAACACCGATTCTTTGTAGATATGATAATTAAAAGCAGTTATTGGATTTTCTGCCGCTCCGATGCCCCCAAGGTACAAGGACTTCAGCTTATCATAGGTTTGTTGTTCTGGGTCTCCAATGCTGGAATTAGTATTCAGCACTGGATTGGCGTAGTTGCCAAGATTGTTTCCGTAGGTGTGCTCGACTATCAGCCCTCCGTCTGTTGTCTCAACAGATGTTTGCATAGGAAAGTGCCTAGAAGATACGGCTGGTTCAACTCTGTTGTGAAACTCTGAACGTCGATTTGCCTTTACTTCATATAATCTCTCTTTTTTCTCTGGACCACTCTCACCCTGAGTTGTTACCGTGTAGCTAAATTTCTTAACTTCAGGTCGCTTCATTATAGAAATAATATTCTGTTTCTTGTGCTCCCTTACAACAGGATGTTCACCTCCTCGAATCTGCTTCCAAGACGGATAACCATAGGCACCATTACGGTGAAGTAAGATTGCATTAGTTATCGAGCCCTCCGCAGGACTGCCGTAAAAAAGAGTTTGGCGCTTTGTGTAAATACCACCAACTTTACCAAGAAGATATACAGAAACCAAATTGCCACCCGCTTTAATTTGCGTTGGAAATTGAGAAGGTGATCCACTGATGAAAAAATTATTTGTATAATTCACTTTACTGACAATCAATTGATCTCGATCGAGATCAATCAAAGAGTCGTACCCCAAAGTGTTTGCACTGGAAGATATAGGCTCATAAATGTTATGGTTTAGCCCAACAAAATCTGTCGGAGTCCAGTTTTTATTATCTGTATCATCTTGATTTTGATACCCCTGAAAGGTCGATGCGCTCTCATGCATCGCAGCCCTTGTCGCTCCAAAGAATCTAGCCATTCCAACATTGACACCAAATATATGACCAGTCTCAAAACTGCCTACGTCACTCGCGCTGACAAAGGAGATGGCGGGATACACGCCTGCTGAGCTAGAATACATTCCGTCCGCTGAAGCGTAACCACCTGGGATCTGTGTCTTTCCGTCGCCTATGTTTGCAGGATCATAAGGTAAGTGAGAACTGGTTATCCAAGCATACTGAAAATCGTTGGCTGGAATCATATGCCGAACTGAAAAATTATCATAGCGTCGATCAACAACGCCCTCTTCTCTCTTGCCCTTGCTATGGGTTATATTCACAGTCGAAGTGGCTGTTCCCCCGATCTCAATAAAAGCCCCAGTCAAGGTTACAACATTTCCAGATGAAGTAGCTGTCACAGATATTGCTGTACCCGCAGAAGTATCATTAATTGCTGCTGCCAGTCTTGTTGCAACCGTGGTTGGGTTTTGCCCACCAGAGATATTGACATCACTAGCGTCCGATGGTGTCTGCTTGAATGTTACGGTCCTAACAGCACTGCCATCATTAATTGTGATTGTCTTGTCTCCCAAGTCACCTCCTGATGCATCAATAACTCCGGAGGTTGTACCATCGTCAGCAAAAACATCAAAAGTGTCAGAAACCACAGTTGAATCGATTCTAGTGATAAGCATTCTTGTGTTTCTGTGAGTCTTGTGATAGCTGATCCTTTGCTGTGCGCTGGATGGGTTTGATGGATAGTCTTCCGCCTCCTCTACAAGAAAAGATTTACGGATCGACTCTTGATCTGGCAGACCGCCGCGACCGCCTTCATCCCTCATCTTAGGGGCAGTGCCTGAGTGGATCATCCAACTTCCTGCATTATGAAAGCTGACGGCATCCATTTGCTCCATAGCATAGAATTTACCCGGATCAACCCTTTCCATCAGAGCCCAAAGGTGCGAATAGGCAACCGCTTCAAAATCATTTGTAGACGTTGCTCTTAATTTGATCTTTCGAGAATTATCATACTCAACATCTAACAATCCGCCAAAAGCTATTTCAATCGCTTCGGCGACTCTTTCAGCTATTGAATATTGGTTACCAATCACTGAGGGCTTGCCATTGTGAGCATCTAATTGAATTAAGGTGAATTTGTTAATACAATTTTGTGCATCGGATGCCTTCCCCTTAAGCTGCACCGTGTCGCCATTAGAGCCAGTAAGGGAGCCGCTGTCGCATAAGAATTTTACCTCTTTTCCGCTAGCAAAAATCGTAAACAATGAGCCACTAATCCGAGCATTGCCTCCACCGGAGGCATTTTCTATTGCCGCATCTTTAATCTCTAGGTGGGTGAAGACATTCCTAAGTTTATTCTCTTGTATGCCGTGGTCTAGTACCGGGTAAAAAATATTTGTACTACCAGACTTAGGAACTTCAAGACCTCCGAAGATTGAGTGAGCTTTCTGAAAGTCATTTAACCCGTCACGAACAAGCTTGTTGCGATAGTTCATAGTGCTATAAACAGAATATTCACCTGCTATAATATCCAGACCTGCACCACCGTGTGAATCTCCCATCGTAGCTGGTCCGCCTGGGGAACTAAACCTCTCTACAAATACATGCTTGTTGCTCAGTGTGCCGGTCCTCTGTAATCTTTCAAAGTCGACCGTGCCAGAAATAATATTTGAAGATGGCAGATTGTAAACGACGTCATTGTTGGTCCTCGTCTTGAGGATATCATCAAACACTGCGGTTCTATTCTTAAATACGGAGTTGTTCTTTGTTCTTCCAGAGGTCTGAAGTATTTCGTACTTCTTTCTGTAGTTTCCGATTCTAAGCTGGGCATCTACCTTTGTGAGTTGCGCTGCTGAATTACCTAAGCGCTGCGCGTGCTCAGGTTCCCCTGTCTTAATGTTCCTTACATTGATCGGTCTCTTGGCATACTCGTCCCTCATAAAAGGCGCAGGAGGAGATTGAGGATTCAGCTTATCGTATGCACCAATAACATCAGCATGGGATATACCATGCTCTGTTGAGGTAGTGTTAAAATTAATTCTAAAGCCCTCGGGTCTGTTACGTGCATTGTCAGAGCCGGTGCCCATAATAACGTGACGATGTTGCCGTCCGCCGACGTGAGTCTCGGTAAACGGACTTTGCATTGGTACATCACCCTGGATTCCGTAACCGTCGTGATGAAGATTTGATATTTCAATCTTCTCACCTTCGACACCACCAAAGTCGCCTATGTCCACAGACGAGCTATAAAGGCTGAACGGCATCAGGTGATTAGACTTACCATTTCCAGCAGAAGAGTTCACCACCATGGCATCTCTTCGGAGCTTTTCGCTTGGATCAAACACATCTGTTGTAATGGTCGAGCCTGATGCAAATGGGTTCAGAATTAATTTGACCGGTCGTGTTGCGTCAACGTCGATGAACGCAGTCTGACTTATGCCGATTCTCTTATTCTCGTGAAAGTTGTGCCCACCGTGTAAATATTTGTCTTTCGTGACGTTAAGCTTGTAGGGCTTCAGCAAGGCGCGACGTGCATAGGTTGAACCGTGATAGATTGCGCGATTTGAATCCGCAAGCTTGTATGGGATCCAAGAACCACTAACGTCAGTGGTTGCAACGGACTGTATCTTGTCTCTGCCATTGTGCTTGTCTCTGTCGGATCGCTCTCGCCACCAGATAGAGTTTTTACTCTCACTTATTGGTCTTCCTTCGCCGCCAGTAAAGTTGGTTGCAGTGACAGTCGTGACACCAGACATATCGATAGCGGTATTACCAGCAGCGCCAGCGTCCTGTTGCGTGAGCGTTATTCGCAATGGACCAACTTCTTCAACAGCAGTCATTGCGAGGTCGGATGCATTGATCGCATCTCTGATTCTTTCCCCAGTAGCAGCGGCGGAGCCCACAGCGCCGTTAACACCAATGATTACATTGTCTCCATCCTTAGTGCCGTCTACGGTTGTAACGCCGGTCTTGATAACGAAAGTTACTGCTAAGCCAGCGGCATCTGTAAGGGTAAAGGTTTCATCGTTAAAGGGTCCACCCGTAGTAGTGATTGTTGCAGTGGCTACGGTTGGCGGGATCGGTGAAGGTAATGGTGCATGTCCAAACTTCCAATTATAATCAAGCTCCTCAATGCCTCGCAAACTAGCTTCGGGTACCTTTGTCTTAAATTCCATCGTTGGGAATTTGTGCAGATACTTACTTCGCCCGAAGATATACTCCTCGACCACTGTCTTGATTGAGTCGGGCATGTTGGCAGAAGCGGGAATAAGTTTTTCCGCCATCTTAGAGATAGCAGAATCAATCCACTTATAGTACTCCAGATATTTCTCAAGATCTGGTTCGTTCCCAATGCTGTCAAAATACAAGGTTCTCAGCTTTTCCATGTCCTTGTAGTTTGGTCGATACTGGTTGACGGGATCACCGACAAGATTATTAAAATCCTTAACACTGGCAAACAAATTTACCATGTCCTCGGAAACCGTCTGGTACATGCTCTTCTCGATCATCATCATCATATTGATCGGTCTACTGTACCTTGTGAACTGAATATCATCCTGTTCTAGGATTTTCACCATGTCCGAACTATTAAGGATCTCTGGTAGTCTCTTTTCTGCTGCGCTAAGGAACTCAGTATCAACAACTTCTTTTTGATTGACCAAGAAGCGATCACCAAGACCTGTGTGCTGCTTTTCAAGGATATGCGAAAACTCTCCGTACCTAGAACCAGCAGAACCAGAGGACAGGTCCTCGACAAAGAAATCTCCATATCCAGAAGAGTTTGCCGCGCCAGATCCAGTTACGGTTGAAAAGTCCCAATGTAGGGCTAAGGTCTTTGTCCTTGGTACGAACTCCGCATCAGTAACTGGAGTACCTTCGACATTCATCAAGAAAGCGTTCTTGTATGGATCATCAATACCCATATTGCCAGGGTCAAATGCATGAGCTTGAATCACTGACGATGAAAGATACGCGGTCCATGCTGCCACAGAGGAAACCTTGACATCGCTGTAGAACTTTTGTGATCCGGTTGTGTCAACCCTGTCAGAACCAACAAAGACTCTCTTCTTGGATTTTAAAAATCCAGTCCCCATTGCATTGCTTATTTGAGTTCCTATCGTGAACTCTTCTTGCACAACATCAGCAGCGGCACGAACACCATAAAGTTCTAATGTATAAGTCTGATCTGTAGTGCCTAAACCGTGAGTCCCAAGAGGAAGCTCATCTGGCTTAACTCTGACTGCGAAATTCCACTTGTGACTATCATAGACATCATAATATGTGTTGGAGAAGATAAGGTTGTTTGCTAAAGAACTAGAAACTGCAAACCTTACATTTGGAGAATTCTTCTCTTCCCTAACAGCCAAAAGAGCGAAGTTATAATCTGTGCTGGCCCAAGAAAGATCCGCCTGATTATCAACTGCGGTGTGAACACCAAAAATCGATGAAGTCAAATGATCATAAGGCACGTAGTGCACAGAATCTTCGGTAAACTTATAAGGAAAGATCGCCTCTGCCTCAAAAGTCATAGGAGTGCCGACCTGTCCACCTGTAAACCCATCAATGTATGAAACTGTGTTGGGGTTTGTACTGGAAGTCTGCTGATATACTATGCTTCCGTGCCTGTCTGCATGATTGAAATCAATGTAAGTCTTCTTTACGGCAGTGTGCTTATAGTTATCCTGAAATTCAAACGTAACATCATCTGCATATAAATTAATCTTTAGTAGCTCATCATCAACCCCGAAACATCGGAAAAGATTTCTAAAAGCTTTTTCTGTTCCCTTCGACTTGTAGATATGCACAAGGTTGTTGTAGATGTTCTGATAGATTGCATTTTTAATGTTATGAAGTCGATCAGAAAATTCTCTCTCCTCATCCCTGTGAAGAAACTGAGCCAACACATCCGCATCGACAAATATCTCAGGGGAAATAAAACCAGACGACTCAAGCAACTTATCTGAGAAAGGTAAAGGCTTTCCGCTTCCAGATGGCAAGCTGCGAAGATACCGATATGATTTATCCTTTAACCTTGGTAGCTCCTCTGTTATATGCTGTAGCTCATCAAAATAACTAGCTATTACCTGAGTGAGCTTTTTCAGTACATTTCCACCCTCTTGGTCTTCAGTGGTTATCCACTCTGGGATCGAGTGATATATGCCTGAATTGTTTTTATCGTCATGGTATTTTGCATCCTCAATCAACTGAGTGTATAACGACGATACTTCGGGGTGATCCGCATATAGGATTGGATCTTTATATTCCGTCACCGCTGCGTCAGATAACACCAAAGCGGATCCGGTTTGTCTCAAGCTAGAACCAGAAGCGTACCCAACCCATTCTCCGTTTGAGATTCTTCCAGAGTAGTCTAAAACAGTAGCGTCAGTCCTTAAAACCCCGGTCTCGCCTTCATTGAACTTGTAATACACACCCAGGCTGGAAGTGAGTTTGTTTGTGTTCGCGCCGCCCTCTACCTGAGTAAACCAGTTTCTTCCGATATCTCTGTCAGTCCTGTCAGTCTTCCAATACCTAAATTCGTCAAGAGATGCGGAAAGTTTACCATACCCCTTGGCAGAATTTGCCTCGCCACTGTAAGAGGTTATCAGTGCACCAATGGTCGCATCCAAACCACCTGATACTTCGTTAAAGCCCTTTGGGCTTCCGGGTCCAAGAATTTGAGTCTTGTTCTTTGAGATGTTCTTTCCGTCTCGATAAAAGTCGATCTCCAAGTATCCCTCAACATGATGATTCTTCATCGACACAGCGTAATGGTGCCATTCATCATCCTTGATTGTGGCTAAATCAGTATCGAGAGCGATGTCTGAGTAAGCAGACCCAGACTGTACGTGCAAATATATATTTTCTTCATTCTCACTATCGAGGTAGATCGTGCATCGACCATATTCATCGGAGCCAGATGCCACGTTGTTCCACAGGTCGAATATTGCCTCTGTTGTGTTCGCAGCGGTAAAGCCAGCCTTCTTCATCCAGAATTCGACCGTGGCACCACCTTCAGAACCACTCAAATCAAACGCTAGGTTGCTCCACTTCTTTGCGCCATGCTCTCTATAGTAATTAGCCTTCCCATCGTTGGACGGGAACATCTTCCTGAGAGAAAAATTATCTGGGTCTGCATTGGGACCACCCTTGATAAAAATATATTCTGGTGCGCTAGATGAGACAAAGCCCTTGGTGGACTTTGTTCCCGTGGAGGCGTAGGTATTCCCAAGGCAAATAAAGCCATTCTGTCTAGGGTAGCGAGATTCGTATATGTATCTCTCAAAGTGAGAAAGGTCACCGAGCCATTCCTCTCGCTCTGCATAGGTCCCATCATAAGGGAATCTGTTTTGAATCAGGGAGAACGCATCTACATAATATTGCTCTGCGGAACCATAAAATATAAAATTACTCGGGTCTGAGAAGTCAACTACCGGTACAAATCTTTCTTTATTTTCCTGATATTCCTTGACATACTTTACGGAGCTTATGTCCCCCTTTTCCACAGAGCCGCTGGCGTCTGTGGCGGAGAGAATCTTGTAATCACCCTTGAAAAGGTCTTTAATTGACATTTTTACTCCACTCTAAACTTAAATACCTCTGGCTGCTCCGTGTATCCATAGGATCCACTATACAGTAAGGTTATTCCGTAAGAGTATCCGCCTTCTAACAAGCTCATATCCAAATCGAAGTAACTACCGTCTTTATCATAAGATAGCTTTGTTTGCTTACTGCTACCCGTTCCATAATTAACGATTGTTAACCCATCGACTACTCGATGAAGCTTCCAAAAGGCGTCACGTATGGTCTCTCCGGAAATTGCTTGTGATGCCTTACTGTAAATAGTCGGCGACCAATTTTCTTTTCGAGTGAAGAAGCGTAACCTTGCCGTTTCAGTGCGAGAATACTCGCTTTTAAGTGAGGTGCAAGAAGTGACGTACTTACTGACAGGATTATAGTTTAAAGCAGCGGCGTCTATTGGGAGAAAATATGAGCCGGTGTGAAACTCTGTACCTGTCTGACCTAGCTCTGGACTTGCTGGTTTTCCATACCACACATCATAGATATATTCATTAGGATTCAAGCTTTGGGACTGTAAAGTGAAAGAAGCTTGGTATATGCCTCTAGATATGTTGCTTGCAGTGACAGGGCTTTGAAGTGGTAGATCTGCCGGTCCATTTAGATCACCCTTGTAGAGAGCGCAATAAACTACAGTGTCGTGACTTGAATCCACGCCACCAACATTCGTCAATTGCCCCCTGTAAACATTATAAAAAGCCAACCTGCTAACATTCTCGTCGGCTGGTGCCAAAGAGGAACTATAATAAAAATCACCTCTGTCGTCCCTAATTGACGAGTCCCAGCGCGCTTCAATTACAGGTCTTCTGTTGAAGTATGATGAGTTTCTAGAGTGAAACTTTTTGATATAGTAAGATCTCTGTGCCGATCCGTCCTCCTTGGACGATTCTAACATTACTCCTACACCATAGTTTGCCTTTGATTCATTTATCCAAGATTCAACAAAGTCAGTTATGTCAATCTCTAAGTCTTCAGCGCCTGTGTCAAAATATTGTGTGAACCTAGTCGAAGGTGATTCGGCGTGATAATCACCACCAGCAGTTGTCCAAGCTGTGCCCTGAGAGGCACTAGCCCAGTTAACTGCCCCCTTGTCAGAATACTCTTCGGCATCTTTCCCGTCTCCCTCTGTCCAAGAGCGATTTGCAACAGACCGGACAATAAGATTAAAACCGCTGGGTAGGGTAAATGGGTGAGCGGAATTAAACATTCTTAGAAAAAAATTGACACTACCTGATGCAGGTATAGACGCATTTGCTCTATCATTAATCACAGTATTCATGTCAAACTGTAACAATGCGCGAGCCTGCTCGACACTTGAACTCATTGACTGACCATATATTGAAAATATGCCCATTGTGTCGGCAGCACCCATATTTGAGCCTGTTGCCCTAGTTCTAAGATTTGAGGTATAAGCGTTGGTGATTTCTGCGTCCGCAGTTGCAATATATCTTATAATACCCATTTACTTTATCGTCCCCTTGATATCTTCTCCGGAAAACTTAATCTCTAGTATCACATTCTCCGGCACTGCCAAATATCGATTGTCTGGAGAAATATAAGAATCTAGATCCAAGGTCATATCTGAATAGCGACCTCCATGTTTTTGCTCTACACGAACATCAACAACGTCTGAAATTTTATTGACTCTCTTGAGAGCATTGTATATCCTATTAAAGTACAAGGGTTCTCCAACATCAAAATGATTTCTAAACTCGAACTGAAGTGCTGCAACCGCCTCGTTCAAAGTATCGTGCTTGTTTGCTGCGTGATCTGCAATGGCATCAAATTGAATCTCTATATTTAAGACTCTTGCATCTAAGATGTCTACAGTGTCGTTTATCATCTTATTCCTATTGAGCCAAACTCTAAGGTTCTGTTTAATGGTATTATTGGTTTCGACAAGAGTGCCATTCCGAGCCTCGCTGACAACATACAAGTTCAGGTTTCTACGAAAAGAATCCTTGTCGGTAAGAATGTTTGCTCTTTTGATTGCTCCGAATCTTTCCGGCATTGCATATGCCATTGATACATAATCCTGTCTCGTCACTGCTCTGTTCTGTGTTGCGAAGTAATCCTTTGCCCTTCGGCGAACCTCTTCAGAGTTGGGCAAGGTAATATCACCAATGATGGGCTCTTCGTTCGTAACCTCCAAAGAGTCAATAACAAAATCGATTTGCGCCTGCTCTAGCTCACTTTTATTTCTGAACAAGAACCTTGCATTGACAACCTCCTTTACGGCATCCGTCATAGCATTGACGTTTTCTGACGAGTTAACTCTATATCTGACCGTGAGGTTTGTATTTGCTGGGCCCACTCCAAACTTTTCTGTAGATAGAAGCTTGGCTGGGTCGAATGCGGTATCGGCAGTGTACTCTTTCCCGTGCCTCTGCAATATGACCTCAGTTGGATCAGCAACAGATTCCAGTGCCAACTCGTGCTCCGAGCCTGCTCCAAAAACCAGAAAAGTGCTTAGTAGATTTGCGGCACCTCGCCTCTCCTGTTCGACAACAAATCTTCTTGGTACAATTATTGGCTTTAGCAGGGAGGTTACTTGATCGAGATGATTGTTGGGGTTTACCACAGGCTTGTAAATTACGTTTTCTGATAGGTAAGGTACTTCATAATATTCATGACCTTCAGAGTCCATAACAGAAAAAACTTCAGCCACGTTATTGCCTTCGAGACGCACCCTCCTGAAAGCTTGGTAATCCCCGACTGTAATCGTGTCTTGCATTATATCTCCAGAGATCACCTCACCGAAAGCTTTTACAGCATAAGACGTTGGTGTGCCCTCGGCATCAACTCTGGCGACCACAACTTCATTATCAGGTGCTGCGAAATCAACGTCTTCGTTGAGAAGATACGAAGAGCCATCAACGGAATTAAATTCACTAAACCTACGCATGATTGGAAGATATCTTCTATCAGGTCCTCTTGCTGTCGAGCTAGCCGGAACAAGTACATAAAAGCTACACACACCATAAGCCGATGGGTTTCCTCTAAATTGGTAACCCAGTTGTTTAACATGCCTTACCACATTATTATATTCCACTGCCGTCTCAAGAAAGCTCTCATTTGCTTGATAATCGAGATAGAAAGATAAAATATCACCAATGTATGCAACCGTGTCGAGCATCAAGGAGCCAAAACCTGCCTCGTTGAAATCCCTGTAGGTGTCAGGGTAATACTTTTTTGCGTGCTGGACTAGATCATTCTTTATAGATTCAAAGTCACGACTGGTGTAATTAATTGGAATCTTTTTCTTAGGGCGAGGCATGTATTATTTCTCCTGCTTTAAATAGTAGTTTCTACTGATATTTGGTCTTCAAGATTTAAAGGAACAATCGTATAGTCAATAGACAGGTGAATAAGGTTTGCCATTTCGCGAGAATCAGTGATAAAGATTTCGTTAATAGACAGAAAGCCCATGTATTTTGATACCTGTTGTCTTATTCGACCTTCGATATGGGAGGACACCATTGAGCTTATAGGCTCAAATAAATACTTTTTCAGACCAACTCCAAATTCAGGATCCATAACTCTTTCCCCTGGAATTGTTAACAACAAGTTTGTCAGGTTCTGTCTAACTGTATCCTTTATTGTGTCGTTCATTCCATACCCGTACACAAAGTCGCGATTCAGTGGTAGTCTTGGGGCTATAGGCATTTGTTCTCTCCTTCTTTATCTAATTAGTCACGCACCATCACACTTCTTACCAGCGTTCTTAATTGCTTTGCGTTTTCTTGCTCTCTTCTTCTCTCCTAAATCAAAATCTGCAAGAGAGTAGGCTATCATACCTAATGGTGTTAGGGGAGGTCCCCACCCAACAAATAGAGGTAATGGAGAGAAGTTCACCGGCCAGAATATTGGCACCGACAGCCAAGTTGTTCCAGTAGGAAAACCGCCTGCACCGGCTAACTCCAAAGCTGCGTCAATCTTATTAACAAGACTATAGTGGGGGTCTAGCTCAGCAGCAACACCCTTCAACAAAGTCGGCACAGTCATAGCAGCCATACCCCACAGGGCGGGGAAATCAGCCGATGGTCTCGGTGAGGATCCTCCCTTAAGTGATTTCAATAAGCCTGCCTGACCGCCCATTGCTTTTATTTTTTCATCCTCTTCTGTTACCAGATCGTCACCACTTGATCTAAGAGAATAAAAAGCAGATCTAAGCTCCTCTTTTGTTGAGGCAAATGATCCGCCCAACTCGAACACACTAAGCTCTGCCGCCTGTGTATTATATGCGGCTACTATAGAGGCATATGCTTTTAATGGGAATATCTCTCTGAGTGATTGAATTGTTGGTGAACTAACTAACTCAATTCGTTGGCGATCAAATCTTTGCGTTCCTACCTCTACTGTATCGTTTATTATCTCTCCGCCACTACCAAGTATTGAAATTGTTGGCATTGGCAATTGCTCTTCCTCGAATGCAATTGGAATGCTAATAACGCTTATCTCTGGGGTGTCAAAAATTCGCGTATCAGGACCGCCCAGCCCTTGAACCATTCTTGTTTCTTTCTCTCGCAAAAATAGTGCCTTTTCTCGTGAAGCTATGCTGTTGCGAGGCTGAGCTTGTTGAAATCCTGGGGAAAGCCCTGCAACTTGTCGACCAAGCAGTCCCCCTCTAGGT
>MDTA01142902.1_pt1 | contig 30829 bp, 31 predicted proteins | sample 811151 | NCBI WGS metagenome assembly MDTA01 (sample SAMN05326648, study PRJNA326480) | marine metagenome | isolation source: seawater | place: Indian Ocean: South | collected 2010 | reverse complement strand
CGAAATATATATTTGAAAATTAAATAATGTCAATTATTTATAAGAAAATTTTTTTAAATAATCCTCAACTACTATAGATAAACCTTTTTTTAACGAAGTTTTATACTTCCAACCATATTTTTTAGCCAATGACACATCCAATAGCTTACTCGGTGTTCCAATTAATTTATTTTTTTGATGAATGATTTTTAATTTTACACCAAAATGTTTCATGATTATTTTTGCATAGTCATTGATGCTTCTATCGATACCTGTACCAATATTGATTATTGTATCTTTTGTTTTTTTTTTAAGAAAAAATATTGATGCATCTGCTACATCATCAGCGTAAATTAATTCTCTCCTTACTTTACCATCACCCCACATATGTATATTTTTTTTATTTTGATTAATTGAATCTGAAATTTTTTTTATTAACGATGGTAAAAAATGAGATTCTTTTGGATTATAATTATCACCTATTCCATAAGTATTGCAAGGCATTAAGATTTTGTAATTTAAATTATATTGCATATTATAACTTTGACATAAATTAATTCCTGCTATTTTCGCAATTGCGTATGCTTCATTTGTTTTATCTAAATATCCTGAAAGTAAATATTTTTCTTTTATAGGTTGCTTACTAAATTTTGGGTAAGCACAATTTGAACCTAAAAAAATTAAATTTTTAACACCTGCTAGATAACTAGAGTGAATCACATTGCTTTGAATAATAATATTATCATAAATAAACTCACCTTTGCGTAAGTTGTTAGCATGTATACCTCCAACTATTGCTGCAGCTAATATAACAGCATCAGGCTTAATTTTTTTCAAATAATTTTTTACTTTTGATTGATTTCTTAAATCTAGTGAGGCTTTTGATTTAAAATATAATTTTTTATAGCCTTGAGAAATTAATTTTTTTAATATGGCTGAACCAATCATGCCATTGTGACCAGCAATAAAAATTTTAGAATTTTTCTTAATCATTTCAAATACCAGAAAGTTTAAAATTTTACTCTATAAAATCTTTTATTATTTATTTATATGTAAAAAATATATAAAGTAAATTAAGTAAATTTAACAAAATGTCTTTAAATTTAATAATATTAAATATAGTTCTTTTTTTTATATACTTAGCTTTATCTATTCGTTTTTCTAATAAACTTAGATTAATAGACTATCCCACAAAAATAAAAAATCATACAGAACCAACTCCTGCCGTCGGTGGACTAATATTTTTTTTTATTTATTTGACTATTTATTTACAGCTTTTTTTAAATTTTAAATTAAACGATTTTTATCATTATTTAACTTTTTTTTCTTTTTTAATTTTTCTCATTGGTTACTTTGATGATTTAAACGATAACAATCCTTATTTTAAATCATTTTTATTTATTTTAATAGTTTTTGTTTTTTTATTTTTTAATCAGGAAATTCTAATAAAAAAAATAAATATATCATTTGTAAATTCAGTATATGAAATAAGCACTTCTTATTCGTATATTTTTACTATTCTCTGTTTTTGGTTACTGATGAATTCTTTTAATTTAACAGATGGCCTGAATGGTATTGCAATATCTTATGCTTTAATTATTTTTATTAGCATTTTTTTAATATTCAATTTAAATAATTTTGATTATTTTATCGTTTTAAATTTTATTATTATCCTTTTTTTTTCTTTAATATTTAATCTCAAAAATAAGATTTTTTTAGGTAATAACGGGGCATATTTAATCTCGTTTTTTATAGGTGTATTTTTAATAAAATTTTACAATGAAAGTTTATCAAACATAAGATTCGATACTGATCGAATTTTTTTAATGCTTATGATACCAGGTATAGATATGTTGAGATTATTCATTTTTAGAATCATAAATAAGAAAAACCCCTTAACAAGGGATCAAAACCATTTACATCATTATTTAAAAAAAAAAAATTCACAAGAAAAAGTTTTGATTTTTTATACTCTTCTAATTTCTGTGCCAATAATTTTAGATAATATATTTAAAGATTTGACAATTTTTCTCATTTTAGCACAAATATTTCTTTATACTTTAATAATAATTAGAATGAAAAATTAATATTCAAAATGTCAAAAAACTATACTACAAATTTAGTATCTAAAATGTTTAAAAATTTATTAATAATATTTTTTTTTACTATATTATTAATATTCTTTGCTGAAAAAATTATTAATTTTAAAACATTAAGAACTACAGATAAAATTTTCCATCATAAACTAAATGATAATATTAAAAATTATAAAAATTGGGGTGTCGAATTATTTGATGTGTGCACTGATGGTAATGGTTTTAAAATTAGTTGTGATGACTTTAATGATAAAAAAATAAATAAGCAATTTGATATTGGCATTATTGGAGATAGTTTTACTGAGGCACAATTTTACGAAGAGTCTTTTGTAGGTTTAATTTCAAAAAAATACAAAAATTTAAAAATTGCAAATCTCGGTGTTGCCTCATACTCACCATCAATTTATTTTTTTAAAATAAAACATCTGTTAGATGAGGGTTATAGCTTCAAGCATATAATTGTTTTTATAGATATAAGTGATGTTCAAGATGAGGCGATCTATGAAGAAAAAAAAGGAAGGATAATTTCTAAATATAAATTAAATGCACAATTTCATCAAATAGAAAAGATTAGTATCATAAGAAAGATTAAAAATTTTATAATGTATAATTTTCCTTTTTTATATTCAAAAATTTATAAGATTAAATCTGCAAATACTCACAAAACAGAATATTTCAAAAATATTGATAAAGATAATATAATTTATCAAAAAAAATATCCCAGATCTTCTTGGACATATAATAAAGATATGAAATTTAGAAAAAATATCACAGTTAAAAAAATGTTGGATAAAAGTGAGAGATATATGACATCTCTTTATAATCTTCTAAAATCAAAAAATATAAAACTTTCTGTAGGTGTTTATCCTTGGCCTGGTCAAATATTATGGGATGATAAAAATAATTTACAATCAAAATTTTGGGATGATTTCTGTGTAAATAGATGTGATTATTATTTTAATAATTTTGATTTCTTTTTTGATTACTCAAAAGAGTATGGCAAATGGGAGACTATAGAAAAATTTTATATCATAAATGACGTTCACTTTAATAAGTTTGGACACCAAGTGATTGCTGATAATTTTATTAAAAAATTTCATCAAAATTAAAATAATTTAATTTAACAATTATTTAAATCAGATTTTTTTATATTAATTTATATTTTACAATCTTTGTCAAAGCCAACGAAGGTTAGATTGTTTTTTTTAAACTCATAATATTCGTTATTTTTTTTATAAAAATTTTTTATATTTTCTAAATTTTGAACAACTTTTTCACATGAATTCAATGGATGATAATTTCCAGGAATGTAAGAAGACCAACCATTAAGAGTTTTAATTCCATAAAAATTACTTAAAAATGATAAATCAAACTCGTTTAAAATATAATTGGGATCATCAGTGTCATTTTTGAATACTAGAATCTCATCCTTAGACGCTTTTTCAAAGAATTCTATATAATCTTTATTTCTTTTTAATTCAGCATTGATATTTGTGGTTACTTTTCTGGCACTAGCTAATTCTATTAAGAAAAATAAACTAATTAAAAATATAATTAATGAATAATTTTTTTTTATGTTTGAAATTTTATCTATCGACAATCCAATAAAAACTGACAAAGGAAATAATATAACCAATATTAATCTTGTCCCGTGCCTTAAACTAGAGACTCCTGGAAAATATTGTAAAATTAAATAAAAGGACAATCCAAAAAAACTTGTAAAAAGTAAGATAGAAAAAAAAGAGATTTTAAAAAAATCGCTTATTTTTTTATACTTATTAAGTATTTCTCTATAAATGAAACAAACTAATAATAATAAAATTATAGAAATACCTAAATATAACTGATGCTCAATTTTAGCATATCCATCAGGTATCCAGTTATTTGTCCAAAATATTGATCTATCTGTATGAATAAAACTAAATAAATTAATTAATCCTTTGCTATCATAACCTCTAGAAAAATTATAAAGGCTTAAAACCTTAATATAATTAAAACAAAAAATAATTAATAAAAATAAGATTAAAATAATTAAAGTAGATTGTAAAAGAGTTAAATTTTTAAAAAAAATGTTAATTTCATCTTTTAAATCTTTAAAAAATAATTTTTTTTTTTTGTAAATTAATACAGAAAAGGTTACTAGACTTACTACTACTAAAAAAATCGATATATAGATACTAGTAATAAGTTGTAAAAAAAATAATAAAAAAAATAAAATGAACTTATAATTATTTTTATCCAAAAAATAACTATAAATTAAATAGATACAGGCTGGAACATAAAATCTTGCTAATAAAATGTAATGAGAGTCGTGAGCTATAACAGGTAGGCCAAAAGTAAAAAGTGTTGATGCTAATAAACTTGATGAATATGAAATTTCAAGTTTTCTGCAACAATAAAAACAAACAAAAAAATTTAATAAAAATGTAATTAGAAATAACAACTTGTAAGAAAGATATGGATCTAATTTAAGAAATCTAAAAAAACAATAAATCCAACCAACTCCCAGCATTGGATCAGAAAAAAATAAAGTATCTTTAAAAGCATATAAGTGAAATCTTTTTGTAAAATTAGATTTTTCTTGAGAAATTATATTAAATAAACTTTCTAAGTTTCCTAATACTGATTTTCCATCTCCATTATCTCCAGGCAACATACCTGGTTGTAAATATGTTATAAAAAAAAATATAATAAAAATAGAATAAATTAAACTTTGAATATCTCTTCTGAATAAAAAATGATTTAATGTATTAAGCATTTTTTTTATTTTGTAAAATGTTAAGAAAACTTATAGTATTAGAACTTATATAATACAAATCAATTATGATAGTAACATCAAATCTTCTTTCCAAGTTATTCAAAACAAGTAATTCAGAAATTAGGTTATTTTGCTTGGACTCGCTCAAGAAAAAATTAACTTTTAAATATTTAGATAAAAAAAAAGAAAAAGATCTTATCAAGAAACTTATGAAAAAAATTGCAATAGATAGTCAAAAAGTTGGAGCAAAAGTAAGAAAAAGGGTTTGGTATAGGGGATGGAAAGAAACATTAGACCTTGTTGTAAAAAAAAGAGAAAAATCTTATTTGCCTAAGTATTTATCACTTCAGAAAAATAATATTTTTAGACTGAATGGTAAATTTGTAAAATCAAAAAAAAATTTTGAAATTCAAATGTTGAATATCTACAGAAATTGGTATTTTCAGAAATATTTCAATTTAGTAGATAATGTTTATGAATTTGGTGTAGGAACTGGTCACAACTTGATTGCTTTATCAAAGCTATTCCCAAAAAAAGGTTTATATGGATCAGATTTTGTTTCACCTTCTATTAAAATTTTAAAAAACATAAAAAAAGATGAGAATATAGACTTGAAGTTCTTTATTTTTGACATGGAAAAACCTAATAAAAATTTAAAAATTCAAAAAAATTCAGCTGTATATACTTCAGGTGCCATTGAACAATTATCGGGTAGAATAGAAAATTTTATTAATTTTTTAATAAAAAATAAGCCTAAAATTGTTTTACACAGTGAACCCATACTGCAATTTTACAAAAGCAACAATCAAGTAGATGCTTTGGGAAAAATTTTTCACTTAAAGAGATCGTACACTTCAAATTTATACACATTATTAAGTAAATACGAGAAAGAGGGAAAGATTAATATAATCAAAAAATTAAAAAGTCCTTTTGGAAGTTTAATGATGGAGGGGTATAGTCTAATTGTTTGGAAACCAACTAAATGAAATTTAATTTTAAAAATAAGAATGTATTCATTTCTGGCGGAACACATGGAATCGGTCTTGCTTGCGCAATTAAATTTGCTTCAATGGGAGCTAATATAATTAGTTTTTCAAGAGATAAAAAAAAGATTTTTCAGACCCAGAAGAAATTAAAAAAATATAAGGTAAAACTTCTTATTTATCAGGGAGATATTCTTGATGAAAATTTTATTGATAAATTTTCCATGAATGTGATTAAAAAATTTAAAAAAATCGATATTTTAATTCATAATGTTGGTGGTGGCGGTAGATGGGGGCAGAAAGAATTTCTTAAATCTGAAAACCACACTTGGGTAGATGTTTATAATAAAAATAACTATGGCCTTATAAATTTTACCAGAGCCTTCTTGCCTGGTATGATTAAAAAAAGATGGGGAAGAGTTATTTGTATAGGTTCCACCTCTGGGATCGAGGCTAAGTTAGATGATAGACCATGGTTTAATTCAGCAAAAGCTTCACAAAGAGCAATTATTAAATCCTTATCAAAAAAGGAATATGCCTCTAAAAATATTACTTTTAATTTAATTTCCCCTGGTCCAATTATGATCAAGGATACTGGTTGGGACTCTTTCAAAAAAACAAATTTCAAAGAATATAAAAAATTTATTGATACAAATATCCCTTTAAAAAAGATTGGTACTCCAGAAGATGTGGCAAATCTATGCTTATTTATTTCCTCGAATTATGCAAGCTATATTAATGGATCAAATTTTGTAATTGATGGTGGTATGACTTCTAATATCTAAACTTATGGTTTATAAAAAAGTATTGGTTTTAGGAGCAGCAGGTTTTATAGGTTCAAATATAATAGAAAATTTAATTAAGAAGAACAATTATAAAATTACAGCTACTTTTTTTAAAAAAAAACCTAATATAAAATTCAAAAATCTAAATTATCAACGAGTAAATCTACTCAACTACAAAAATTTAAAAAAGATAGATCAAAAATATGACCTAATTTTTATGTGTGCAGGAAAAATATTTAATAAAAGAAATAGTTATAGTTTAAGAAAGTTAAAAGAAAATTTAATTATAAATAAAAATGTAATAAATTTTCTTTTAAAAAATACCAAAAGTTATATCTGGTTCAATAGTTGCTCTGGATATCCTCAAAATAAAGGAAAATTTACAGAAACAGACTTTTTCAAAGCACCTGCACCAAAGAAAATTTTGCCTGGGATGCAATCTAGAGAGATAGAAAAAGAGTTATCTTTTATTAGCAAAACTTCTAATGTAAATATCTTAACGATAAGAACTCCTGAAGTATATGGTAAATTTGATAATTATGATGAAAATACAAGTAGAGATATTCCTCTTTTAATTAACTGCTACTTAAATAAGTTAAAAAAAAAACATAAGATAGATACAAAATTTCAAAAAGGATATATTTTTGCATCAGATCTTGCAAAATATACAATTAGACTATCGTCAATTAAAATGAAGAAATACGAAGCTTTCAATTTATGTGACGATAAAAGTTATAATTTACTAAGATTAATTAATTTTCTTAAAATAGATACTGACACTAAAAATTCAAAAATTAAAAAAGATAATTATAAAAATCCTCAATACCAAAGAGCCTATGACAATAAAAAAGTTAAAAAAATACTTGGTATTCGTAAAATTGGAAATTTAGAAAAATCTATAAAAAAAACTATAATATGGTATAAGCAATTTACTTAAACATGATTAAATTAAGTTTTATTATACCAAGTTGGCATTACTTTGATGATCCTTTTAAACTTCAACCTTATTGGGAATTGTATTATGCAACTATTCTCAGAGAACAATTAGCTGAAAAGGCTAATATTGATTTGATTGATTTAAGAGGGAAGTCAAAAAATATTAAAGATTTTTCTAGTCAGTTACAAAATATAGAAGAGAGAGATTATTACTTATACTGGGTAATGAAAACAGGTGATGCAAAAGAAGTTTACTCAATAGTAGAATTTTTAAAATCAAAGTTTCCCAAATCTAAACATATAGCTGGAGGGACACACATTGATATGTTGCCTGAGGAATGTACTGAAAAGTTTGATACAATTTTAGTGGGTCCGGCTGAAAAAAACTTCAAAGAGGCTATAATTAATAATCATAAAAAATTAGTTGGAAGTTATTCAACAGAAACTTTTGAAAATACTCCATTTCCTGACAGAGGTTTACTTCCTGCGAAATCCCTATTTAGTAAAGAAATGTTTAAACAATATGGAGACTATAATGCTACTATGGTCTATTTTTCAAGAGGTTGCTTTTATAAGTGTGCTTATTGTGTTTACAATGTTCCAAATAAATTACAATCAAAATCTCCAAAAATGATCACAAAAGAAATCGAATATTTAAAAAAGAATTTTAAGACTGAAGCTATTTTGCTTAAAGATGAAATTGCTCTTAATCCAAATAAAAAGATTTTTTACCCACAAATGGATGCAATTGGAAATTCAAATATTTTATGGCGTGGTCAAACAACATCTGTAGGTAGCAAAGACCAATTAAAAATTGCAAAACAAACTGGATGCTTAGAACTTTCAGTTGGCATTGAAACTGTAGACAATGATGTTATGAAAATTATTAATAAAACCTGGCAGTCTGATAAAATTATAGCAAATTTTATAAACAACGCCAAAGAAATTGGTATCAAAGTAAAAATTTGTCTAATATTTGGTCTTCCCGGTGAACCAAAAAATATAGTTGAAAAAACAATCAAGTTTATTGAAACTTACAAACCTGACTATGTTAGTTTATCTGGATTTTGCCCAATACCAGGATCTCCTATCTTTAAGAATCCAGAAAAATACGGAATTGAATTTATTGATAAAGACTGGGACAAACACGCTCATTTGCTTTTCAGATTTTCTGATCAAGAAGATGTTGGTTTACCATTTAGATACAAAAAACAGTCTCACTTAGGAAATCAATTTTCAAGAGATCAAATAGCAGGAAATATAAAGCAAGTACAAAGATGGTTGTCAACTCAATCAATGACTTACTAAAGTAATTTTTATATCTAATTTTTTATTTTGGAGAGTATAGATCTTGTATCTAAATGAAGTTTTTTAAAAATTTCATCTCTTTTACCACCTAATTTATAAAACTCTTCTTTAGATGAAATAATTTTAATATTCTTTTTTAAATTTTTTTGATGAATAAGATTCGTAAGATAAAGACCAAAACTCGCGTTTGGCCAACTATCATCTATAAAATAACAATTTTTATATTTTTTTAAAATATTTATTAATTTGCTGTCGTTAAGTGGTTTTAACTTATTAATAGCCACAAGACCAATTTTTTTTTGTTTTAACAAATCAAATTTTTGAGCAAATAAATTTACAAAATACCCATGAGTAATTATTAAATTTTTTTTTCCTTTTAAAATGTGAGTTACATCTAATGCCGCATTAGAATGTTGGTAAAAGGTCCCCTTATCAGTTCTAATATAAGCTGGTCCTTTAGAATTTACAAAATCACTTATTGCTTGCTTACAGGTTTTATCATCATACGGTGAATAAACTTTCATGTTAGGTATTGAATTAAAAACATTTATATCATCTAAAGAGTAATGTGTGGGTCCATCAGGCGCATAACAATATCCTGGTCCACTTGAAATAATACAAACTTTAAGATTCATAGAACATAAATTTAATTTAATTTGTTCATAAGCTCTTGAATAAATAAAAGATGAAATAGCGTATACAAAAACAATTTTATTTTCTAATGCTAATCCAGAGGCTATACCTATTGCATTTTGTTCAGCTATTCCAATATTAATACATCTTTGAGGGAATTTTTTTTTCAAAATTTCATAACCAAAAGATCCTTGATCAATGCTTAAAAAATAAGAATCTTTATTTTTTTCCATAGATTCAATTATATAATTGAAAATGGAGTCTCTTAAATCTGTCATCTTTTTTTCCTTAGTTTTTTAATCTTAGACTCAATAATTTGTATTGATTTATTGAATTCATATTCACTAGGTATACCATGATGAATAGTATTTTTACCCTCCCACGAGAAAATACCTTTTCCTTTAGTTGTTTTACAAATTAATATCATTGGTTTTGAGTTTATTTTTTTTTTCGAAAATTCGTTTAAATTTTTATTTAAAGATCTAAAATTATGGCCATCACAAACTTTAACATCAAAATTGAATGAACTAAATTTCTTCTTTAAGTTCTCTAATTTATTTACATTTTCAGTATCACCCAGAGTAATTAATTTATTCCTATCTATAATTATTAAGAGATTGTTAAGTTTATGATGACTGATGAATAATAGAGACTCCCACACAGACCCCTCGTAAAGTTCACCATCTCCTAAAATACAAACTATTTTTTTGTTTGTTTTGATATTACTCAATGACAAACCAGATGCTATAGAAAGACCTTGACCAAGAGAACCAGTTTCAACACTTAGTTCTTTAGTATTTTTAGTTAATGTTGGATGTTCGAGTAAAGATTTATGGGGTTTATTGTAGTCATTTATTCTATAATAATTTGAAATCTTAAAATATTCCAAAACAGAGTAAAAAGCTAAAGCAGAATGTCCTTTGGAAAGGATTATTTTATCATTAACACCTCTCTTAAAATCTCTTTTACTTAATTTCAATTTTTTAAACATAAAAAGTGCAATTAAAATATCTAAAACTGAAAATGTTCCTCCTAAATGACCCTTTTTTGTTTTCCTAATAAGTTTAAGTATCTCTTTTTTTAAAAATAGGGATATGTAATCTGGATTAGTATACATTTTAAAAATTAATTTTTTTGATATATTATATTTGTACCAGTATTTTCAAATCTAAATTCAAGTGTTTTATATTTTTTAAGCTTTTTCATAAGATTTCTTTTTTTTTTCGAAGGAAATAATACCAACACAAAACCTCCTCCACCAGCACCTAAAAGTTTTGTTCCATAAGCACCGTTATTTAAACAAATTTTTGAAATTTTTTCTACTGTAGGATTAGAAACATTCCTTGCTAAAAGTTTTTTTTGTTCCCATTGATCACTTAATAACTTTCCAATTTGTTTTAAATTAAGTTTACTTTTTCTAAATTCTTTGAGTGCTTTAAAGGATATTTTGTTTATTTCGTTTAGATAATCATTTAATTTATTTTTTTTTAAATTTTGAATTTTTTCTCTTTCAATATTAGCACTTTTTCTTTGAATGCCAGTATAAACCAAAAAAATTGACTCATTTAAAATATCCAATTTTTTTCTATCTAATAAATTTTCAACTGTAAAATCTAAATCCTTGTTAAAAGCTATTTTGTTAAATCCACCAAAAGCCGTTGCAATTTGATCTTGAGAACCTACATTTTCTTTTAACTTCGTTTGTTCTATAAATATCGCTATTTGTGAAATTTGTTTTTTGCTCAAGTATTCTTGTTTTAACGTTGATAAAGCGTTTATGGCACATACTGTAGAGCTTGAGCTTGCTCCTAAACCTGAGAGCGCTGGAAGATCTGCTGTATGTATCATTTCAATATTTTCATTCTGTAAATTAAAATACTTTATAATTTCACGGTATGGACCGTGTTGAATTTTAGAAACACTATTAGCAATTTCACTTTTGTGATATCTTAACCTAAATTTAAAATTCCAAATAAAAGGAAGTTTTCTTACATTAATATAACAATATTTATCTATTGATCCACTTATGATTAAACTTTCATTTTTTTTATACCAATCAGGAAAATCTGTTCCACCGCCAAATAAAGAAATTCTTAAAGGTGTTCTACATGTTATCATTATTTATTAAATTATTTTCTAAATTTATATAGATTTTTTTTTAAGCATGCTTCAAATATTACTATTAGTTCCCATAAACCATGTATAAAAGGTTGTACTGAGCTTTTTCCATGCATTCTTTTTGGCTCGTCTCCAGGAATATCGCAATATTTTAAATTATTTCTAATACACCCAATAGCTAATTGAGTTTGAACAGAAATTCTCATATTGTTTTTATTTATACCCATTTTATTAAAAATTTCTTTCTTAATACACTTATATCCACCTAATACATCAGTGAAATTTCCATTAAAGAAAAAATTAACTAAGTTTGTAAATAGTTTATTACCAAATGAAGTTAAAATGTTGTCATCAAAACTTTTGGCACCATCCTTATATCTAGAAACACATACTAAATCATAACCTTCTTTAATTTTCTCAATCAAATTAGGTAGTTTTTCTGGGATCATATTGTTATCAGGGGTAAATGGAATTACTACGTATTCATTCTTACAATATTCCAATCCATATCTGTAGGCATCAACAAGTTTTTGTCTAAAAAAATATTTTTGAAAAAAACTATACTTTTTTTCTTGTACTACAACTTCAAATCCATTATTTTTGAGATATTCAATAGTTCCATCTTGAGATCCACCGTCTATTGCTAAAAGTTGTGAAAACAAGCTTTTGTTAATGCGTGGGATAATCTTTTTGCATCCTTGTATTTCATTTAACGTCATTAAAACTAAAGTAAATTTCATAACTAAAAAACTTAATAAAATTGTGATATTCATATAGTATAAAATTTATGATTAAAAGACTTAAAAAATTTGAATTATTAGTAAAAGAAAAATATGAAAAAGGTTTAATAAGAGCTCCAATACATCTTTCGGGGGGAAATGAAAAACCTCTTATTAAAATCTTCAAAAAGATAAAAAGAAGTGATTGGGTAATTTCAAATTGGAGAAGTCATTACCATGCTATCTTACATGGAATTCCAGAAAAAGAGATTTTAAAAGAAATCATTAAGGGTAAAAGTATGAGTCTTAATTTTAAAAAATATAAGTTTATATCTTCTTCAATTGTAGCTGGTGGTATCCCAATAGCTTTGGGTATTGCTCTAGGAATCAAAAGAAATAAAAAAAAAAATAAAGTTCACGTATTCATTGGTGACATGACTTTTGAAACTGGAGTATTTCATGAAAGCTATAAATATGCTAAAAATTTCAAATTACCAATTAATTTTATTGTAGAGGATAATAATTTGAGCACAAATACACCTACCAAATATGCGTGGAGAAAGAAAAGCAAAATATTTAAAGGTATAAAATATTATAAATATAAAAGAGAATTTCCTCATCACGGAACTGGAAATTGGATATTATTTTAAATGAAAAAAGGTCTAAGTTATAAAAGAGAATTAATTCGTTCTATGAACTATCTTGCTAAAAATCCAAAAACAGTTTTTATAGGTCAGTCAGTTGAGTTTAGTGGAAATGCAATATTTAATACACTGCAACAAATTAATAAAAAGAAGAAAATTGAACTACCAGTTTTTGAAGAAGTTCAAATGGGAATTTCTACTGGTCTAGCACTTGAAGGTTTAATTCCTATTACATGCTATCCAAGATTTGACTTTTTAATTTTAGCAATGAATCAACTTGTAAATCACTTAGATAAGTTAAGATTTCTTTCTAATAATTCTTTTAAACCAAGAGTAATTATAAGAACATCAATTGGCTCAAAGAAACCTTTGAATGGAGGAGTGCAACACACACAGAACTATACCTCGATATTTAAAAAAATACTCACTGAGGTAAACGTTGTAAATCTAGTTGATCCAAAACAAATTTTTCGAGAGTATAAAAAAGCATTAAATAGAAATGACAGCAGAAGTACTTTATTGATTGAAAATGGAGATTTTTATAATATAAAATAAAATGAGCGATATTTCAAAAATTAAAATTGGTTCAACTCAAATAAATAATGGATTTGCTGGACAGTATTATTTACCTTACTCAATAGGATTACTTCAAGCATTTGTTCTTCACAACTCGATTGATAATAAACGATATGATTTTTTAGACCCAATATATAAACGAGAAGAATTTGATGTTTGTGTTGAGAAATTGAAACAATCTAACATCATTTTATTAAGTATGTATGTCTGGAATGAAAAAATAACTTTAGCCATAGCAAAAGAGTTAAAAAAATTAGATAAAAACAAATTTATTATAATTGGTGGACCATCAGTGCCAGATAATTTAGATGGAAGAGCAGAAAAATTTTTAAGAGAAAATCCTTATTTAGATGTTTGTATCCATCAAGAGGGTGAAAGAACAATTTTAAAGCTGCTCGATGAATATCCTAATATAAATTATGAGAACACACCTAATATAAGTTATTTAAAAAACGGAAAATATTTTAATAATAAAACAATCCCAAGACTTAAGTCATTCGAAAACTCCCCCTCTCCATACCTGTGTGGAGTATTTGATAATTTAATAAAAAAAAATCCTCAGGAGAGATGGCTAGCTAGCTGGGAAACTAATCGGGGATGCCCATTTTCTTGTACTTATTGTGATTGGGGTTCAGCAACGAATAGTAAAGTTGCTAGAATAGATTTAGATAGGGTTTCGAGAGAGCTTGATTGGTTTTCAAAAAATAAAATAGAATTCATTTTTTGTTGTGATGCAAATTTTGGAATGCTTCCAAGAGATTATGATATAGCTTTGAAAGCAGTTGAAAATAAAAATAAATATGGTTACCCAAAAGTATTATCGGTTCAAAATACAAAAAATGCACGAGAAAGAGCCTATAAGGTACAAAAGCTGTTAGCTGATAACGGTTTAAGTAAAGGAGTAACACTAGCAATGCAATCAGTAGATACCCATACATTAAAAGAAATTAAAAGAGATAATATTTCAATAAAAGATTATCAAGAACTCCAAAAAAGATTTACTGAGGATGGTATAACCACTTATACTGAGTTTATTTTAGGTCTTCCAGGTGATACATATGACAGCTTTGCGAATGGTGTTTCAGATGTAATTAGCTCTGGTCAACATAATAGAATCCAATACAATAATTTATCAATTTTACCAAATGCAGAGATGGCTAGAGATGATTATATTAAATCTAATAAAATTATTACAAAATCAGTTCCAATAGTAAATCCTCATGGATCTCTTGATGAAGATCCTAAAGATGGAATAAAAGAAAAACAAGAAATTGTCATATCAACAAAATCTCTTCCTAAAGAAGATTGGATTAAAACAAGAGTGTATGCATCTGTAAGTGAATTTTTCTATTTTAATAAAATTTTACAAATACCAATTATGATTAAATCAAAATTAAAAAATACAAGTTACAGATCAATATTTGAGGACCTAATTTCATTAGAAGGAAATAAAAATTTTCCAATAATCTCCTCAATTATTTCAAACTTAAAAAAACACTCTTCCTCAATAACGAATGGTGGATATGAATTTATTTTAGAAAAAGAGTTTTTAGGAATATTTTGGCCTCCTGGTGAATTGGAATATATTAAACTACTAAGAAATAATTCGTTCAATTCTTTTTTTGAGGAAGCAAAAAACTATTTCCTTAAAGGAGAGGACAATCTTCAAGATGAAATAATCAAAGATTGTATTAAATTAAATCAGAATATAATGAGATTGCCTTTTGAGGAAAAAGATAAAATTTTAGAATTAAATTATAATATTGCAGATTGTTATGACTTGATTAAAAAAAATAAGGAATTTCATCTAAAAAAAGTTAAATCTAAAGTAAAAATTATTAAATCTGATTTCTGCTTTAATAATTGGAATGAATGGATGCAAGAAGTAGTTTGGTATGGCCATAGAAGTGGAAGATACACTTGTAAAATTGAAAATACCCTAGACAATAAAAGATTAATTGAAAATGATAAATCCTCAAACGTAATTGGAAATTCATACGTTGTTTGATGATTTTCAAACAATTAAAATCTTCCAAAAAAAAAATTTCAATAATTGGTTTGGGTTCTTGGTCATTAGCTAACGAGGAATATAAAAATTTTTTTTATAATAAAATTTCAAAAAAAGAAATTTCAAAAATATTAGGAAAAGCTTATGAGTCAGGAATAAACTTTTATGATACTTCTCCAGCTTATGGAAAAAGTGAAACTCTGATTGGCAATGAATTTCAAAAAAAAAGAAGAGATAAAATTTTGTTATGCACGAAAGTTGGACTTGATAAATTTGGTCAAAAAATAAATTTTAAGATTAAAAATATAGATAGTAAAATTAACAAATCATTAAGAAACTTAAAGACTGATTATATCGACTACGTATTAATATATAACCCAAAAAAAAATGATAAAGATATGTTCAATTGTTATAATTTTTTGATAAAACAAAAAAAAATGGGGAAAATAAAACATATTGGAATTTCATTGGAGACACCATCAGATTACCTAAAATTTTATAAAAAATTTGATTTTGATTTAATTCAAAGTAATTTTAATATTCTTGACAATAGAATTTATGAAAAAAAAATTATGGAATATCTTGAAAAATAAAAAAATAGATATTGTAGCTAGATCAGTTTTCTGTTTCGGTTTTTTTACAGAAAAATTTTTGAGATCAACAATTGATTATAAAAAAAACGACTATCGTAGTCTCTGGTCTGCTACTCAAATCAAAAGCTGGCGAAAAGGTTTGCAACTTATCAAAAAAATTAATCCAAAGGTAGATATTGAAAACATAGCTTTGAGATTTGTTTTAACTGAAAAACTGATTTCAAGTGCATTGGTTGGAGTAAGAAGTGTAATTGAGCTAAATAAAAATTTATATTCAAAAAACCTCGATAAACTCAATAAAGACTTTTTTGAAAAAATTAAACATATAAATGAATCTAATAATTTTTTTATTAAAAAAAAAAAAGAACATAAAATAAAATGAAAAATATTCTAGTAGTTGGAGGATCAGGTTTTGTAGGATCAAACTTATTAAATATTTTAGCTAAAAAAAAAGAATATAAAACTTTTTCAACTTTTTTTAAAAAAAAGAAATTTAAAAGAATTAGATCAGTAAAATATTTTAGAGGAGATTTAAAAAAACAGAAATTTTGCGAAAAAATTACTAAAAAAAAAGATATAGTTATAATGTGTGCTGCTTTCACAGCTGGAGCCAAAATTATAGAGAAAAATCCTTTGGAATTTGTAACAATTAATACACAAATAAATTTAAATATTCTTAACGCCTGTAAAAAAAATAAAATAAAAAAATTTATTTTTTTAAGTAGCAATGTTGTTTATCCAAATAAAAAAACTGCCATGAAAGAAGAGGATGTGAATTATTCTTTTTTTAAAAAATATAATAATGTTGCCTGGATGAAAATTTATACCGAAAAGGTTTGTAAAATGTATAATGAATTTTTTGATATTTTGATTTTGAGACCATCCAATCTTTATGGACCCTATGATAAATTTGATAAGTTAAATGCTAAGGTAATCCCATCACTAATAAGAAAATTTAATAATTATAAAAAGGTAGAAATTTGGGGTGATGGTAAAGATATAAAAGATTTTTTATATATTGAGGATTTTGTAAAAATTTTATCTATACTAATTAAAAATAAAAAAAAGTATCTTGTATTAAATGTTGGATCTGGAAAATCTATTAAGTTAATGAAAGTAATATCAACTATAAATAATCACTTTAAAAATAAAAAGTTTTATTTTAAAAAAAATTCTCCAAAAATGATACCTGTAAGAAAAATTAACATAAATAAATTAAAGAAAATTATTAAATTAAAATTTAAATATAACTTAGCCAGTGGAATAGATAAGACAATTAATTGGTACAAAAAAAAACATTAAACATTTTTCTTAAATGTAAGTAAATTTGGGAAAAATATTTTTATAATTGTTTCAATCACTAATGCATATACTATAGTTGCTGCTAAAGTATTATTAAAAAAGGGTATCGCTGCGATATAACACGTGATTAATCCATCTAAAGTATAACCATAATATCCAGAAGTCCATACACCAAAATTTGTTATAACAAAAAAAACTATCGAGCCACTTAGAACACCTAACAATCGTGTTTTAAAAGATTTTCAAATAAATTTTGTTAATAAAGAGATAAAAATTATACTTCCCCAAACAAAAAGTGATGCATCATGTAATCCAAAAAAAATATCGATAACTACGTAACTTAAAACAAAAAACATCAGAAATTTAATTCCTAAAATTGCAGGCACATAGAAGCTCAAAGCAATAATTGGAGTAAAATTGGGTGGATGAGGCACTACCCTGCTAATAAATATTAAAAAAAATAATGCAAAGTAATTGTAAGGATTTTTCATTATCTTTAGTATAAGTTTTTTAAACCAAAATTAAAGGATCTTCCTAACTGTGAATAATCTCGTGCTGTCTCGTAATTTTCATCAAATACGTTTGTTATATTTAAATAAAAATTGAGTTTATTATAAAAATTATAATTTAAATTTAAGTCATTAACAAAATAGCTTTTTGTTCTTTCATCATTATAAGTTCTATTTCCATTACCATAATCTCGTGCTTCGTCAGACCATTTTGAATTAATAATTAAATTCAATCCTTTATAGTTAGGAAATTTTAAAACTGTTTTTAAATTTATCAAATGCCTTGGTACTCTTACCATTTGTGAATTATAATAAGAGCTACTTTTGTCTGGATCGTCTTGCTCAGCTCCATCGTAAGTGGAATTATAAGTATAATTTAATCCAAAATTGAGGTGATCATTTTTTTTCCATAGTGAAGATAGCTCGATACCCTGTGACTTAACAGTCCCTGGCATATTTTGAGTAGTATAACTTAAGCCTGAGCTTGTTCCAGTTTTCCATCCTTCAAGAACATCATTATATTCAATATTAAAATAAGTTAAATCTAAATTTAAATTGGAATTGAAAAAAGACTTTTCTAAACCTACGTCGAAACTTCTACTATTTTCAGCTTTTACATTTTTAAGAGATTTATTGTTTGCTGCATAAACATAGTACATTTCATAAAGCGATGGGAATCTAAAACCAGTTCCAATAGAACTTTTTAATTTAGTTTTTTTTCCATCAAAATAATAAGCAAAAGTTGCTCTATGTGCTTCCTCATCGCCTGCTACGGAATTATCATCAAATCTTGACCCAAAAGTAGCAAAAAAGTTTTTTGAAAATCTTTTTTGAAAATCAAAATATTTTGATGTTGTTTGAAAAGACTCTTTTTTTACTCCTGATAAATTTGGATTATAGTCAATAGAGTCGTCCTCTCTTTGAAAACCAAAAATAATTTTTTTATCAAGATCAAATTTATATTCACTAAAATAATCATAAGTATATCTTTCTCCATAATAATTGTCTTGTAAAGCATTGCCGCTATTTGGAGTAGCGCCATAAACTCTTTTGTTATATAATTTGCTTAATGATAACGAATTTTTAAATTTTTCATTAAATTTATAAATCAATTTTCCAGTAGTAAAAATATGTCTTCCATCCTCTTCCTCACTGTGATCTGCTGTAGCAGTATCAAGTTCTTTATCATATTGTAGATAGGAGTCTCTGAGTCTAAAATTAGATTCAAATTTTAGTCTATCATTTAAATCTGCCTCATATTTTGCAACCAAAGAATTATTTTTGTAGGCATCTTTTTCATTATTGTGGGTCATTTGTGAAATTCCGTTGGTATTAAAACTGTCTAAACTTAAAAAAAAATTTGAGTTATCAAATTCTTTTGATTTTTGAAAAGAAATTTTTCTTGTGGAGTATGATCCATTACTTAAATAAAACTTTTGACTTTCCTTACCTTCAAATTTTTTTGTAGTAATATTTATGGTTCCTCCTATTGCTCCACTTCCATAAACTGAACTTTGATTTCCTTTTAATATTTCAACTCTAGAAATTTGACTTGTTAAAATATGATTAAAATCAAAGTCACCTGAAACACTTGATGGATCTGACATCTTAACACCATCTATAAATACTGTTGAATATCTTTTTGGTAAACCTCTAAGTTGAATAGCAGATGTAGTTCCATATCCACCATTTTGAAAAAAATTTACACTTGTTGAATTAGAGGATAATACATCTCCTAAAAAAAATTCATTAGTTTCCTTAAAAAATTTTTCATCTAAAACAACCACTGACGACCCTACAGTTGATATAGACTGAGGAGTTTTTCCAGGAGCAATTACAATAATTGGAATTTCATCTGCATACAAAAATGTTTTTAAAAATAAAAAAAATGCAAAAAAATTAATTATGAATTTTTTATAATTCATACGTCTTATTTATCTCTTTTAGAAATTATAGGATTTGTTATTCTTATTGGCCATTTAAACTTAAAAATTTTATCATTCCAATTAATAGTAAATTGAGATTTAATATCATAGTATGTAGACTGTTTGTAATGAAAAATCGCCTTTTTGCTCGTGACATAATGCGCATTACCAAATCCTGGAGGAACTAAAATTTGATCAAATTTTTTTTCTGACAATTTAAAAAATTGATATTTTCTAAATTGTTTATGTTTTTTTATATTGTTTACTACAAGAAGATAAAACGAACCGTGCAAACAAGATATTAGTTTCCATGTTTTTCTATCACCATGTATACCTCTCAATACTCTTTTTTTAGAAACAGATATATCATCCTGTACAAATTTTATTTTATTTTTGAGCTTTTTATAAATCTTTTCATTATAAGTTTCTAAATACATTCCCCTATGATCTTCAAAAGCATCAAGTTTTATTTGCAAAACTCCATCTAGTCTTGTTTTTAAAATTTTCATCTATTAATATCCGGGCCAAAACTAGAAACTCTATCTCTCCAATAATTCAATAGATCAAGCATTGTTTGTTCAAATTTTATTTTTGGTTTCCAACCAGTATGTTTTTTAAATTTTGATACATCAGGTATTTGAAGATCAGCATCTATAGGCCTCATTCTCTCTTTATCCTTAATTATTTTTACACTTTTTAAATGTGATATTTTTATTAAATACTTTAATATATCACCAACCGTACAAGAAAATTTTCCACCTATGTTGTAATTCTCACCAAATTTAGGTTTTTTGGTAACCAATAAATAATATGCGTTTACTGCATCTCTTACATCTGCAATAGTTCTCATCGAGTTTAGGTTGCCAACATAAATGTTTTTTTGAAATCCATTTTCAATTAGTGCAATTTGTTTTGCAAAACTAGATTCTGCAAAATAATCTCCTCTTCTTGGGCCGGTGTGTGTAAACATTCTAGTGGTAAGTATTTTCATTTTATAAGCTTCATAATAAAACTTTGCTATTAAATCTGTGCCAATCTTTGAGATTGCATACGGAGAGGCTGGGTGAAATGAGTTATTTTCTTTTATTGGTAGATCTTTTTTTTTCACTCTTCCAAATATTTCGGATGATGAACAAATATGGATAATTGGGTCAATTTTTGATGACTTTATTGAATGTAATAATCTATCAGTACCAATTAAATTGGTATTATAAGTTATTTCTCTTTCTTTAAAACTTGATTTTGGAAAGCTTTGAGCAGCTAAATGAAAAATATAATCAGGTCTAACTTTTTCAATTGTATTTTTTATACTTGAATAGTCATTAAGATCAAAATATTCAATCCCAATTTCTTTTTTATTAATTTGAGGAATTAAGTGTTTAATATTATCTTGTGGACTTCTCCATCTACATGCTCCAAAAATTTTAAATCTTTTTTTTTTAATAAGTAAGTCTGCTAGATGTGATCCAACCATTCCTGTAAAACCTGTTATAAGAGCTTTTTTAGTCATTTATAAGCATTTGTAATATTATTAAATTAAATGTAAATAGATTATATGAAACTAGTTAATTTTACTAAAAGTTTATCACAACTATGGCTAGGGGCGAACCTTTCTCAATTAAAAACTAGAAAAGAGGATCATAATAAACAATATACAGGAAAAAAAATTCCTCTAGGTGTTACATTCGCTCTTACTTTTGTTTGTAACTTTGAGTGTTCGCATTGTGGAGCAGATATAGATAACAAAAGAGCAAATGAAGACGCTTCTACAAAAATTATATTAGATACATTAGATGAAATAAAAAAATTAGGTGGAAAAAGGGTAAGTTTTACTGGAGGGGAACCATTAGTAAGAAAAGGCATTAAAGAAATTCTTGAAAAAGCATCAGAAAATAAGTTTTATATTTCAGTTGTAAGTAATGGTTGGCATGTAGAAAGACATTTAAAACAATTAAATAAAGTTGATTTGTTAATTTTGAGTCTAGACGGGACTGAGGAAATACATGATTTCATAAGAAGAAAGAAGGGAAGTTATAAAAAAGTAATAGATTCTATTAAAACTGCAAAAAAAAATGGAATACCTGTATTAGTTAATACAACTGTAATGAATACAAATGCTGATAATCTAAAAGAATTAAGCAAAGTTTTAAAAGATCTAGAAGTATTTTGGACAATAGATTTATTTAATGATTTAGATATAGTCAAAGATTGGCAACATGGCTCAAATATAAGTAGACCAACTAACAAGCTTTTAGAGGAAGTCGTTAAGATTGGAAAAGAAAATCCATACTTATCAAATTCTTTTAATTATTTAAATTCAGTTAAAGAGAGAGATCTCGAAAAAGAGGTAGAGTCATCAATATGTTTTGCTGGTATAGGATATTGTGTAATTTCTGCAGATGGTAAGATGTACCCCTGTTTTCCAGCACAAAATGATTCTGAATTTGAAGGTATGGATTTAAAAAAAATGAGTTTTAAAAGGGCATTTGATGAAATGCCATTGTATAGAAAAAATTGTGACACATGTGATATGATATGTCATAAAGAGATGAATAGTCTTTATAGTTTTAAACCAGATGCAATTTTCAAAGGTCTTAAATATTTATATAAATCAAAAGTTGCTAATTTTTTCAGACTAAATAAACGTGTTTAAAGAATCAAATAATTATATTCTTAATAAAAGAATTAGTGAAATAAATTCAAATTTTAATAATCTTAAAAACGTAAAAAATGACATTCTAAAAGCTGCAAATCTTTTTAAAAAAACTTTACCAAAAAATCGAATTTTTTTTTGTGGTAACGGAGGATCTGCATCTGATGCCATGCATATAAGTGCTGAGCTTTTAGGAAAATATATGAAAGACAGGAAAGCTCTTCCTGCAATTTGTTTAAATTCAAATATTTCTGCAATAACAGCCATTGCCAATGACTATAATTATAATAAAATCTTTGCTAGACAATTAGAAGGTTTGGGGAAACCTGGTGATTTAGTTTTTGCTATTTCTACAAGTGGAACAAGTAAAAATATCTTAGAGGTTTTAAAAAAAGCAAAAAAAATGAAATTAAATTCAATATTATTAACAGGAAAAAATAATAAAAAATTTGATGTAGATTTATGTATTAAAGCTCCCGCTAAAAGAGTTGACAGAATACAAGAATTACATATAACGATACTTCACTTAATTTGTGAATTAGTTGAGTTCAAATTTTAATAATGAGAAAAACAGCTTTAATTACTGGAATATCCGGTCAGGATGGGGCTTATTTAGCAAAATATCTCTTAAAAAAAAAATATAAAGTTATTGGAACTGATAGAAGATCTGCAAGAAACACAAATTGGAGATTAAGATACCTTGGGATTGATAAAGAAATTTTACGTGAGGAGATGGAACTTGGGGAAATAAATGAGATAAATAGACTTTTTGAAAAATACAAAATTGATGAAGTTTATAATTTTGCAGCTCAATCATTCGTTTCAACATCTTTCAACAGTCCATTAACAACTTCAAATGTAACCGCATTAGGTCCACTTAGAATCTTAGAGGTAATAAGAAATCAAAAAAACAAAATTAAATTTTATCAAGCTTCCTCATCTGAAATGTATGGAAAAGTAATTGAGACTCCCCAAAATGAAAAAACTCCTTTTTACCCACGAAGTCCTTATGCAGTGTCTAAATTATATGGTCATTTTATGGTAAGAAATTATAGAGAGTCTTATAATATATATGCAACATCGGGTATATTATTTAATCATGAGTCTCCGTTAAGAGGTGAAGAATTTGTAACAAGAAAAATCACTTTAGGACTGTCAAAAATTAAAAAAGGTGAGTTAAATTATCTTGAGCTTGGAAATATTTATGCAAAAAGGGATTGGGGATATGCAGGTGACTACGTTGAAGCAATTTGGAAAATCATGCAACAAAGAAAGCCTGATGATTTTGTTATTTCAACGGGAAAAACTTACTCTATAAAAGATTTTATAAATGAATCAATTAAATGTTTAGGATTGAAATGCAAATGGAAAGGTAAAGGTATAAAAGAAGTTTTAATAAATACTGAAAATAATAAAATAATTATTAAGATTAATAAAAAATTTTTTAGACCAGCTGAAGTTGATTTACTTCAAGGCGATGCATCAAAAGCAAAAAAAATGATTAAATGGAGACCTAAAATAAATTTTAAACAATTAGTAAAAATGATGATAGAATCAGATTTTTATAGATCAGATATCAAGTTTTAATTTTTTTTTTTAATTATTTTTGTTAAACTCTCAAAATTCAAAGTTTTAAATTTTTTAGTCCCTTTTATCTCATTTATATTGTGGTTTATTAAATAATTGTTTTTAATACCAGATTTTATTCCTGCTTCCATATCAATCCATGAGTTTCCAATGTTAAATATTGATTTTTTGTCTAAATCGAAGTCGGATATTGCTTTTGAAAAAAGTTTTATATTTGGTTTTCTACACAAACATTTTATTTTAAGTTTTTTTATTTCACCTTTAAAACCTTTTTCAGGATGATGTGGACAATAATAAAATCTGTCAAATGCAGCACCAGTTTTTGAAAAAAGTCTTTGATTTAATATGTTGTGGATTTTATTGACTTTTTTTTCTTTAATAAAACCTTTTGCTATACCTGGTTGATTTGTAATGCAAATAATAATTACATTTTTATTTTTTAATATACTTAAAAAATTAATAAACTGTGAATAAAATTTGATATCATTTTCTGAACTTAAAAATTTTTTTTCAGAAATTATTGTACCATCACGATCTAGAATAACTGAAAATTTATTTTTACCTTGTTTGAAATTTTTTTTTAATTTTCTGTATCTTTCTTTTGTTCCGAAATCTCTAAAATTTTCATTAGAAAAGTATGAGTAAAATTTTTTTTTATCAAATTTTCTAATTATTAATTTGGTTAAATCAAATTTTTTAATTTTGAAATTATACAATAAGCTTTTATTTAATAAAAATATTCCAGATATTGATATTCTCGATAAAGAATTAAGATTATAATTCTTTTTATGTATTTTTTTGATTATATTATTTTGATCTATATCAATCAAATCACTATCCCATCTGTGACTTGAAATATGTGAAAAAATTTTATTTTCATTTTTATTGGTACTTAAAAACTTTTTAAAATTTATATTTGAAAAAAAAATATCTAAGTAAATTAATAAGAATCGTTTTTCCAATACCTTTATATTTTTCTTTAAAGATCCGCCAGACCCTAAACCATACTTTTCAGAAATAATTTTTGGCTTAGTCTTTTTATTTCGAAAAAACTTTTTGAAAAATTCTATGTGATTTTCATTAGATATAATTATTAAATTTTTATGCAAATTATATCTTTTCAGATTGTTGTATTGGAAAGAGAAAATAGACTTTCCATTAATAGTAAGAAAACATTTTGGTTTATTTTTAGTAAGTGGATATAATCTTTTTCCTAAACCACCTGATTGAAGAACTACTTGCATAACTTTGATAATTTAATATTTTTACTCTATATCTTTTTTAAATTAATTTAATTTATGTATTAGATAAGTTATAGATATATTAATAAATAAAATAAAACTTAAAATGGACCATTTTCAAAGTTTAAATGTTGATGACATCTGCAATCAGATATCAAATGATACATATTATAATTCAGATAGCGTTATTACAACAGAAAATGTGAAAAAAATTAAAAATGAATTGTCTTTATGGAATTTCAAAATAAACAAAAATGATATTTTACCAACGAAAACATTTAATGGATGGTTTCATTCAATGGCAATTGCAAAATCTAAAACAGTTTGTGATATAGTTACTTCAAAAACACTTCTTGATATATGTAGTAAATATATTGGTCCGGAATTTAGATTAAAAGCTCACAGAGTTTATTCAACACTTAGTGGAGCCAAAATGCCTTGGCATACAGACGATAAAGCTTACCAGAAAAAGAAAGATTATAAAGGATTAATCTTTATAGTCTATCTCAAGGATGTGACTAAAGGTGAATTTCAAATAATAAAGGACAGTGAAAAATTTAGTAAAAATTTTAAGGAACCAAATATCAGGGATCATATAATTGATAATGAATACTCTGATAAAATTATTAGTTTTAAATGTCCCACTGGAAGTTTGATTATTTACAATCATAAAGCTATTCATAGGGCAAAACCGTATTTTGATCCTTTTTGGATGAGAACATCCCTTTTTATTCAAGTCGATAATAATGTTGAAGATAGTGAAAAAGTTATAATTAACCCCTCTTACTTAAATTATATTGATGATAGATTAAAAATGTTTTTAGGTTTTGGTAAAAAATCTGAGATGCCACATGAGCCAGTTGTAACCGGATATCACACACTAGATCTATTAAATTTGATTAAAATAATTTTAAATTGTTTGTTATCAATATTTATTTTAAAGCCGTATTATTTGATAAGACGATCAAAACTATTGAAGAAATTATTTAAGAGATAGATTAATGAGTTACCTTTTATTTATTTTTTTAAATAAAAATTTTTAATAATTTTTCAACTACAAAGTTAGCAAGATTGTTACTAATTTTATGATTTTGTAGACCTATGAAAAATCCTCTATCATGAATAATTTGAGAATTTTTAAGTGTTTTTTTATAGTTATGGTTTTTAAACTTATAAAGTTTAAAAGAAGGTTGATTAACGAAATTTCCACTTATAATTGGTCTATTTTCTACACCATCTTCTTGAAGCTTATTTAAATACGAATTTTTATTTTTACTGAATTTTTTATTTATCAAAATAGGAATACCAAACCAATTAGGATCAGTATTATCATTTTCATTTATTATTGAAAATTGATTTTTCCATTTTTTATGAGAAATTAATTTTTTATGAATAAGATTTTTATTATATTTTCGAATTTCTTTTTTTACTTTAAATTTTTTAAATTGATTGTAAGCGATAGCTGCTTGTATTTCAGTCGCTCTCAAATTAAATCCAGAATTTATAAAAAGAAATCTCTTATCCATTTTAGGGAATTTTTTTTCAGTAGATTTTCTATTGATAAAATCCCTTGTCCATCCATGAGCTCGCAATGAAAGAAGAATTTCATAATCTTTAGAATCCTGACACACTATCATTCCACCTTCACCTGAAGTTATTTGATGCGAATAATAAAAAGAATAAGTTCCAAAGTCTGATAAGGTACCTAAAAATTTCTTTTTATAAATTGATCCAAATGCTTCACATGAGTCCTCGATAAGTATGATTTTTCTTTTTTTGCATATTTTTCTTATTTCATCTAAATCTGAGCATAACCCCAGAACGTGAACTAAAACAATTACTTTAGTTTTTGAGTTAATCTTTCTTTTTAAATCTTTAATACTTATATTTAAAGTGTCTAAATCAACATCTACAAAAACTGGTTTGAGACCGGCTTGTACGAAAGGCCATAAAGATGTTGGCCAACAAACTGCGGATATTAAAAATTCTTGACCATAAGAAAATCTATTTTTTCTCATTGGATTACATGAAGCAAAAGCAGCTAATAAATTAGCAGATGATCCAGAATTAACCATTAATGCATATTTCGCCCCAACTGTTTTTGCAAATTCTTTTTCAAATTTTTTTGTTATATTGGACATAGTAATTTGTCCAGATTTTATTATCTCTATCGCTTTTTTTTTATCTGACTCACTAAAACCTTTGAAGAGTAATGGAAATTTAAATTTGTTCATATTATAGATTTAAGAATTTGTCTATTACAGTAATTAGAAAATAAAATCTATGATAAATTAATTTTATTTTTAGATAAATCCTCATCTTTTAAATGATAAATAAATTTACCAGCCTTTGTTTTTATAGTGTCATGAATGATAAATATATCAATATTTTGAGGAATACTTCCAAAGTGTGAAATTAACTTATTTGATAAGTAATTTTTTTCGACCTTAGAATCGCATGTAAAAAAAATTGCAAGTTTTTTTTTATCTTTATTCCAGTAATACTGTGTTGATCTAATAAATTTATCAAATTTATAAATATGATCAAAAATAATTGAGCTAATTTTTTTATACTCATTTTTAAACTTTATTTCAAATGACGGTCTAATTTTTCCAGAAATCTTAAATTCAAAAATTGATATATCATCATCAGTTTCGATTAAATCATCTGGTGAATATCTTATTAATGGAAAAACTCTTTTTTCTAAATCAGTTATAATTAAATTTTTTTCTTTTGATTGCACCAAAAATGAGTCCCATAAGGTTTTAATTTTATAAAATTCATTTTTTTTATTATATCCTATCACACCTGATTCTGCCATACCAAACTCATTGATTAGTTCTGATAGTGGAAAAATTTTTTTAACTAGTTCATAATCATTTAATGATAAATTATCTGAAGTTAAAATTATTTTAATTTTATTTTCATAAGTTATATTTTTAAAATCAAAAAAATTAAGAATCGATGAGAAAGTTGAAGCATATGTCAAAATATAAAAGGGTTGTAGCTTTATAAGGTGATCATAAATTTGACTCACATTTTGGCTACTCAGATCATAAGCAGATAATTGTAATCTCCTAAAATAAAAATTTTTTAATTTTTTTGCTAATTCCTTATAAAATTTTGAAATTAAATTTTTATTAAATTTGTGAGAATGGCCCCATATATATAAACATTTATCTCTAGGAAATATTTCAAAATTTTCCCTTAAAAAAGCTTGATTAATAAAATTTTTTTTTGCGTCAATAAATCCTGTTGGAAATCTAGTGACAGGACCACTGGTACCTCCAGTAAAAGTATTTTTGTTTGTTTTGCTCTCATTGAAAATGATTTCATAATTTTTTATAATATCATTTTTAGAAATAATTGGAAAATTATTAAATTCATTTAAACTATTAATATCATCAGGAAGATTATTTTCTTTTTTATAGATGGAGTAAAAAGTATATTTCTTTAATACGTATTTCCATACTTCATTCAATTTTTTTAGTTGATAATCATAGATAAAGTTTTTATCTTTATTGCTAAATAAGTTTCTTTTCAAAACTAAATTTTTATTTAAATTGTAAGCAAAATTAATCATTTTCTTGCCTTTTTTTATTTTTAATGTAATTCAAAAATAACATTTATTAATATAATTAGTAATTATAAAAACTTAATAATGAAAGCTTTCTTAAAAAAAATTCTATTAAAAGTTTTTGGTTATGGGAAATATATTCAAATTTACTCATTTATTAAATATAGAAAACCAAAAGTTCTTAGATTAGATATTGCTGCTACGTGTAATGCTCAATGCCCGATGTGTCCTAGAGAACATATGGAAAAAAGTAGATTGGTTGGAAAGATGCCACTTGATCAAATTAAGAAAATATTAATAGATGGTAAAAAATTTGGATTTCAAACCTTAAAAGTTTATATAACTTCAGAACCAACTGTTCATCCAGACTTTAACTTTATAATGAAATTTTCAAAACAATTGGGTTATATTAATAATGTATCAACGAATGCTTCACTGATACCGAGAGCATTAGAAGGTTTGAAGTATGTTGATAATCTTCAAATTTCAGTTGAGGGGTGGGATAAAGAAAGTTATGAAAAATTTAGATACCCTCTAAATTTTGAAAAAGTTTATAATAACTTAAAAATCCTAAATCAAAATATAGACAAAAAAAATCAGAATAGATACATACACCTACCTATGACTAAAAATACAGATCTTAGAAAGTTTTTAAAACTATGGGGGGAGTTTGTTAATTTTATAAAAGTTGATTATATGCAACCAGCAAATCTATTTTCCAAAGGCATAATGAAATCTGAATACAATCCAAAAATAAAAGATGAATATTATAATTTTACTCGGAAGGAAAAAGATTTTGCTTGTTTTGATCCTTTTGCAGAAATTGTAGTGGCCTATGATGGAAAAATTATGCTTTGTTGTTTAGATTTTAATGCGAAATATAATCTTGGAAATATTAACGATGGTTTTGATGAAATATTAAATAATCGTTTTAGAAAAACAATGAAAAAACAATTTTATACTCAAAATTTGTCAACATGCAGAGATTGTTCAATGTTCTATGTTCCCTCTAAGGAAGTTTTACAAAATACTTATTTTCTTATAAATCAAATAAATAAAGAAAAAATATCTGATGCCAAACTCTTATTCAGATATATCCAATAACATTTAAAGTGAAAAAAATAACTATTTTAAATTTAGATACTAGCAGTATAGGTGGTATCCAAACTTACTTAAAAATGTTTTCAAATCATTTAGATGAAAGTAATTTTTTTAAATATAAAAGTTTTGAGTTAAGCAAAAAAATAAATCCAACCAGTTTGTTTCAAATTTTTTATAATTGTATTAAGTCTGATTATATATTTATAACACATATATCCATTTTAAATCTTGTCTTTCTAATTTTTTTTAGGAAAAAAATTTATTTCTTTTTTTATGGGATTGAAATTTGGAAACCCAGATCAAAAATTGCAAAACTAATTTTATCAAATTTTAAATTTAAGAGATATATTACATGTTCGCATTATTCAAAAAATTATTTATATAAAAGTTTAAATTTTTCAAATCCAGACGTGTCGGTTATATATCCTTACTCAATATTTGAAACTGAGAAAAAATTTATAAATATTTATAATAAAAAAAAAAGAAAAAAAATTTCAATATAATTTCAATATCTCGTTTGGGTGGAGAAGTGACAAGAGGAATTTGGCTTTTATTAAATTCATTAAAATTATTAAAATTAAAAAATATCAATGTAGATATAATTGGAATTGGTGATCAAAAAAATAAAATGGAAAAATATGTTAAAAAAAATAATATTAAGAATGTTTGCTTTCATGGCTATGTAAAAGATTTAAAACCTTTTTATTCTAAATCAGACTTAAGTATCTATTTGACTGATGAAACAGGTCTGGGAATCTCCGCAGTAGACTCCATATTTTTTAATATACCATGTCTAAT
>MDTA01045410.1_pt1 | contig 30840 bp, 27 predicted proteins | sample 811151 | NCBI WGS metagenome assembly MDTA01 (sample SAMN05326648, study PRJNA326480) | marine metagenome | isolation source: seawater | place: Indian Ocean: South | collected 2010 | reverse complement strand
GAAATTAGTTTATATAATTTTGGACTAGGTTCAGAAAATAAAACAGTAAATATGAATCTTTCACCAGATAATGAAGGAATGAGTGCCTCAATATTAAATCCAGAAAAACATAAAAAGCTTTATCCCGAAATAAAGTTTAAAGGAACTGAAAAAATTAAAATAAAGACTTATGATGAGCTTCCTATTTACAATGTAAATTTTTTGAATATAGACATTCAAGGATATGAGATGCATGCATTGAAAGGCTCTGTAGATGCACTTAAAAAAAGTATTGACTACATCCTTATTGAAGTAAACAGAGAAGAGCTTTATGAAGGAAGCGCCTTAGTCAATGAACTAGATGTCTTTTTAAAAAAATATAATTTTATTAGAGTTGAAACTAAATGGGTCAATCGATATATTCCTTGGGGAGATGCATTATTTATTAAAAAAGAATTTGTCTCAATACAAAGAGTTCTTATCTCAGCTATTTTAAAATTTTTGGAAAAATTTAGTTTCTACTTTCTAATTATTGATACAAAAAGGGCATTCGGAAGGTTTAGAGCAAAATTGAAACAAATAATTAAGAAATTAATTATTAAATAAATAACTTTCTATAAGTCCTTATATAATTTTTTAGTATTAATATTTAAATTGTAATCAACTTTTTAGGTCTTACGATAAGTGAAAAATAAAATTGCAAATTTAAACATAAATAAAATAAGCTTATTTTCAATATCATTTTTATTTATTATCCATCAATTCTTTTATATTTTACGAGGAGGAGTTACTTGGGATGAAAATCTTGATGTGTGGGGTTCAGGAAAAAATATTGAAAACCTTAAATTTTTTATTACTAGACAAGAGATTTTTGAACTTTCAACACTACCAGCACAATGGTTTGGACAACTTATAAAGCTGCCAATTTATCTATTTTCTAGATCAGAAAGAATTAATAATATATTTTCTGATCTAATTTATTTTTTTACCTCTAATCAAACAACTTATATTGAATCTTTTTTTAATTTAAGACATTTTTTACTAAATTTTTATATATTTTTATCTATTTTTGTAATTTATCATTTTTGTAAAAAAGTAACAAATTCTGACAGGTTATCTCTATTGATTTTATTTTTTATTTTAACTAATCCAATATTTATTGGCCATTCAATGTTTAACTTAACAGATGTTCCAATGGCTATACAGATACTTATTGCAAGCTTAGTTTATTTAGATCGAATAATTTTAAATGAACCTGATAAAAAAGATTATTTTTTAGTTGGTATCTTCTTTGGATTAAGCCTATTAGTTAGAATAAGTGCTGCTGCTTTTTTGTTACCTTTAGGAATCTATTATCTAATAGTAAATTTTAGAAATCTTAATCTATTTTTAACAATAAAAAACCATATTTATATATTAATTTCAACGATTTTAATTTTTCTAATTGGAAGCCCGGGCCTTTATATAGATCCCCAACACTATATTAATGGCCTTCTTTATTCTCAATTTACTGGTCAAGATTTTTCTGATTATTTACCACTAAATGGCAATATGATTTTTTCTTTAGATTGGAACCCTGAATACCTGTTCAGCCTTTTTCTGTATAAATTGCCACTTGTAGTTGTAATATTTTTAGTAATTGGTTTATTTAAATTAAATGCATTCACCTCTCATTTATTCAGATACAGTTATCTTTTTTTAGCCTATGTTTTAATTGTTCATGAGATTTATCGACCAAGTGTCTTTAATTACTTTAGGCATTATATATTTTTGATTCCATTTATTTGTATTTCAGCAGCGTATATATTTAATTACTTTATTGATGGTAAATCAACACTTTTTAAAATTATATTTTCCGCCTCAATTGTTTTTTATTTACTTTATACACAAACAGGTCTTGAACAATATAAGTATGTATATGTAAATGAACTAGTTGATGAAGATTCAATTTCAGAAGAATGTATTGATTCATATGAATTAAACGGTTGCGGAAGTTGGCAAACAGATTATTACGGTTTCTCTGGTAAAGAAACAATTCAAATTGTTGAAAATCTTGAATTGGACAATGTTTATATATGTGAGCCAAGTCATTCATATTCTTTATACATAAAATCTAATGATTATTGGAAAATAAATAATGGGAATCCAGATTTTGATGATTATGGCTTTTGGGATCAATATTCATATATATACAACATAGATCACTTTAATGAGTTTTTAGAGAACAATCCCTTGGATTATTTCTATGCTGTAGCAATTCACGCTCCTGGATATACAACTTGTAACTTAAATAGAGTAATACCAGACTCCTTTGATTTGAATTGCAAAATTCATGAAGTTGTATTTAGAAAATTAAGAGGAACCCCAATAAACTTGAATTATATACATTATTGTGAGTACAAAACATAACTAGTAGACTATATTATTATTAAAATACAATTTCGATATATATGGACACAATAAAAGATTTTGGAGATCAATTTAATAAATACCATGATATTTCAGGGGTATGGGGCTCTAATGAGATACTTGAAGATTTTGTCTATCCTTTTGATTTAAAACAAATTAAAAATAAAAGTATTTGTGAAGTTGGAACAGGATCTGGAAGATTGCTGAAAAACTTTTTAAATTACAATCCAAAGTCTATTACAGCAATCGACCCAGCAGACTGTATTGAAATAGCAAAGAAAAATAATCATGGAAAAAATATTGAGTACTTACAAATAGATTCTACAAAAATGAATATTCATGATAAATACGACTATGTTTTCTCAATTGGGGTTATTCACCATATTCCTGATGCAGAAAAAGCAGTTGAAAATATTTATAATAGTTTGAAGTCTGGAGGAAAGTTTATTATGTGGGTATATGGGTATGAAAATAATGCGATATATGTCTTAATTTTTAATAATCTAAGAAGAATTTTGTCTAGACTGCCTGACTTTATTGTAGAAATTTTTAGCTTTGCTTTTACGTTGCTAACTTATGTCTATATATTTTTATGTAAATTTATAAAACTTCCTCTTAGAAAATATTTTCTAAAGGTATTTTCCAAATTTAGTTTTAAACACAAGTTTTATGTCATATTCGATCAATTAAACCCTAAGTATTCAAAATATTATAAAAAACAAGAGGTCTTAGATCTCATCCAAAATGCAGATTTTGTGATTGAAGATATCTACCATAAAGATGAATACAGTTGGACAATAATTGGAAAAAAATAGTTAAATACTGACTTTATTTAACTCTATCCATTTAAATAAGGAGTAGAATTTCCATACATATCTTGATGCAAAATATTTATTTTCTTTATTATTCTTTAAATAAGTTATTAATCTATTAACTTCCTCTAACTCAGACCATTCTTTTTCTAAATATTTTAATCCGACATCATATGTCCAGTTACTAAAGTCATGTGAAAATCCATGCTTTTTGTGCAGGTTATAGTCTTTAATTTCATTTTTTAAGATTTTCTTGAGAAAAGTTTTTGTATTTATAAAATTAAAATTACTTAAATGATCTATCTCATGAGCAAAATTTAATATGCGATCATCAAGAAATACAGGCCTTACTTCAATGCTATTAAGCATCCAAGATATGTCACTTTTTTTTAGTATATTTGAGTATAAATAATTTTTAATATCAAGAGTTCTCAGATCGTTATACTCAAAATTTTTATTAAAACCAAGGTCTTCGTTGTATCTCTCATAAATATGAATCTGATTATCTAAAGTTTCACTTGGAAGATAATTCTGCCAGAGCAACATCATTGATGTAAAATCAAGACCATTACCTAAATTAAATAATCTTACTTTCTCTTTTGTAGATATATATTCATTATTTTTATTAGTTAGCATTAAAAATTGATTTGTAAGACTTGAAATTAATTTTGGAATATATTTAGAATATAATGCACCTCTATACCACTCATAACCCCCAAAAAGTTCATCAGCCCCATCTCCTGAAACTACAACTTTTGTAAATTCTGAGACTTTTTTAGCTAAATAATAATTTGGAATTACCGCAGGGTCAGCTATAGGTTCAGGTAACTTATTTATAAGGCTTTCAATTATTTCTTCATTTTCATCTACGGGAAAGTTAAACTCAACTAAATTTATGTCTATTTTTTTTGATACATCAACTGCTTTAGATGATTCGTCATAATATTCATTCTCATAACCTAAAGAGTATGCTGTAACGTCTCTTTTTAAATATTTTTTAGCGTACAAAGCAATTAGAGATGAATCTATTCCTCCACTTAATAATATATTTACAGGAACCTCAGCAGTTAATTGATCTTGCAAAGCTTTCTCAAACAATTCATGAAAATCTTCATGACTATGTTTAGCATTAGGTCGCTCTATTAGTTTTGTAGACAATTTAATATTTTTATTTACTTTTTTATTTTCATACACTGTATAGCTCCCTGGCAATTGTGTGTTGAGCTCAGAAAAAAAGCTTTCAAATGAAGTAATTCCACCTAAGTAGAGGTAGTTAGTTATTGAATTCTCACTTAGTTCATTTTTTATTAGTCCGTTTATAAGTAGAGGTTTTATTTCAGATGAAAAATAAAAATCAAAATTTTCATTTGAACCAAAATAAAGAGGCTTTATTCCAAGCCTATCTCTTCCAATAAAAAGTTTATTGGTACTTTTTTCAAAGTAAGCATAAGCAAACATTCCATTGAGGTTGTCAACTTCATTAATGTTCTGTGATGACAGTATATTTAAAAGATGTCTAGTATCACTCTTTGAATTTATTTGTAATGAATAATCTGAACGAAGTTTTTCTAGTTCGTATATTTCGCCGTTATATACAATGACATTTCCATTTTCATCTTCCATTGGCATATCTCCATCAGCAAGGCCGGTTATGGACAATCTCGAACTTCCTAAGTGAAGATAATTTTCACCAATAGGATAGATAGATGTTGATATTGCATCGGGCCCCCTGTGAGACATAGATTTAGTTATAGATTCAATTAAGTCTTTATTTGGTTGATTTGATATAAATCCAGCAATTCCACACATTTATAGAAAGTATAAATTAAAAAATACAAAATTGGGTTTAAAACTTATTTTTATGACATAAAATAAATTAACTATGAACATAATTGAAAAAATAAAAATTAAATTTTTATTTTATTTTATTAAAGACTTTAAAGAACTAGTTGAGTATCACTTTAAATATTTTTCTGAATATAACCATATCAATAAGACTATGTTCTTAAAACTTTTTGAATACTTTAATAATAATCCAATAAGTATTTTCGAAACAGGCTCATCAGCTTGGGGTACTAATAGTTCAGTTTTGTTTGATTCCTATATTAAAAAGTTTGGAGGAAATTTTATTACTGTTGATATAAGAAAAGAACCTTCAGAAAAGTTAAATAAAATTTTCTCTAAAAATTCAAAAGCATTTGTAGGTGATAGTTTAGATTTTATTAAGAATTATAAAAAAAATGAATTAAAAAAAGTGGATCTAGTTTATCTGGACAGTTTTGACGTAGATTTTAAGAATCCAGAGCCAGCAATGGAACATGGGTTAAATGAATTTTTATATTTAGATAAGTTAGTTTCCCCAGGTACTCTTATCGCTATTGATGATACACCAAAAGATATAAAGTTATATGGTGAAAATTTTACGAACGAAAAAAAATATAATAATAATTTTATACCAGGGAAGGGAACGTATATTTTAGAAAATATAAAAGAATCAAAAAAATATGAAATTGTTTATCACCATTACTCTTTAATTATCAAAAAAATAAATTAAATTTATTTATAGAAAGTATTTAAAAAAAAGAAATTTTTTATACAATATAAAAATCTAATAAAATTTAATTCTCTAATATTCTCACTAATATCAGATGGCCTTGTCTTTTTCCAATGTGGCAACGAAACCATATCAAATTTAGTGAAGTTTTTTAAACTAAATCGCTCCAAATTTGTCCAATTCAGCTCTCTTGTTGTATAAGATTCTTTATAAAAATTTAAAGCATAGTTGTAATAGATTTCATAGTCTGCGGATGGGCTATTCTCATTAGGATCAAGTAAGTCAATGTATGATTTATAAAATTCTTTGTTATGGTAGTTTTCTACTAATTCAAATAATGATTCAAGAATTGTTTTTTTGAAAAGCATATGGTGAGATATTCCACTGAAATTATCGACTTTTTTTATTTTAGGATGTAAATCATTCATATGTTTGAAGTATGGTTGGTGATTTTCATAGCCAACTGTAAAGATCCCTTTTTCACCTTCAAAGAAATTAATATCTTTAGTAAAAAATACATCACTATCAATTACTAGTGTGTACTCAGAATTTTTTTGCAGATATGGATAATAAAGGCAAAGTAATTGTTGGTATATCCAACCAGCTCTACTTTTATTTACAACCCTATCCTCTACTTCTTCCTTACTAAAAGGAAAAAAATCTTTACTAACATCTTCAGCAAAGTCAAAATTAAAATTTTTAAACTCACTAAATAAATAAGTTTTGTTTAGACCATCAATTTTTCTTTGATTGTTTTTTATTGAGTTTTTAACTATTCCAAAATCATTAGGGCCAGCGGTTACGAAAATATCAAAGTTCATTTATTATCTATAAAAATAATAACTGAGATATTTGTATAATTCTCATTTTTTTCTTATGAAGTATTAAAATCAATTTAAATAAATGATAGATAAAGAAAAATTAATCACCGTTCTTGGATATATACTATTAACCTCAGTACTTTATATTCTGATATATAACGTCCTTGCTTATGATCCAATTCTAGGATATGACGCAGAGGCACATTATGGATATATTGATTATTTTGCGAGATATTTACCAAGCGAGATTAAATTACCGTTAGTAGACGATACAAGAGAATTTTTTAATCCACCAATTGCATATATCTACCCCTCAATAATTCAGGTTATCTGTAGAAATATTTTAGAGGCTGATAATTTACTGTTAGCGTGTCAGCCAATATATGGAAAACTAACTCAAATTTTTCAATCACTTCTATATTTAGTTACTTTATTTGTTAATATGCACACTTTAAAACAAATTACAAAATCACCCAATTTAATAAACATAAATTACTTACTTCTAATTTCATTAATGGCAGTCAACTACAGAACTATTTCAATGATTAGAGGAGAGGTATATATTGTTTTTTTTCTAAGTCTTTTACTTAATAGATTTTTAAAGATAAAAAATAGTTCATTTGAATTTAAATTAATAGAAGTAGTTATTTTTGGAACGTTGATAGGACTTCTTGCTTTGAGTAGGCAGTGGGCATTTTTATTGTTTCCGGCTTTCTTTGTAATGATATTATTTGTATCCAAGGAGCAAAGAATTAAATACATGAAATTTCTTTTTGGGTCGTTATCAATAGGTTTCATTTTATCTTCTTGGTTTTATTTCAACCTATTTTTTGAATACGGCTCTTTTACTGCATTTAATATGAAGTCAAGCGGCTTTAGTTTTTCTAATCAACCAACATCTTTCTATCTACCTTTTAACTCTGAGGCATCATATTTGTTCAAAAAACCAATAAGGCCATATTTTAGTAATCAATTTTTTCCTATAGTTTATTCTGATTTGTGGGGTGATTACTGGGGATACTTTGTTTTCACTTCAAGATTTCTAGATATTGGAAGGAATCAACTATTAATCGGAGATTACTTAGCTAGAGTAAATATTGTTTCCTTAATTCCAAGTATTATTCTTTTATATAGTTACTTTTCTCTAAAAAGTAGAAATAGTCTTTTTTTAAAATATATAAAATATTCAATAATATTTTCACTTGCTGGATATTTATGGTTTACAATAAGTTACCCAGTAATACCATCTGGTGACAATATAAAAACAACCTATATGATTCAGCTTTTTCATTTACTCGTATTCTTATCAGCTCTAAAGCTTGAGGAAATAAAAAAAGATAGTTATAAAATTTACACAGGCATATTGTTTTTGCTTTCTGTTAGTTTTGTTCATAACTTTTCAACATACTTATCCCATTTTCCAATTGAATATATAAAAAACTTGTAGCTTATTATCAAATTAAGAACAAACCCTTGAACAAAGCCCGAACACCCCTAGGATTAGAAAAGTGAATAAACTAAAAATAATTTTTGCTGATGTAGTTTTTGTTTCACGGCTTACAGCGGTAAACAAAAAGAAAATAAGAATATTATTCTCAGCTTCGCTAGCAAATGTAACTGTTTTTTTTGATATACTTGTAATCCTTTCCTTTGCAAGCCTTATTCAAGACTCTAAAACTGAACCAGCTTTTTATGTATCTTATGTTTTAAATAATTTATATTTACTTCCTTTGATAGTTTTTTTAAGATTTTCATTTATTTTTATTGAAAGAATAAATATTCAATCTCTTCAGTTACAGGTTGAAGAAAATTTAAGAACTTACTTGATGAAAGAGGTATTTACTAAAAGTAATTACTCAGTTGCTGATGCCTATTTTTATGTTAATGAGTTAAGTAGAAATGTTTCATACTTTTACGGCTCTTTAGCTTCGTCATTAAATTATTCATTACAAATACTTGTATTTTCTGGGTATTTGTTGTTTACAAATTTAAGCTCAGTAAGTTACTTCTTTGTTGGTGCAATAGTATTATTTTTTCCAACAAGATATTTTTTGAGCAGAGGTAGGAAGTATATCCATGAGGCATATACTAATGAGCACAAAACTCTTGAAAATATTCAAAAAGTATTAGAAAACATTTATTTAATTAAAATCTTAAAAACAACAAATAGGGAATTAGAAAATTTTCAAACTACACTAAGAAAATACTATTCTGCAGTACTAAATAATTTTAAATTTGGTGCAGTAAACAACATAACACCAAATTTTGTTACTATTTTTATTCTTGCCATATTAATTTCATTCTTTAACTTCGCAGCTTTATTGACTTTAGAATTTATTGGTATTATGTTGAGACTTTTTCAAACTTTAGGAAATCTAAACACAACATTAAATTTAGTTGTTAATTCTCATGTTCACTTAGAAAAATTAAATTTACTTGAAAAAAACAAGATAAAAGAAAAAAACAAAGTACATTTTATTAAGGAGACTCTAGACAACAAGCAAGCTATTGAGGTTAAGTCAGTTTCGTTTAAATATTTTGGTAATGAAGAATATATATTTGAAAATTTGAATATTTCAATTATAAAAAATAAACATACTCTTGTAACTGGAGTTAATGGTTCAGGTAAATCAACTCTACTTGGTATTATGTCTGGAATCTTAGTTCCTGAAAAAGGAATGGTAAATTCTATTTCAAACAGATATGCATACGTTGGAGCCACTCCATTGATTGTTAAAGGAACTCTTAGGGATAATCTTTTGTATGGTAATAATTTAGACATTTCAGATGATGTAATGAATGAATATATCCACAGATATAAATTATTTAATGAAAACAATACAAAAAGTCTTCATAAAGAAGTAACAAATAAAACACTATCTTCAGGTCAGATGCAGAAGGTTTCATTTATAAGAGCTATGCTTTCGCAACCAGATATTTTATTTCTAGATGAGTCAACCTCGAACCTTGATTATGATTCAAAAAAACTTATAAATCAGCAATTGATTGATTCAAATCTTACAATAATTAACTCTACACATAACATTCAGGAAATAAAATTTGACATACATTATGTAATAGATATAAAAGATGATAAGAGAAAGCTAAGAGAAGCCTAGTTCTTTATAAATTGAAAATTCTTTTTCTACAATTCCCTCTAGTGTAAAATCTTTACCTGACACTTTATCAACAGCATTTGATGAAATATGCGACCAGTCATTTTGATTATTAATAATATTTACTACCTCTTCAATTATTTCGTCTTGATTTTCAAATATAAAACCATTTTCTTTGTTTTTAATTATCTCCATAACATTTTCATTTTTTTTAGCAAAGACTACACACCCCGTAGACATTGCTTCTAATATCGCTTTAGGGCTTCCTTCAAAAATAGATGTTGAAATAAATATTTTATATTTTCCTAAAAGCTCAATTAATTCCTTATTTGAAATAGGAGTATTAATATTTAAATTCACACTATTTTTTTTTGCAAATTGAACCAACTCTTCTCTCATAGAGCCTTCTCCATATAGGTCTATAGTTAGATCAGACCCTTTAAATTTTTCAATTAGTAATTTATAATTTTTTTGTTTTTCCAATCTTCCAACACTTATTACTTTATCTATATATCTTTTATTAAATTCAGGGACTTTAGCAGTGTTAACCCAATTTCTTATAATCTCAATTTTATTAGAATTTTTTGAGTTAATACTTTTAATATATTCATAATCAGTACTAGATGAAACAATATATCTATTTGAAGATGAAACTGATAATTTTGTTAACAAGTAATAAAAGAAAATTTTGATTTTTGATTTTTTATTTTTTTTACTAAAAGTTAATAGATCATATCCTGTTCTGACTATAAGAGGTTTTTTTAAAATATATTTCGCAACTATTGCTACCCATGAGCCAAGCAATTGGTTTGTTTTTAAAATATAAGCATCTTTGATTTTATGTTTTATTTTTTTGGGTATAAAAAACGATCTAAAGAATCTTAAAAATTTAGAATCGTCATATTTTATTGATTCATAAACAGGAACAACATTAATATAAGATAAGTCATCTAAAATTCCATAATCTGATTTATCACCATATGTAACAAAAGTAAAATTTATCCCATAATCTTTATTTAACCTCTTGTACAGCTTGATTTCCCTGTCTAATAATCCACTTTCTTTCCATTGAACTAATGAAATACCATATGTAAAGAATAGAATAACTCTCATTAGGTTAATATTAACTTAGTGAAAACCATTTCTATAAAATTTGATTAGTTAAAAAATGAAGAAAATACTTGTTATACATACTAAATACCAAGAACTTGGAGGAGAAGATGTAGCTGTAGAAAATGAGATGGATCTATTAAAAGATAACTTTAAGATTAAAGAGCTATTTTTTTCAAATAACATAGACAACTATTTTTTTGATACCTTTTCGTTGATTTCTAACAACAACAAAAAGAGTATAAATAAGCTATTAAAAACTATAGATGAATTTAAGCCAGATTATGCCTATGTCCACAATACATGGTTTAAGGCATCGATAGGAATATTTCGAGCACTTGAAAACTCCGGTGTTAAAACAATATTAAAATTACATAATTTTAGATATAGTTGCACGAGATCTTTTCTTGCCAGGAATCATTTTAAGGACTTATCTATTTGCAATGCTTGCGGATCAAAACGAAGTTCTATGGGAATTATAAATAGGTATTACGAAAATTCATTTCTCAAGTCTTTATTTGTTGCAAATTATGGAAGAAAGTATTTTGATATTATTAAGAAAAAAAATATTAAAATATTTGTTTTAACGAAATTCCATAAAGATTATTTAAAGAAACTTAATATAAATAATAATGTAAATGTGTTTCCAAATTTCATTAGAACAATCACAGACAAAAATATTCAAAAAAAAGAAGAATATATTGTATACGCGGGAAGAATTTCAAACGAAAAAGGTGTTGAAGAGTTAATAACAACCTTTTTGAGATTAAACTATCAAGATTTAAAACTTAAAATTATCGGGGACGGCCCCTTATTAGAAATATTAAAAAATAAATATCATTCACAAAATATACTTTTTTTAGGATATTTAGAAAACAAAGAAGTATTAAAAATAATTGAAAATTCTAAAGCTGTAATTACGGCTACTAAGCTTTACGAGGGACAGCCAACACTTTTATGTGAAGCTTCTTCCGTGGGAGTCCCGTCATTTTTTCCAGATTCAGGGGGGATAAAAGAGTTTTTTCCTTCGAATTATAAATTATCATATAAACAATTTGATTATGATGACTTACAAAAAAAATTAGAAATATTAAAAAACAATCAGATGCTGGAAGAAATTGGAGAAGAGAATAAAAACTTTATAAAGGATTATTTATCAAAAGAAAAATTAATTGAAACATTCAAAAGGGCAATAAATGATTAGATCAAATTTAGTTTCTGTAATTATGCCTGTCTATAATTCAGAAGATACTGTTAGTAAAGCAATCAAAAGTATACTCAATCAAACTTTTGAAAATATAGAGCTAATCATTGGGGATGACGGATCTAATGATAAAACATATGACATATGTAAAGATTTTGAAAAAGATAAGCCCAACATAAAAATTATAAAAAATGAAAAAAACATCGGTATTACGAAAACATTGAACAAATTAATTAAAGAATCAAAAGGAGATTTTATTGCTAGACAAGATGCAGATGATTTTAGTTCTGAGAAAAGAATTGAAGAGCAATTAAGATATATGAAGAAAAATTATTTAGACGCTTGCACAACAAGAGCTAGGATTATTGAAACTGATAAAGTTATTCCAAACTTATCTTTCTATTTACCAAAAAATATAGTTATAAAATATAAAAACCCTTTCATTCATGGTTCTTTAATGATAAAAAAAGAAGTATTAAATGAAATGAATTTATATAATGAAAAGTTTTTTTATGCACAGGACTATAAATTAATGTATGACTTATTAGGTTCTCAAAAAAAAGTTCGAATATTAAATAATACTCTCTATTTTATAAATATGGAAAACAACATCTCAAGTACTTATAGTGAGGAACAAAATTATTTTGCTGATTGTGTTAGAAAAAATATTGATCCAGCTACATAGTTAATTTATAGTCAATACACCTAATTACCATATCATCAAAAACTGTTGATGATTCCCAACCTATATCAGACTTAATTTTTATTGGGTTTGAGACAATAACTTTTGGTTCATTTTTTCTAAGTATTTCTTCATCTACTGAAATAAACTCTTTGTAATCTAGATTAAGATAATCAAAAATTATTTGAATCATCTCTTCTATCTTTTTTCCAACTCCAGTTCCAATTACATAGTCCTCAGATGAATGGCTTTCTATTATCTTTGTCATAGCTATTGTTACATCACCTGCAAAACCCCAATCCCTTACTAAATCTAAAGAGCCAACAACTAAGGACTTAGATTTACCATCTTTTATATTTATTGCAGAATTTATAATCTTCATTATTAAATAGTTATTAGGTCTAAATTCTGATTCATGATTAAATAAAATTCCACATGACATATCCCAATCAAACTTTTTTCTATAAAAATCTACTTTTTTATGACAGTAGATTTTTGATTCTGCATATGGTGTATTTGGCTCAAAACCAGATTCCTCATCTAATTTCGTTCCTTGTAAATCTTTAAACATTTCTGAACTTGAAGTTTGGAAAAATGAAGCAAAATTATTACTTTCTATTAAAGCTTCAATCAGGTTATCAAAGGAAGTCATAATAGAAGTTTTAGTTTCGGATGGTTTTTTTACTGATTCAGACACAGATCCTGGTCCAGCTAAATTGTACACTTGATATGGCTTAAAACCATCTACTACAGAAGTGAGTTCTTCAAGATTCATTAACGAACATTTAACAATATCTAAGTTTTCAAGCTCAGAGTTTTTAACACCTAGATGCTCAAGTTTTTTATAAAAACTTTTATTTTCTTTATTTCTTGTTATCCCTAAAATTTTATATTCGTTACATTTAAGTAATTGGCTAGTTAAAAAAAGACCATCTTGGCCAGTTATTCCGGAAATTAATACATTTTTTTTCATAAAGAATTACGATTTATAAGCCTATATTCTACTTTAAGAATTAGTTTAAGTTTTACTATAAAAAATACTTAAGATATTAGTAATGGAAAAAAATCATAAATTTTTAATTTATCTTAATCAAATTAAAGAAAACTGGATTGTTGATAGAAAAAGAGACGAATGGTACAAAAATAATAAAGAAATCTCAACTAAGTTTCCCCAAAGAGCAGAAATTGTATGGTTAATTGCACCATGGAACTGGTTAAATGTAAACAAAAAATATCTTGCAAAAAATAAAGTTTTAGGTTCTATCTATCACATAGATGAAGAAAAGTTTACAAAAGAAGAACAAGAAAAATTTTATAAACGTGATGAGTATGTTAATGAGTATCATGTTATTTCAAATAAAACAAAAAAACAGGTTGAAAAGTTAACTGATAAAAAAATAACGAATCTTCCATTTTGGATTAATTCAGATATTTGGTTTGAAATTAAAGATAAAAATATGGTTCGTGAAAAATATAAAATCGATAAAAATAAATTTTATATAGGGTCTTTTCAGAGAGATTCTGAAGGTGCCGACTTAACTAAGCCCAAACTTTCAAAAGGGCCCGACAGATTTGTACAAATAATAGATAGCTATAAGGAAAAAGGTACAGATGTGCATGTTATCTTGACTGGAAAGAGAAGAGATTATTTAATTAATGAATTAAAAAAAAGAGAAATAGAATTCTCTTATTTTGAAATGGCAAATTATAAAACAATCAATGAACTATACAACTGTCTAGATTTATATATCGTTTCATCAAGATATGAAGGAGGTCCTCAATCAATACTTGAATGTGGGATTACAAACACACCAATCATTTCTACAGATGTAGGAGTTGCTTCCGAGATATTGTCTCCTGAATCTATATATGATATGAAAAATTTTATGGTAGCGAAACCCAACACAGAAGTTGCTTATAAAAATTCATTAAAATACAAAAAGGAAAACATCTTTCATATTTATAGAGAAATGTTTCAGGGGCTTTATGAAAGTTAGTATTGGTACAAAAATTAAAGAAGGACCATGGGGAGGGGGGAATCTATTTGCTGTTAATTTGAAACAGTATCTACTTAGTATGGGCTATGAAGTCGTCCATGACTTAGAAGATCAAGATATTGATATCATACTTTTGACAGAACCGAGAGTTACTTCCGAATCTTCAGCATTTACACATTATGACGTTGAAAATTATCTTAAATATATAAATTATGAAGCGATAGTTGTTCACAGAATAAACGAATGTGATGAGAGAAAAAATACAAATTATGTAAATAAATACATAATTTACGCAAATCAGGTCTCTGATGCATCAGTATTTGTAAGTAAGTGGTTAGAACAAATTTATATAGATCAAGGTATAAAGTCAACAGACAATAATGTTATCTATGCTGGTGCAGATAAAAAAATATTTAACACAGAAGGTTTTAAACCCTGGAATAAAAAAGAAAAATTAAAAATAGTAACACATCATTGGGGAGCAAATTGGAATAAAGGTTTTGAAACATATTTGAAACTAGACGAACTTATAGGAACTGAAAAGTGGAAAGATAAGTTATCATTTACTTACATAGGAAATGTACCAAAAAATATAAAATTTCATAATTCATTAGTTGTCACACCTCTATCAGGAAAAAAATTAGCAAATGAAATAAAACAGAACCACCTTTATGTTACTGGCTCTGAAAATGAACCATCTGGAAATCACCATATAGAAGCAGCTCAGTGTGGGCTTCCTGTTTTGTATCTAAATAGCGGAGGTATGCCAGAATATTGTAATGGATTTGGAGTCGAATATCATATAAATGATTTTGAAGCTAAACTTGAAAAGATAACTTCAGAATATGATTCTTATATTAAAAAAGTAAAATTGTATCCAAATAATTCTCAAATTATGTGTTCAGAGTTTTTAGATCTATTTAGTAGGTTGATAGCTGAAAAAGAATCTATCTATTTAAATAGGGATATTAAAAAAAATCAAAATAAATTAAAAGAGAATATTTTTTTATTGAAAAAAAAGATACTAAAAATTTTAAAGTAAAAACTGCCTTATTGCTTTATTAAAGTTAATAAGGTTATTATTTTTATTAACAGTCTTCATTGCATTCTTTGTTATATATTGTTTTATATCTTCATTATTTAAAATATACATTATTTCTTTCTTCCACTCTTCTATATTGTTTTCCTTTAAAAAAATAATGTTTTCATGATTTTTATAAATTTTTGGTTCCCAAAAACCTTCTGTTTCTGTTATTAAAACAGGGGTTCCAACTCCCATAGCCTGCAACGCTACACTTTGACCTGATGGTTGCAAACTTTCAATTATTGGGATGATTACTAAATCAGAGTTGGAGTACAGGTCTCTTATTTCTTCATCGGACAAAGTTTCTTCACTCCAGATTCCACTTATAAGCTCTATATTGTTTGACATAAGATCTTCTTTAGCTATTTTTTTTGTAACAAATGTAAATTCTAATTCTTCTAATTCCTTTGCTAAATTAATTGCAAAATCATAATCTCTTTTACCATCATTCCCGATGAAAAGAATTTTTTTGCCGTTTCGCTTCTTCTTATTATCAACTTTCCAAAAATCAGTATCAATGGAAAATGGAATAAATATAAACTTATCTGAAAATTTGTTGAATTTATTTTTGGCGTAATTGTATTCTCCCTCACTTAAGAAAATTAATTTATCTATGAAAATCATAAAAATATAAATAAATGATTTCCTAAAAAATTTTTTAATTGAGTTTTTAACTTTTACATTGTAAAGTCCCATTATAAAAACACAACTAGATTGCTTTTTAATAAATTTACTAACTATTAGTAGTGGCAAGCAAGAAAAGCCCATTCTTTGATTTGTCAAAACAATTAAATTTGAGTTAAATAATATCTTTTTATTTTTGAGACTGTTTAAATGTTCTGTATAAAAGGGTAGTCCGCTTAGCTTTCTTAAAAGCTGGTAAAAAAAACGAGAAATTTTAGTTTTGGATACTTCTTCAAATTCAATAACTTTAGTATCAGAAAAACTTTTTCTTAGTTCATCAAGTCCATAAAAGAATTCTTTTGGATAATTATCCTGATTTCTAGATCTTTTCAATCTTCCTGATTGATAAACGTAAGTTAAATTGTCCATAATCATAATTCATATATAGAGTAACAAAAGAAAGATTAAAGTTTAAAAGTTTTATTTATAAATAAATTATAAAATACTTATTACAATTAGAAATTGCTTATGAAATATATCAAAGATCTTGTTAGCTTAGGACCATTAATTTTTATTAGTTTTTTATTAGTATTTACACGGCCTTTTGTAGGAATATATATTTTTGGTTATAGATTAGGGGAGTTAATAATAGCCCTTGGGTTTTTTGCTTCAATTTCAATTCTTCCAATTTATTCTTTAAATTATTTCAAAAAAAGAGAAACTATATTTAGCGAAACGCACTTATTATTTATTGGAGTCTTAGTAACTTTTTTTATAAGCTTGGCAGTATACGGATCAAATGTATTAGCACCTTATACGTTTAAAGTAAGTTCATATGTATGGACAATTGGATATTTATTTATAATTTTATATTTATTTAAAGATTTAACAGTAATACAAAGATATAAAGCCCCAGTTCTCATTGTTTTTCTTTTTATACCCGTTGCACATTACATAATGTCAACAGGGTTTTATCCAAATTTTGTAATTGATTTCTTTAAATCAAACTCAGATAAATTTGAGTTTACCAAAGCCTCAGATATCATGCTTTCTTATGTTATAGCAAATATGATAAATATTAAATTTACTAAAAATAAAAATTTTGTAATTTTCTATATGTATTTTACTGGTGCGTTGTTACTCCCTCTTTTGGTGTATATGAGCAGAGGTTCTTTTGTTTCAACATTTTTATTCATGTTAATTTTTTCTTTATATAACTTTGATTATTTAAAAGAAAATATAAAAAGAACAGCAGCATTAATAATTTCAACCTTTTTAGTATTTGTAATTTCTACTTTTAACGTGAATGATGTTGAGATTAATTATAGTTTTTCCTTTGGAGAAGCTCCTGTAGCTGAAGGCGGAACATTATCAATTACTGAAAATATATCTGAACTTGCTAGAAAAGATCAACAAAGAAATGCTTTTCTCTCCCTGTATTTTGAAGATGGAAGAATTTACTCTGTTGACCAAACAACAAATTGGAGATTAGATATATGGCAGGATGTTTTTGAAGATATGGCTAAGAAAAATCTATTAATTAAGGGCTATGGATACGACGAGATAATTCCTGTTATGACTGATCCATCTGCTCCAGGAAGACTAGGAAGAGATGGCTTAAATGAGCATGTTCATAATTATTTTGTAAATATATTTGCAAGAGGTGGTTTATTTCAATTCTTACTTTTTATTTCATTTCATTTAAGCATTCTTTATTTATGGCATAAAAAATATAAAGATTTATCACTAATTTTGTTTATGATACCTATATTTTTTAATTCTACTTTGGATATGAGCATGGAAGGAGTCCAGTATCCAGTTGTATATTATATTTTTCTAGGTTTTTTGATAAACAATGGGTTAAGTATTAAATTAAATAATAATTATTGATAACCATTCTAAAAAAAACCTTTTATTATATTTAATATGTCTACTGCATTAATTACAGGAATAACTGGTCAAGATGGTTATTATCTTACAAAGCTATTACTTGAAAAAGGTTATACAGTTCATGGGACAGTAAGAAGATCTTCGACATTTAATACATCAAGACTGGAAGACCTTATATCAGAATACTCTCCTTTAGAAAAGCTTCACTTGCATTATTCAGATTTACTTGATTCTTCTTCTGTCAATACTTTAGTTAATTCAGTTAAGCCTGATGAAATTTATAACCTTGCTGCTCAGTCACATGTAGCAGTATCTTTTGAAAATCCTGTTTATACAACTCAAGTTGGAACCTTGGGCACTATTTCAATACTCGAATCCATTAGACATTGTGATAAAGAAATAAAATTTTATCAAGCTTCATCTTCGGAGATGTATGGAGGGGCTGAAAAAGTTAAGCTTAATGAAGCTTCTAAATTTGATCCTAAAAGTCCCTACGCAGCCTCAAAAGTTTTCGCACACGATATGACAAAAATCTATAGAGAATCCTATGATTTATTTGCTGTTAACGGAATATTGTTTAATCATGAATCTCCCATGAGAGGAGAGACTTTTGTAACTAGAAAGATTACAAGAGCTGTAGGTAGAATTGCCCTTGGATTGCAAAATAAGTTAACTTTAGGAAATTTAGACGCAAGTAGAGACTGGGGATTTGCTGGTGACTATGTGCAAGCAATGTGGCAAATGTTACAAAATGATTCCCCAGATGATTGGGTTGTTGCTACTGGGGAAACACATACAGTTAAAGAGTTTGCCGAATTAGCTTTTAAGCATGTTGAACTTGATTGGAATGACTACATCACAACTTCCGAAAAATACCATAGGCCAAATGAAGTTGGATATTTATTGGGAGATCCAACAAAAGTTAAAAGTAAACTTGGATGGAATCCTGAGACGTCATTTGAGGAGTTAGTAAAAATGATGGTTGAATTTGATTTAGAATTAGCAAAGAGAGAAGCAGTTTTAATTGAAGAAAATTTAATAAAGCCTACTTGGGAAAATCCTAACTAAAAAAGTTATTATTTTTTTCTTAAATTTTTGTAATTCTTTTTGTACCATTCATATGTTTTACTTAAACCTTCAGACAATGAAGTAGTACTTTTCCAACCTAAATTATTTATCAGTGTTGAATCGAGTAGTTTCCGTGGGTTACCATCTGGTTTAGAAGTATCAAATTCTAGATCTCCACTAAAGCCAACAACTTCTTTTAACAGAAAAGACAAGTTTTTTATGGAAACCTCTTCTCCTGACCCTATATTTATAAGATCAAGTTCAACATTATTTTTAATTATGAATTCTATTGCATTTGATAAATCATCGACATATAAAAATTCTCTAAGCGGATCTCCTGATCCCCAAATATTTAATTTGTTTTCAGACTTAATTTTTGCTTCATGCATTCTGTTAAGCAAGCCAGGTATAACGTGACTATCGATATCTGAAAAATTATCATTTGGACCATAAAGGTTGGTTGGCATAAGATTTATAACTTTATGTCCTAGCTGAGAATTTAATGACCTTCCAAGTTCAATTGCTGTAAGTTTTGCCATTGCGTAGGGAGAGTTTGTAGGCTCAAGCTGCCCTGTCATGTAATAACTTTCCTTTATTGGGTTCTTTGCATTTAATGGATATATACAACTTGAACCTAAGTTAATAATTTTTATATTTTTAAATGGTAAACATGCTTCGAGTAAATTTAAATTTATTCTTAGATTTTCTGTTAAGAATTCAACCCTTTTTGTATTATTTGCAATTATCCCACCTACTTTCGCAGCAGCAATAATCAATACATCTGGTTTTGTTTTTTCAATAAGTTGTTTTGTTTGATCTGATGAAAATAAGTCGGTATCTTTTCTATTTGATTTTATGATATTAAAATCGGCGTTTTTATCTAAAACACTTGATAAAGAGCTTCCAACTAATCCACTACTGCCAACTATTAATATTTTTATTTTATTCTCCAAAACTTTACTGTACCAAACATTATATAGAGTATTAAAATATTTAATGTGAAAAATACTTTACCGTATTTAGTTAACTTACCCCCATTTTTATATCGTGGTAAAAATGTTGATGAATTTAACATAATTCAAAAAATTATATTCTTAATTTATGGGAAACTTATTTCAATAATTGTTAACAATACAAACAGAAAATTTTTTTGTTTTTTAATTAATCTATTAGTTAAAGACAGCAAAATTTCATATAAAGATGAAAAATATGTTTCAAAATTCAATAATCAAAGTATCTATTTTCCGAACAAACGAGTTTTAAGATTTGTTAATAAACCTGAATTATTAGTAAATAAAACTTTTGAAGCATATTGTTTAGATCAAATTAAATTTAAAGATTCAGACACTGTTATAGATTGCGGTGCCAATGTTGGGGAAGTTAATATTGCTTTAAAATACAATGGAATAAATATTAATTATGTTGGTTTCGAACCTGATGAATCGACATTTGAATGTTTAAAGTTAAACAATCAAGGAAACAAGTTTTATAAGATTGCTTTATCAAACGAAGATCAAAACCAAGAATTTTTTCTAGACAACGAAGGTGGAAACTCTTCGCTTGTAAATTTTGGCACAAAAAACTCAATTAATGTAGAAGCAAAAAGACTTGACTCTTATAATTTTAAAAATATTAAATTACTAAAAATTGATGCAGAAGGTTTTGAACCGGAAGTTTTAGATGGGAGTACTGAAACATTAAAAAATACAGAATATGTATCTGTGGACTTTGGCTCTGAGAGGGGGATAGAACAAAGCAATACAGTTGTTGATGTTAATAAAAAATTATATTCAAATGGTTTCTCTCTCTATAGGTTTAGTGAGGTAAGACTTATTGGTTTGTACAAAAGAATTTAAATTATTTTCTTTATAATATGATAGTGGACGCATCTTTTGTAGATAAAATAAATACCTACCTTGAGAATCTTCAGGGTATTAATAATTATGAATACTATCCCTCAAGTAATGGAATTACAGAATACGGCAATAAATTACAATTGGGCTTTAGCTGCTATGCCTTAAAAATATTATTTATTACAAAAAAATGGGAAAATTTAAAAGATTCCGAAAAGAATGATTGGATTGATTATATAAATTCTTTCCAAGCTAACTTTAAAAATTTACCAAACAACTCCTATATTGATCCAGTTTTCATTGATGATTACGGATCTTTTAATTTTAATAGATTTGCTAAAAATATAATTAAAAAAAGCTTAAGTCTTTTTGATCTATATTCTTATGATGATCCACTGACCAAATTAAAAAATAATATTAGAGCAGAAACGAAACAAGCGATTGCTACCTTATATCAAGTTGGTAATGAGAATAAATTAGAATATTTAGAATTCGAGAATAAAACTAGAGATATAAATGAATTTTTAAGTTCATTTAATTGGAATAGACCATGGCATGCTGGTGCTCAATTTTCTGCTTTATGTGTCTTCAACTCTACCCAATTAAAAGATGAAAATAGAAGAAATGGGATTAATGATCTAAATAAATTTATTGAATCAAAATTAGATTTAGATACTGGGTTATATTATGAAGATACTTTGCCAAGCATTTCAGAATCAATTAATGGCTCGATGAAAGTACTAAGCGGGCTTGATTGGCTTGATTCATCAATTCACCTGCCAGAGAAATTAATTGATTTTTGTTTGGAAACTAAACCTTCAAATGAAGGATGCGACCTTGTCGACGTTGTTTATGTTTTGTATAGATGCTCCAAAGAAACGGATTATAAGAAAAAGGAAATAAGTAAATATTTTAAAATCATTGAAGAAATAATCTTTTCACACTACAAATCAGATGAAGGTGGCTTTTCTTATTTTATAAATAATAGCCAAGAATATTATTATGGCCTAAAAGTAACAAATGGAAATAATGTAGCAGATATACATGGCACAATTTTGTTACTATGGGCTATTTCAATGATTTATGACTTTGAAAATGAGGAAAATCAGTTGTTTAATATAATCAAACCATAGATAGAAATAGGGAGTATTTTTGATTAATTTTTTATATTGTTTTGATAGAAATTATAATACCCAAGCCATGGTTTCAATGTTTTCATTATTAGAAAATGTTTCAGAAAAAATCAATATACATATTATCCATAATGAACAAGAGACTTTAAATAATTTACCAAATAAAATTTCAAATCACGAGCTTTTATCAAGCTTGGATATACATAAGTTTGAAAGTAAAAGTTTTGATTTTCCAAACATTGATGGCACACATGTATCTGAGGCAACATATTATCGCTTTTTTATTGAAAACTTTATTGATTCAAGTATAGAAAATATAATTTATTTAGATAGTGACATTGTTTGCATCAATGACCCTATTGATCAGCTTAGTTCAGCAATTAAAGAACTGAGTGAATCTGAATTCTTTATAGCTGTTAAATCTGAGCCCCAATCTGTTAGTGAGAATTTAAATTTAAAGACAGGAGAATACTTTAATGCAGGAGTTATGGTAATAAAAACTGAGGGTTGGTTTAATAATCAATTAGCAAATAAACTAGTCAAGCTAACAGATGAGTCTAAGGATATAATACAGTTTTGGGACCAGGACATCCTGAACATATATTTTGATGGTAGTTACATAGATTTGAGTAAATATATGAATTTCACCCTTGGTATGGTTCCTTTTGAAAAAAATAATCAACTTAATTCATTTGAATTAGATAATGTAAAACTCATACATTATGTTGGAAAATTTAAACCCTGGTCTTTAAAAGGAATAGTTAATGCTAAGTCTGAATATTATCAAAGTTATTTTAGATCCTTATTTAATAGTAAGTATCATCTTCAAAGTAGTTGGAAAGTAAATACTATTAAAGACTTGATAACAAGCTTAAAGACAGGGGTCTTTTTTAAAGCAAAATATCCATTTAATTTATTAGTTACTGTTCTTTATTCCTTAATAAAAATTAATAAAAAAGGGAGTGGAAATTAAAAATAATTTTGATCATCTAACAAGTTATAAAATAGCAAGGAGTTCTGATGTTGTATTTTCTGAAGTAGTAACTCTAGAAGAATTTAAAAAATTAAATATTGAAAACTATACAATAGTTTCAAAAAATGACAGACAAATATTTTATAAGCTGAATAAATTTACAGTTCAGAAAAACTCAACCATTTTTACAAATTCTTACTTTATAAAAAATTTATTTTATTATCTAAAAAATTTTGGTTCAGATTTAGAATTAACTTTAATTACGAATCAAACTGATCTCTTATTAGATAAAAATTTGTACAGACTAAAACCACAATGTATTAAAAGATGGTTTTCTATTAATTTAGAACACGAAGAAGAAGGTTTAATACCAATGCCATTAGGTTTATCTAATAATTATTCACCAAAAAATTTACTACCTGAAGATTTTAATAATTTAATTCAAATGAATAAGAGAGAGAAAGTAAATAAAATGTATGTAAATTTTAGTAAAAACACAAATTTTAAAGAAAGAGATGCACTTTATGAGAACTTTAAGGAAAAGGAATGGGTTATTGTAAAAAATCCAAATCTTACAAAAGCAGAATATTTTGAAGATCTTTCCAGGCATGCTTTTGCTTTAGCACCTTGGGGCAATGGAGTTGATACTCATCGAATATGGGAGGCCCTTTACTTAGGAACAATCCCAATTACAAAATATCATCATACATTTAGCACTGCTAAAAATCTTCCTATTATATTTGTTGATGATTATAGTGAAATAACATTTAATCTCTTAAATCAATATTTAGAAGAATTCAATTCAAAAAAATTCAATTATGAAATTTTAGAAAGTAAATATTGGTCTAATTTAATCACTAAAGAAAAAAAGAAAGAAGAAGAAAGAAGTTCAATAAATATTGAAAAATCTCAAATTGCTTCATCTTACTTCTTATACAAATATCGGATAAAACAACTATTTTTAAGGTATTACAAAATTTTAATTTTTTATTCTAAGAAAATTTTAAAAGTTATTAATCTTGATTAACAGAGAGTACTTAAAGAAATAGAGATATGAAACTTGATAGAGTTATAATTTCTTCAACAAACCATAGAAATTATATTAATTTTTGGCCAATCGTATCAAAATCTTGGAAAAATATAGGAATTCAACCTACATTAATTTATACAAGTAGTGAACAAATAGATTTTGCTAGTGAAGATGATGTAATTCCCATAAATATAGAAGGAGTCAATCCAATTTTTTCAGCCCAGACAGTTCGTTTATTGGTTCCAGCCTTATTTCCTGATGAAGTTTGTATTCTTTCAGATATTGATATAATGCCTCTCTCTCATGATTATTTTATAAAAACAATTAAAGATTTCGATGAGAATAATTTTGTTATTTATAGGCCAGATGCATGTCCACCAGAAATGCTTGCGTTATGTTTTAATGCAGCTTTAGGGAAAACATGGGCTGAGATATTTGAAGTTGCAACAAAAAAAGAAATAATAAATCTTTTAAAGTCTTGGTATCCAGAAGATTATATACCATTTAAGAAAAACTGGTATTTTGATCAATTGATTTTAAGAGAACAAATCGAAAAATTTAGATTAAATAATCCATTAAGGATAAATACTTTAAACGATAAAGATGCTCAATTTAACAGACTTAATAGAGATAATTTAAGAAGTCATATGAAAAAATTTATTTCCAGTGAAGAAATTTTCTCAGATTTTCATATGCCAAGACCTTTTAATCTTCATAAAAGAAAAATTGAAAAAATCTACCGGAAAGCTTTTAATGGCGATATTTGACATTTTTAAAAACTCTACAAAGATTAAAAGATTTAAAAATAAACTTAAAAGCAACATTTTCTTTATTTATGATTCTTTTTTTTATTTTTTAGTTATTTTAAGAGGTAGTAAAAAAGATCAAAAGTTAGTAATTGTAAGTGCTTCAGATAATGAGTTTTATGAAAGCTTATTGCAATTAATTAAATCTGTAAATACCTATGAATCAGATTCAAAATTCATCATTTATGATATTGGCTTAGAGGAAGATCAAAAGAATAATTTAATAAATGATAACTCTATAGAAATAAGAGATTTTAAATTTGAGAATTATCCAAAATTTGTAAGAGAAAGAGATGAATTTGGCAAATTAGGAGCTTATGCATGGAAAAGCATAATAATGTATGAAGTTTTAAAGAATGAAAAAGAAGATATTGTAATTTGGTTAGATGCTGGAAACAAACTTACAGGATCGCTCAAACGTCTTAAAAGAGTTGTTTCATTTAATAAATTTTATTCTCCCTTAAGTTCTGGAGATTTAAAAGAATGGTGTCACATCAAAACGTTAGACTACTTTAAAGTTCCTAAATCTTTATATAAAAAACCAAATCTTACAGGAGGTATTGTCGCATTTGACGGTAGTAATGATGAAGCAAGAGAACTAGCAGAACAATGGTTTTTCTATTCAAATATAAAAGAATGTATTTCTCCTGATGGAAGCAATAGGAACAATCATAGGCAAGACCAATCTTTGCTAAGTATTTTATTTTATTTAGATAAAGCATTAAAATTTTCTCCTAAAACTAAAAAATTCTTTTCTATTCTTGTAAATCAAAACCCAGGAAAGAGAATTTATTTACTTGATGCTACTGAGAAAAATAAATTTAAAAGTGAATGGTTGAAAAAATATAATAGTATTTCAACTAACACAATAAGTTATTCTGAAGGAATTTGGATTTTGAATATTAGAGAAATTATGAAAGTAGAGAAAAAACACCTCAAAGAAAAAAAAGTAGTAATAAATATTTTTTCTGAGTCTGATCTAGAAGTATTAATTAAGAATAATAAGGTAATTAAAACCCATTCCCTAGATCTTTACTTTATTTACAACAATGATTTATATAAGGAAAAAATTTTAGATGAAGGCTTTAAGCCAAAGAAATTTTATAAAGAAGAACAAACTATAGATCATCAAAAATTTGAAAGCTCTATTTTATCTATTCTTGAAGATTAATAATTTCTACCAGAGCCATGTTTGCCATCATAATAAAATAGCGGTAAATCTATATAAATTAATTTTGTATGTCTCAAGAGACCTAACCAGCAGTCATAATCTTCTACTCCGTCTGGTATAGCACGAAAGCCACCAAGGTTTTTAATTAAATCTTTTTGAACAATTACGCTTGAAGTAATTATACAATTATGAATTTTGAGAAATTCAAAATCCCAAACTTCTGGATAATATTTTTTCAGATATTTAGTACCTTTGTATTTTGATTTTATTTTCTTGTAAAATTTTTCTTTATTATATAGTGGATATTTTTCATTAAGGTTATAAACTCCTTCCCCAAAATAGCCCTCTGTAGAAGAAAATATAAAATCTTTTTCCTCCATATTTTTCAATTGTATTTCTAACTTTTGATCCATCCATATATCATCATCATCTAAGAATGCAATATATTCTCCGCTAGCTTCTTCTATCCCTTTGTTTCTTACTGTGCCCGGCCCGTTCAAGTCATTATTTTTTTCATCTTTTTTTAAATTAAACACCTTGGTATTTTCTGGAAACTGATGACTATAGTATCTTTCATCGTCAGAACCATCATTTATTATTAATATTTCATAATTTTTATAAGTTTGAGACTGAACACTTTCCACTGCATTTATTAGATATTCAAATCTATTGTAAGATGGAATAACTACACTTACTAAACTATTCATTCATATAAGTATATTTAAAAATAATTAAACTTTTATTGATTTTTTATTCTTATCCACTTCGATGGATATTTAAATGTTTTTTCCATATTTCTAAACCACGGTTCAGGCGCAATTATATTTTTAGATCTATTGTTATTTAAAATTGCTGGTAACAAAGAAAATGTGCTGTTGCTTATAATGTAATTTTCATATTTTAAAAATTCAGCAAAAGTTTTAATGGTATCTTCAACAGATGATGAAGAATGATATATTTTTTTTGCATTTGAAAAAATTTTATTATTAGAAACCCATTTTTCATCATCTGTAAATACATCATAACTAAAATTATCAATTTGCTTTTCAGCTTTATTAAGAGCCTTTACATAATAACTTTCAAAGAGCTCCTCATTCATTTCTACATAATCACCTCTTCTTACATGAAGAGCGGTGGATCCTTTTTTTGGGTTACAACCAAGGGCCTTACTTACAGTTTTATTATTTGAAAGTTTATTTAATATAAAATCCTTGTTCTTTTCAATTAATTCAATGTTTTGCCAGTATCCAACAAATTGATTATATTTTTTATAATCACCATTTAAATTTTTATCATTGTATCTACCAATTGGAAAATGTTTATAGTTTTTGAAAGAATAATTTCTTAAATAATTATTTATCTTAAAAATTATTTTTAATTTATAAGGCGCTTCCTCAAAACCAAATTCTTTAATAGGAATGATAATTTCTCTATTTTCAGCTACAACATTTTTTCTTTTATTTTTTGGAAGATAATTATCTGTATCTATATAAACATTAATGTCCGATTTTTTTAAACTTTCTGCAAAACATAACTGAAATAACTGATTACCGAAACCACCCATTAAATAAACAATTGCATATTTTGTACTCATTAAAAATATTCCTACTTTATAAACTAATAAAAATAATTTTTTATTTAACTAATATTAATAAATGAAGAAAGACAAGATATTATTTGTAACTTTTACAAATTCAGGATACATTAATTTTACTCACAATCTTCTTCAATCAACGATTAATAATAATGTAGATATTGATTTAAAAATATTTACTTTAGATAAACCATCTTTTAAGTATTTTGAAAAAATACATGACAATATAGAAATGTATGAACAAAGCAAGTTTTCTGAAGAACTTTTAGAACAAAAAGCAGAAAATTTTGGAAATTTGATGATGGTTAAGTTTGATATTATATATAAATCACTTCTGGAAAATCAGTATGTTGGATATATAGATGGAGATATAGTTGTAAAAAAAGATATTGATAACTACATTCTTAAAAAATTAATTAGTAATGAAATTATTTTTCAAAATGACAAAAGACCTTCAAAGCCAAATTTAATTAATGTATGTGCTGGATTTATGATTATAAATTCAAGTAAAAAAATGCAAAAATTTTTTAAGCCTACAAAAGCTTTAGAATCGAAATTTGTAAAATATACAACTCATGATCAAACATATATAAATAAGAATAGAAATAAATTCAGACATGAGATTCTATCCCTAAACGATTTTCCAAATGGTCCTCATTTTTATAAAAACCACAAAGAACTCGATCCTTATATTGTTCACTTTAATTTTTTATTAGGTGAAAAAAAAGAAGAATACATGAAAAAATATGGAGAATGGTATTTATCTTAAATAAGTTTTATGAAAACTTTCTAATACTCTTTTTTACATTTTTTGCATCTATTTCAAAATAATAATCTACATCAGAAAATTGCTCTGGTTTGTGTGTCACATTTATTAATGTTCCATTATATTCGGCTAATTTTTTATTAAATAATTCTACTGAATTAAAGTCTAAATTTGAAGTCGCTTCGTCCAAAAATAGAACCTGAGGCTTCCCCAACAATGCTCTTATAAATGAAATTTTTTGCATCTGGCCTGATGAAAGAGTTTTTGAAGTAACTTCCTCCTTCAACATACTTTCACTAAAATTATCAAAAATATTTAGCTCAGCAATTAGATTAATAATTTCATCATTGTTTATTTCACCCTCCTGGCCATAAGTTAAATTATTTAATAAAGTATCTTTGAAAATAAGTGGGACTGGCCCTATATACCCAAAATCTTGAGACTCTACTAAAATTTTTCCAGTATTTGGTTTATAAATATTTGACATAATTCCAATAAGAGTACTTTTTCCAGAACCATTTGGGCCAACAATAATATTGTGAGTATTCTTTTTTATTTCAAGATTTAAATTCTCAAATATATATTCACTTGAACCATCGTATTTAAAACCGACATTAGATATTTCAAAGGCATTCTCACTTTCAAGATTTGAATTAATCTTGAAAGTCCCAAGTTTTTCAAACTCATCTTGATCAAGGTCTTTAAGATAATTTTTAACAAAATGATTTTTAGATAACAAATCAGCATATAAAGAAGCAATTTGACTGATAAATTGTGCCCCCCTTATTAATAAAAAAATTATTTCTAGGGTCAAATCTAATTCAAAAAAAGTTTGTATGATTCCTATTGATACAAGGAAGGTCATAAGGGAATTAAATAAATTATGGTTTAGAAATAGAAGCCTTGAATTTTTAAACGTTAAATCGATAGTTCTATTTATTGTTTGATCAAATCTTTTTAATTCTTGTTCTTCTTTTTTTAATAACTTTATCAAAAAATAATTTGATAAAATCCTATCTAGATTGTTGTGCGTTTCAATTGTGTTTTCAGTATTAAGCTCAGTATTCCTTTTGAAATTCATCATTATTTGTTTTATTGGCCAAAAAAGAACTAGGAATATTAATACAATTGATAATCCAACTTTGTAATTTAAATAAATTAACGAAGCGGAGAAAGTTATTAATTGAAAAAAAGTTCCTAATAAAGTTATATAGATTTTGTAGATTGAGGTTATGTTGTCAGTTTCAGCAAACACTTTATAATTTATATACGAGAATGATAGGTTTTCTTTTTTAAATAAATGTTCTGCAGCACTTTGTTTAAGAGTACTTGAAGTGTGTATCATTAATTTTTCTTGATTTATATGATCAAGGTAATTTAAACCAACTCTAAGTAATACAATAATTGGAATTAAGTATTTAAAATTATCTAACTCAATGTTTTCCAAAAATGTTTGGGAAGGCTTCTCGTTAGTTAAAATATATGAAAATAAAACAACTACTATAATTTCACAGAATGAAGCTAAATTTCTAACAACAACCGAAAAAATTATTCTAAATTTTTTCTTTTTAGTTTTTACAGTTATAGAAAGTTTGTAAAAATCTCTTAAATTTTCTATAACTTTTTTTAAATAACCCATCCCTTATAAGGATAGACTTATATTTTATTAAATAACTTTTTTTTATTCTCTATCCAAAATAACCCAATTATTAAGTTCTAAATTATTGTTATGGGTTTTGTAAAAAGGAGAGGGGCATGTAACTACTGATTTATCATCAGATCCCAAAACAGCTGCCCACCAACTATACGTTGAATTAGCAATAATAAAATTTTCGTAACCTAACATTTCTTTAAATGTACTTAAGACACTGTTCTCGATTCTTTTCTCAATATTTGGAGTATTTTCAATCTTATTGGCATCTTTAAAAATATCTTGATTCTTTGTCCATTCATAATCATCTGTATAAACATTAAAGTTAAAATTTTTAATATTTTTTTTACAATATGATATAGCTTCTTTGTAATAATTTATGCTTAGTTCTTCACCTAGCTCAAGATAATCACCTCTTCTAACATGTAGCATTGTATTGGGTATCAAAATGTTTTGATCAGAATTAATATTATTAGTTGATTGAGAAATGGTATCCCTTATTTGAGAAATATT
>MDTA01225751.1_pt1 | contig 30880 bp, 29 predicted proteins | sample 811151 | NCBI WGS metagenome assembly MDTA01 (sample SAMN05326648, study PRJNA326480) | marine metagenome | isolation source: seawater | place: Indian Ocean: South | collected 2010 | reverse complement strand
GGTTTTTTAAGTAATGAAGATGCAATTGGCATTTGATTTTTTATTATTTATTCAAATTATACTTTTTAATTTCTTCTGGCAATATTAAGTTAAATTCCGATTTGCAGGCCAATTGATCATTTATAAACCCCTTTCCATCTATCGATGCTATTCCCCTGGTATATTTTTTAACATAAGTTTCAATTATAAGTCTGTTATTGGGGATAATTTTTTTCAAGAATTTTGTTTTATCTGTTGAGGTTAAGTACATTATTTTACCCTTATTACCTGGCAATGATAATATTGATAAAGCTGACATTTGAACTAAAGCTTCAATCTGTAACATTCCTGGCATGTTAGGGTCATTGGGCCAATGTACTTTGAAAAACCATTCATTATTAGATAAGTCCTTATAACCTTTTGCACTTTTCCCTGGAATAACTTCTGTTGCAAAATCAATCATTAAATAAGGGTCTCTATTTTGTTGAAACTCACAAATTTGTTTTTTATTTAGTGTAAGTGGTTTCATCTTATGTCAATAATTCTAGTTAATATTCTATTTATATCATATCCGTCCCAAAATAAATTTATATCAAGGGCTTGTCCAATAGGTACTACTCTGTCAATGCCATTTAGTTTATTTTTAAATATAAAATTTTTAAGAATTTTTTTTTCTAAACCGAAGTAAGTTAATGTTTGATAACGATTATTAATTTGTTTTTTTATCTTATCAAGATTGGGAACATTAATTTCGTAGAAAAGACCCCATTTTCCTCGAAACTCATGATTTTTTTCCTCTATTTTTTTTAATTGTAAAACATAAATTAAATTACCAAATTTTTTTATACTTTTAACTTGGGTAGAAGATAAAACCTTATCGTACAAGTTAGTCAATTTATCAAATAAAGCACTTTCATTTAATTCATATTTTTCATTTGCTACTTTAAAGACATTTTTCCAAAACGAGTTTTCAGCACTTTTATTACGTTTTCCAAGCCATAATATTAGATGAGGAGATGAACATGCATTTTGATCAACAAGGAAAGTATCATTATAAAATTTTATTGCTAATTCATTCAATGATTTATTTGATAATTTTGATATTTTTTTCGAATCTATAACACAAAATGAGTATCTGTCTGGAAATGTTATATCTAAAGTTTTTTGTTTGGTGTAGTAAGATTTGATATTTGATATAGTTTTATCCCCTCCCCAAATCATTCTAGCATTACAATTTTTTGAAAATTCTTTTGTTATTAAATCTTCTTCTTTTTTATATCGAACAATAAGTATCATTTTTTTTATAGTCTTGTATTTATTTTTTAAAATTTTATTTATACATGAACAGATAATTTCTATTTGCTCAAATTTTTGTGAAGGAACTTTTACAATATTTGAATTGCCTGTAAGTAATCCGAAAATTAATGAGTAAGCAAAATTTGTTGGTATATTTGAAGGGGTTACGTGAAATACAAGCCCTAATCCTAGTCTATTTTCAGTGATAGAAAATTTCGACTTAAGTTTTAAAATTTGATTTTTTCTACACCAGAATGCCAAAGTCTTTAAATCACTATATTTATTCGCATACTTTGATTTAAAAAGCATTTTTGAAAAATCTCCTAAAAAATTACATACTTCTTCGTTATAAGGTTCTATAGCCATGTTGCTAATAGAATTATTACCAACTAAATATTCAATATCACTATTATTTTTCATACATCACTACAACCTCTAACAACAGACTTTTCAAATCTTCCATGAATTCTAAATCTTGTTTTGTTTTTACAAAAGTTGCAGTCTTCATTGTTATTTTTAATTATCTCACCTACATCTTCTGTTAATATTATGTGACCTGGATAGCTACTTGGAAGTAACGAAAATAGCTGAACAAAACCTTTTTTTCCAGGTGGTAAAATGTTTAAATTTTTATCTCTTATTATAACTTCTGAATAATTGTTAGTTTTTAAACAATTGCAATGATTACATTCCAAAAAAATTGAACCTGTTTGTTCTATTAAACCATAATAATTAAAAATTTTTTTTATATTAATTTTACTTTTAATTTTCATATTAAAATCTTTTGAATTTATCTTTAAATACTCCATTTTTTTCCATCCACCACCATGTAAAATTATACCATTTGAAAAATCTTTATTTATATTTTTAAGTTTTAATTTAAGGATTAAATTTTCATATATGTTAAAGGTAAATCCAAATACTAAAAATGGGCTATGCCCATATTTATTTAGAAATTCGTTTAATAATTTATAATTTATGGATTTATTTTCATTTAGTAAATAAGTATGATTTTTTCCAAAAAATGAAAAACCATTTATAGCTGCTACTTTTGCATTAAATTTAAATCTATCTTTTAATTTATAAGGACTATCAATTATTAACATGGGCAATCTATTTTTACCTAAAATTTCAGACATAATTGAATTTAAAGCTTTTATTTGCCTTTCAGAGTTTTCTTTATCTAAATAAATTTTAGATAACTTACTATCGGATGTACCTGACGAATTAAGTGTTTTGTATATTTTTTCCTCTGGTATACTGATTAGATCCTGCTCTTTAAATAGATTAACTGGTAAAAACGGTTGATCCTTTAAATCATGTTCTCTTTTTATATCATAATTAAGTAGATCCAAAATTTTTTTATATTTTTTACAATTTTTGTAGTGATGGAAAATTACCGAATTTATTTTTTTTTTAAAATCAATTTTTTCTTTAATCATTTTATTAAAATTTGAAATTTGTTTTATTTTCTCTTAAAAATTTATTTGAAATAGAAATTTCATTATTTCTTATTTTAAAATTTTGATTTATAATTTTTTTTATTTTCATCTGATTTGATTTATCACTTGGTATGACAAATAATTTATCGTTTTTCGAGATGCATTTTGCATTAATCCCGTTTTTTTTTAAAGATTTATCAATATCCTCTAAATTAAATCTTATTCCATACAGTTTAATAAACTTATTTTTTCTTCCTACTATGTAATAATAATTTTGCCTATCTTTATAAGCTATATCACCAGTATGTAAAATTTTATTGTTAACATCTCCGTTTGTTAAGTCTTTAATATTTTTTGCATATCCCAGTGAAACATTTTTTCCCTTAAAAACTAATTCACCTTTTTGAAATGACCTATTTATTTTCTTGTTATTTTCATCATACAATAAAAAACTAGTATGTTTTAAGGGTTTGCCAATGCTTCCTTTTTTAATCCACACCTTATTTGGATTTAGGTACGACATTCTTGGACTGGCTTCAGTTTGACCGTACATCGAATAAAATTTTATTTTTTTTAATTTACAAACTTTACTCATATAAGCAAATTGAGATTTTTGCAATTTACCACCTGCTTGAGTTAAGTATTTTAGACTTTTTATTTTAAATTTTTCAAATTTTAATCTTTCTAAATATTTGTAAAATTCAGGCACTCCTCCAAAAGAGTTAACATTAAATGTATTTATTTTATTCCAAAAAATTCTATCAAATATAGTGTGATTATTTACAATAATTTTTGCACCTTGTTTTAAGTGAGTATTTATTATGGATAAACCATAAGAATATGCCATCGGCATTGTAGTAATTGTTGTGTGATTTGATTTTATATTTAAATAGTCAATTATTTTTTTTGTATTATCTAGAATATTATCTTTCGATATTCTAACAAATTTTGGGTTACCTGTAGACCCTGATGTGCTTAATAATAAATAATTTAGTTTATTTATTTTTGCTTTTGTATGTTTATAATTTTCAAATAAAGAAAACTCCCTTAAGTTGTAAATCTCTTTCAAGTGCTTTTGATTAAAAAAATTTCTTTGTGAAAAAATGTATCTTGGTTTGTAAATATTCACTAATCTGTTCAAATATTTTTTTTCAAAGTTGGCATCTGCCATTATTGTTATGTGGTCATTTTTTAAAAGACTTATATAACCAATGATCGACTCAATACTGTTTTTGCAAATTAATAAAACGAGTGAATTTTTTTTTATATTTTTTTGAATTTTGTCACTTTCTAATACTAATTTTTTGTAAGTAATTTTCTCATTTTTCTCACCTATTAAAGCTATTTCATTTCCATATTTGTATAATTCGTTAAACATTTAAAGTTTTAGGATAAATTAATTCACCTTTTTCTTTAATATCTTTTAACATTATCTCGTAAGCGATTGGAATATCGACTATTGTGAAAGTTATATTGTCAGATAAAATTGTCTTAATTGCGGAATTTTGCTTTAATTTTTCATCCATTTTTTTATCAATATGTGTAACACCGTGAAAATCTTCATTCCTCACATACATCTTATAATTAACCAAGTTTTTGTTATTTTTTTCATCAATATAATTACCTTTAAAATTTTTTAGATATCTATAATTTATACCAACAAATTGTTCAGCTACATGAACAAAAGTTAAACTTTCTTTATAATCGACATCAATAAATAAGTTCTTGCCTTTGTTATTTATTAAAAAACCAAATGGCGAAGCTAAGTCAAAACTATCATGGTGAGATAGGTTTGCTAAATATGACTGGTTTTTCCCACTTACTGCAAAAGAATAAATCGGGTTTTTAGTTCTCTTAAAATCATTTCTAGATAAAGCTATTTTAGTAAGAGAGCCAGAGTTTGACGGAGTTTTGAAATAATTAAATTCCTTTCCTTTGCAAAAGTCCCAATTAAATGTTGGTAGAAGTAAAGTTCCCTCATTACCAATTCTATTTAAAATAATGTCTAATATTAAATTGGGGTCAAAATTTTTCCTTTTTTTTTTATAATTAATTAGAATTTTTTTTATATCAGAATTTATAATTATATTATCTCCTTCAGAAATGTTTAATTTTTTAAAAATTTCCTTAAAATCAATCATTTATGTTAGTATATTATTTTCTTTTAAATTCTTATACTCTCTAAAAACTTTGGATAAAGGTTGATTTAGGAAATTTGCAATTTCAAAAATACTTTTTTTACCATCCGAATAAGAAATAATATCCATTCTCAATTTAAGTTGATCATTATGCGAATTTTTTTTTGATATTAAGGGGTATAAACCTCTTTTACCCATATTAGGCTCACAAGTAATTTTGTTTTTTGGATAAAGTCCTAACTCTGCAGCAATAACAATATTCTTAAGTACCTCAAAAGACTCCTGTAGTTTTTTTTGTGAAACAATTGTTAAATTGTCTTTATTGGTATGATATTCTTTAAAGTTAATAGATCTTAAAAAAGAGCATACTGGTAAGTCCACTCCAGGCGAACAATATTGTCTTTCATCACTTACTCTGAGTAAATAAGAGTATCTATTATATTTTTTAAAATCTCTTAAAGATGCTTCTATTGCATGATCCGCTAAAGTATTTTTTTTTCTACTCTCTATAAAACTAAAGTTTCCCTTATCACCCAGGCAAGTTAAATTATATCCACATATTACATTTTTTTTTAGAACTTTTTTATACTTTGATAGATAAGATATAGATCCAATTGTTTCAGGCAATAAAACAAAACGATAACTGTAATTTGTTTTTATGAAATTTTTTTTTTATAAATCTTAGAAGTTCATTTAAAACTACTGGTCCACTTAGTTCATTATTTGCCATTGATGGATGACAAAGATAACTACTAAAAAAAAATTCTTTACTTGATTTCCCTTTAATGATTGCATGAGATAGGTCAAGTGAGCCTTTTTTAAATTTACTATCAATAAAAACACGGAATTTTCCTTTAGGAAGTTTTTTTTTGTTTTTTTCTGACATGCAAAATCCCCAGTCTTTATTATAATAACTAGTAACGTATGGAACAGAATCAGGTTGATATTTCAAGGTATGTATTTTTTTTAATAATTTCTCTTTTTTAATTGTATGATTAACTGGTTGAGAATAACCTACAACATGAAGATTATTTTTTTTAAAATTTGCAAATTTTTTTCCACTCTCGTGTTCAATATATGCGTTTTTAATATTCCATTCGTCCGGTACCACCCAATCAAAAACTTTTTTTCCTGACTTAAATTTAATTCTTTTCAATTCTGGGTTTATTTTTTCAAAATATTTTAATGATTGTCTAATTCCCTCTCCTGTTATAGATCTGCATAAAGGAAATAAATCCTTCATCCAATCATACATCCTTAACTTTTTGTTTATTTTTTTTGATTTCATAAATATTATTAATAAATAAATTCTACTTACTTACAATTTCTACCAAATGTACGGAATAAGTATCAAATGGAGCTGTAATCATATTTATTTACCTATTTTATATATTAAAAAAGTGTAGTATTAAACTCATTGTGAAAAAAACCAAAATATTACTTGCTGATACAAGGTATGATACAGTAGGAGCGCATTCTAACTATGTACCCATAGGAATAGGTTATATAGGAGCTTATCTCAAAGAAAAATTAAAAAACTATAATATCGAATTACAACTAAGCACTAAGCCAGAAGAGGTTTTCGATCTTATTGATAGTTGGCAACCAGACGTAATTGGATTGTCAAACTACATTTGGAATTCAAGTTTATCAAATAGCATTTGTGAGTATGCTAAAGAAAAAGAAAAAAATATACTTTGTGTTTTAGGTGGACCTGAATTTCCAGCTGGCACTGGAGCGAGAAAAATAGAAGATAATAGTCAAGATAAAACATACACAAAGACGCTCAATTTCATGAGGGAAAGGCCTTGTGTTGATTATTTTACATACAGCGATGGAGAGGTAGCATTTTTAGAAATCGTTAGAAAATATTTAGATAATGGATCGTCAATTAGCAAAATAAAACTAGATGATAAACCTATAAAAGGTTCGGTGAGTCTCTCAAATAGTAAAGAAAAATTACTTATAGGGGAATATATACCAAGACTAGGTATGGAAGGATCGGTAAAAGCATATGGTAGAGATGTAATTCCCTCTCCTTATTTAAGTGGATTGCTAGATAAGTTTTTAGATGGTTTTTATGTGCCTGCTTTTGAAACCGCAAGAGGATGTCCTTTTCAATGTACATTTTGTGATCAAGGACTAGACAAAAATAAAATTGCAGCATTTAGTACGGAAAGACTAACTGAAGAAATGTTTTATGTAGGTGAAAAAATGCAAAAACTTAAAAATGGGACAAAAACTATATCAATCTTTGACTCAAATTTTGGATTATTTCAAAAAGATGTAGATTTAGCAGATCATATACTTCGTGTAATGGATAAATATGACTGGCCAAAATATATTGAAGCAATAGCACCAAAAAGTAATAGGGAGAATATACTTAAAATTAACGACAAATTAAAAAACAGAGTTTCAGTCGGTTTGTCAATGCAATCCTTAAACGTTGAAACACTAACAGATATAAAAAGGAAAAACTGGACAACTGATCAATATGTTGATTTTATAAAAGAAGTTGAAAAAAGAGGAAAAAGTCCTAATTCAGAAATTATTATTCCTCTTCCTGGTGAAACTGAGGAAACATATCTCAAAGGTGTAAAATTCTTAATGGATCACAATGTTCAGGTTGGAACATATACTCTCATGATGCTGTGTGGAGCGGAGTTAGGAAGGGACCATGCAATAAATAAATTTGGTATGAAATCTAAATGGAGAATTTTACCAAAACAATTTGGCGAATACAGAAATAAAAAAACTTTTGAAGTCGAAAGAATTTGTATTGAGACTAATACAATGAAATTTGAAAATTATTTAAATTGTAGAAATTATAGCTTTGTTGTTAAGCTCTTAGCAAATCAAATATTTGCGCCTATATATAAATTGGTAAAAAATCTAAATATTTCTTGGTATGATTTTTCAAGGTCTCTTAGTAATGTAATTCAAGATGAAAAATTTACAGGTAAATTGAAAGATCTATATAATGATTTTTGTAGAGAATCTTTTAATGAATTATTTGATACAAAAGAAGAAGCAATTTTATTCTATTCTAAAGAAAAAAATTATCAAAAATTAGTTAATGGAGAAATTGGTGAAAATCTAGCTGCAAAATATACGGCAAGAAGCTTGCTAGTTTTAGATGATATTCTATCAACTATATTTTATGTTATTAGAAATGAGTTTAAAACTAAATTAAATAAGGATCAGGTAATAATTGTAAACTCTTCAGAGAAGTGGTTAAAAAATTTATATATGATAGATGCTATTTTTGGTGATGAGAAGGAAATTAAAGAGAACAATAGTTATGAAATTATGATTGATTTTGACTTCCCGAGTTGGATTTCAAAATCAGACAACACTCCAGTAAATTCTTTTAAAAAAAGCTCAAGATATGCGTTTAACTATGATGTAAAGAAAGTTAAATATATGAGAAACGAGATAAGATCAATTTATGGTGAAAATAAAGGATATAATTCTATTGATAGAGCATTTGGAAGATATTTAATGCAATACATAGGTAGAGGCGTTGACGTTTTTGAAAAGAATTTTCAAAAACTTAATTAGATTATTAGCATAAATGTTTGATGTAATTATACCTTTAAGATCTGGGTCAAAAGGATTACATAACAAAAATATACAGAAGTTTAATAAAGAAATATTAGTAAATCATTTATTAAAAAAAATTATTAAATTAAAAGATATTCGCTATATTTTTATATTAACAGACTCAGAAATCTATAAAAAAAAAATTATAAAAAATTATAAAATAAATAAAGAGTATATAAGACCAAAAAAATATTCTAATGACAATTCAAAAATTTACGATTTAATAAGAGATTTTTTTAAATGGTCGAGTCAAAGATCCTATAAATTGAAGAACATTTTATTGCTTCAGGTGACTTCGCCACTTTTACTTCAAAATGAAATTATAAATACAATAAATTTTATAAAAAATAAGAAAATTAATTCATTATTTCATGTAAGTGAAATGATCGAACACCCTTATGAATGTATCACAATCAGTAAAAAGGGTTGGAAATATCTTAAAAAATCCAAAAAAGTAAATAGACAAAATTTTAAAAAATTTTATTTTATTACTGGGTCTTTATATTTTTTCACAAAAAATTTTTTTTTAAAATATAAAAAATTTTATAATGAGAAATCTCTACCATATAAAATAGATAAAATAAACTTTATAGACATTGACACAAAATTTGACTTGGAGATTGCAAAGAAATTATTTAACTTAAAGATAAGAAATTAATTTTTAATTTATACTTGTTATCTATATAGCAAACCTTTTTATCTATATAGCAAACCTTTTTCTCATAAATAATTTAATTGTATTTTCTTTTCTTGATGGTTTTTTTTCTTCAATTCCTAAGAAAGAACTAATCTTTTTTAAGTCTGAACTCAAGCATTTTAGTTCTGAGGGATTTGCTGAAAGTATATGGTCTGTACCAATAAATTTTTTATTTAATGTAAAATGTTTCTCTATCACTGTTGCACCGAGAGATGCAGCAATTAAACAAGCTAATATACCTAAAGAATGATCGGAGTAACCAATTTCATATTTTGGAAAATACTTTTTCAAAGCCTTGATTGCTAGAAGGTTTGCATTTCTTTCTTTTAATGGATACTCACTCACGCAGTGCATTATAACAACCTCAGGATTTGTAAGTATCTTTAAGCTATTTTTTATATCTTTTATATTTGCCATCCCGGTCGATAAATAAATTTTATTACATTTATTGTTCAAATATTTTAAAATATTCTTCTCATGCATTTTTGATGAAGCTACCTTTATAGTTTTCATTTTAAGTTTTTCACACAAAAGTTTTGCTCTCTCGACACTAAATGGAGAACTAAGGAAATTAATATTTTTGTTTTTACAATATTTTTTTAAAATAAAATGATTTTTGTCTGTCAAAGAAACTTTTTTAAACCAATTATATTCTGGATCGTTTTTTTTTAAGCATAATTGATTATATGATTGGAATTTTGCATAATCAGCTCCAGATCTTTTGGCCTCAGTAATCAATTTTTTTGCTAGTTTTAGATCACCCAAATAATTCTCACCAATTTCTGCAATTAATGTTATTTTTTTTTTCATAATTAATAGTATACATATTTCTGGTCTGTATTTACAATTCTATTAAATAAATTAAATTATAATTTCATGAAATTTAAGATTAATTTTGAGACAAAAGATAAAAATAAATTATTTGATTATTGGAATGATATTATCGAAAATAACGTTTGGTCTCATGGAAAATACACAAAATTATTCGAGGAAAAATGGACTAAATATAATGATCTCAATTCTTTAACTTTTTCAAGTTGGGCAGGAGCTGCAGAGGCAGTAATAGAATACTACAAACTAAAAAATGAAATAATACTTTGTCCATCTAATACATTTCAAGCAACTCCAATGGTTTCTATAAATAATGGTTGTAAAATTAGGTTTGTTGATTGTAACAAAAATGATTTGTGTATTTCTTATGAGGACCTAAAAAAAAAAATCGAAATCCATTCACCAAAAGCAGTTTGGGTTGTTCATATCGGTGGCCATTTATGTTTTGAAATTGAAAAAATTTCAAAACTTTGTAGAGAAAAAAATATTATACTTATTGAAGATTGTGCCCATGCACATGGAGCCAGTTGGAATAATAAAAAACCTGGTAGCTGGGGGGAAGCGGGTATATATTCCTTGTACGCAACTAAAACTATTACTACTGGGGAAGGTGGAGTGCTCGTTTCCGAAAATAAAGACCTAATAGAATTTTCGAAATCTTTTAAAAACTATGGAAAACCAAATAATAATATCATGGGTAAAAATTACAGAATGAGTGAGTTTAATGCTGCTCTAGGATGTATACAAATTGATAGACTAAAGGATATGGTTGAGTGGAAAAATGAAAAAGTGTTAAAAGAAACTAAAAATTTCACAAACTACGTTCAGATGCCTAATGGAATGATCTCTGGGTACTATAAATTCATTGTTTTCGATAAAATTAGTAATAGCACTGGAAAAGTTTATGATGTAGGTTGCCACAAAATTTTTAATGAAAATATTAAATTAGAAAACACTGATTGGGTAAATAAAAATCACTGGTGTGTTCCAATTTATTACAAAGGATAAAATGAAAATATTAGTTACAGGGGGTTCTGGTTTTATAGGTAGTCATATAGTAGAAGAGCTTTCAAAGGACAAAAATTGTGAAATAATTATTTTTGATATTGTTAAGCCCGACATGGAACACTCGTCTAATGTGAAATATGTAGATGGCGATATTTGTTATAAGACATCAATCGATAAGGCTATAGATGGTTGTGAAGAAGTTTACGATTGTGCTGGAGTGCTTGGAACTCATGAATTAGTTTTTCAAACAGAAAGAGCAATAGATACAAACATAAAAGGTGCCTTTAATGTTATACAATCCTGTTTGGATTATAACGTTAAAAGAGTTTTTCACCCCACTAAACCAATTTTTAAAAACTATTGGGAAAATACTTATACTATCTCAAAAATAACAGCAGAAAATTTTGTGAGGATGTTTAGAGAAGTTTATAAAATGGATGTTACTGTGTTAAGATGGATGAATGCATCAGGACCAAGACAACATATTTTTCCTGTAAGAAAATTTATTCCAATAATTATTACTCAAGCTATTTTAGATAAGGATATAGAAATTTATGGCTCCGGCAATCAAACAGTAGATATAATTGACGTAAGAGATATTGCTAAAATCGCAATCAAGAGTACGAGGGCAAGTATAGGGAAAAATTCTAATGAAGTGTATGATGTTGGTTCCGGACACGCAATAAGTTGTAATGAAGTAGCAAAATATGTTCTAAAAAAAATTAATTCTAAATCAAAAATTACTTATTTACCTATGAGAATTGGGGAAACCCCAGATACAAAAATAGCAGCTAAATCACACAACGAATTGCTACAAAAAATTAATTATAAGCTTCAGTATTCGTTTGAAGATACGATTAATAATTGCATAGATTATATGAGGGGCCTAGATATAGATTATTTAAAAAAGGCTTATAACTTTTTTAAATAGGTGTGAAAAAAAAAATTACAGTTGTAATTTGTTCTTACAATAACTCAACTTATTTAAAAAAGTGTCTCAAGAGTATTTTTAATCAGTCGGTTTCAAGCGATTTTTTTAATGTAATTTTAATTGATGATAAATCAGATGATAACTCTTTAGAAATTACTAATATTTATAAAAAAAAAAAAAATTTTAAAATTATCAAAAATTTTAAAAATCTTGGTTTGGTAAAAAGCTGTAATAAAGCCATAAATTTTATAAAAACAGATTTTTTTGTGAGAGTCGATTCAGATGATTATGTTTCCAAAAATTTTATAAAATTTTTTTTAAAACATATAAAAGAGGATAATGATTTTATATTAAGTAACTATAAAATTTTTAAAAATAATAAAGTAAGAAAAATAAATATCAATAAATTTAGGTTAAAAAATTTAATTTCATGTTCAGTTGCTATGAAAACAAAAATTTTTAAGCAAATTGGAGGTTATAGAAATTTTTTATGGGAGGAATATGATCTATATTTAAGGTATTTAAAAAAAACAACAAAAATTAGTAGAGTAAAACACTACATTTATTTTTACAGATTTCATAAGAGTAATATGACAAGATTATCTTCTTGGAAAATCAAGGCTTGGAAACAATTGTACAAAAAATACAAAATATCTGAAATCCGAAAGCTGGAGAAACTTAGAATTTCATAAATTAATTCTCAATTATTTTTCTAATATATTTTCTGAGTCGTCGATTTTGAAAAAAATTTAATGGATTATAAAGTTTATCAAAATTTACATAGTTTAGTTTAAATAAAAAATTTGCCAATTTTATTTGCTTTAATAGAATAATAAGACTAAAAAAATAAGTTACTATTTTGTCAAAAAATGTGGTCTGTTTGAGATCTATATTTTTTTTTATTTCTTCACCAATAATTTTATAAGCTTTTTCGTTTCTTGGGAAATTGAAGGCAGGCAATGAAGTTTCTTTTATTTTATTTTCTACTTCTTGCGTAAAATAATTTTCGTTATTAATTTCACCTAAATTGATAATTTTGTACAAATCTTCATAATTTTCAGGTTGAAATGGAAATTCTGAGTATGCAGGTTTTAAGTGATCATCAATTAGATCAATTATATTATTTGGTAATAATTTTCTTAAACTATAGCTTTTGATGCCAGCAAAATACGAGTCATAAAGTAGTGTACTCGAAAATGATAAAATTATTTTTTGCTCCGAAATCCACTCATTAAGAATTAAATTTCTATCAATTGTTAGATTTGGAATATTTTTTTGATAATATCTAACATTTTTAACATTTTCCATTGGATGTACTCTTATGGAAAAATTTAAGTTTTTGTTATCTTTGATAATCTTATTGATAATAATAAACTGGTACATTTCATACCATGAGAAAAAAAGATCTTTCTCTTGACTCTGAATATCAATTTGATTTTTATTATTTCCTTCTTGGATACGATTTTTTTGAAAATCACTTATTACATTTATAGATTGTTGAACACTATTGAAACTAGAGCCAAAAATAAATGACTTAAAAGAAGTTGCGATACCAATTGTTTTTTCACCTTTTTTTTTATTTTTAAATATTGAATTAATGCTTTTAAACCACAAATCTGAGCTTGGAGAGCCTGTAATAACTATCTGATTTTCATCAAATAGATCATTTTTTAAAAGCACATTTTTGTAAAATTCTCCAGGTACAAAAACTTTACTGATATTTAATTTTAATTTTTCGCTGGGTTTTTCTTCAATTTTATTTTTTTTTAAAAAAGATCTCATAAAAGATAGTACTCCACTCTCATTTCCACCCGAGTGTTCAACTGGTATAAAGAAAAGTTTAAAATTATACTTTTTTTTAAAATCAAAAATATCCTTAAAATCAGTCTGTACTCTTGGAACCACTACCGCTTTTGGTTTCAAAAGTTGAATTGCAGTCCTATATATATTTTTTGAAACAATTCTTACAGTTAAATTTGTATTTAAATAATTTGATAAAAGCTCAGTTGAAAACTGTTCTCTGAATCTATTATCATTTATAATTAAAACATCTATCACGCTTTATTACCTAATTTTTTATTATAAATATTTTGGCAAATTTTATCCTTTTTAAAGCTTAAATCATATTTTTAAAGATCTATCAATTATAGGTTTATTTATTTGTAAGAAAGATAATCTGGGTATATAAATTTTAAAATGAATCTTACATATAGTCCAAAAATACCTTCTGCAAAAACAAATAATTTTATAGAAAATTTTTTTATTAAGAAGAATTTGAAATTACTAGTCGAATTATCGAAAAAGAACAAACCGTCAGTAAATAAAATGACACAAAAAGAACCTTATATTCCTGAATTATTAGATTTATATAATTTATACCAGTATGTTTTAAATAATAAAAGGATTACAATATTTGAATTTGGATCTGGATGGTCAACATTAATATTCAGTCTGGCATTAAAGGAAATTAGAGATAAGTTTTATAAATCGGTAAAATTATTAAGAAGAAATAATCCATTTGAATTATTCGTAATTGAGAACGACAAAAAATATTTAAATATTACTAAAAATAGGATTAGAAAGTTTAACAAATTACTTAAAATCAAAAATCCAATTAAAATTAATTATAATTTTTCCGAAGTTGAAATGACAACTTTTAATGATAGAATCTGTACCCAGTACAAAGAATTACCATCATGTAATCCTGATTTTGTATATTTAGATGGACCAGATCAATTTAACGTAAAAGGAAAAATAAATGGGATTAGCACTAGACACAAAGATATGATGCCTATGGTTTGTGATATTTTAAAATTTGAATATTTTTATACTCCTGGAACTATAATTGTTTGTGATGGGAGAGCTGCTAACGCTAAATTTTTAAAAGATAATTTTAAAAGAAACTGGAAATATATAAATAATATTAAATCAGATCAGCATATTTTTTATCTAGCTGATCCAATCTTAGGAAGATATAATAAATTACAATTAGAATTTTATAAAAAAAAATAAATTAATTAAATTTTAGAATTAATTTAAATCATGATGTTTTAAAAAAAGTTAATCTATGAAAAACCCAATTATAAATGAATTACTAAAATTAAAACTCATTTCAAATAAAAATTTAGTTACGCTAAATAATAGAACTAGAGATAAAAAAATTAAAGTAATCAAGGATTTAGCAACAAATATAATTTTTCTTGAAAAATATATAACATCTAACGAATATTATTCTTCAACAAAATATAAAGATGGTAGAAAATTTTCAAAAAAAACTGGAAAAACATTTAATAACGTAAAAACGTTAAAAGGAAAAGTAAAATCAACAGTAATTCTTGATGACAATAGAAGAGCACATCAGTTTAAAAAGTTATTGAAAAATAAAGATGTGCTTGATTTTGGATGTGGGTGGGGTGGTTTTTTAAAAATTGCCAAAAACTGTAAATCTTTAAATGGAATTGAATTGAGAAAAGATTGTTTAAATTACATAAAAAAGAACTTAAAAAAAATAAACGTATCAAATAATATCAAGAATTTTGAAAAAAAGTTTGATATAATTACCATGTTTCATGTTTTAGAACATGTACCCAAACAGGTTGAAACCTTAAAATTGCTAAAAAAAAAATTAAAAAAGGGAGGAAAAATAATAATTGAAATCCCCCATGCTAAAGATTTTTTAATATTGCAAGATGAGTTAAAAGAATTTAAAAATTTTACATTTTGGAGCGAGCATCTAATACTCCATACCTATAAGTCACTTAAAGTGATACTATTAAGAGCTGGCTTCAAAAGTATTAATATAGAATATTATCAGAGATATAATTTTTCTAATCATTTAGGGTGGTTTATAAAAAGAAAACCAGATGGTCATAATTTTTATAAAAAAATTGTGAATAATGAATTGAATGAAATATATTGTAAAAACCTTAAAAGACTTGGACAAACAGATACATTAATCGCTATTGCAGGATAAAATTTCCTAGAGTAAAAAAATATAATTAATAATGCTAAATAAATTTAAATTTAAATTCTTTAACCGTAGAATTATACAACATCATTATTATAATGTTTACCATAAGTTTTTTTGTAAAAAAGAACCGAAAGATCTTTTTGAAGATGGATACACAGTTTTTGAAGAAAAATTCCCTTTAGAAAAACTTGATTTTTTAAATAAGTATCTGAATTATCAAAATTACAATTTTGTTGTTGACAATAAAAAATTAGACTTTCTAGAATTGAAAACAATATACAATATACTAAAAAATCTTGGAGTAATTTCAATTGTAAAGAAGTATCTGGGTAACAAAATTTATTGTTATGATAACACTATAAAAACTCTAGGTAATTTAAAATGTAATGATAGTTCTTGGCAGCCACATCATGACTCCAAGGGAAGGAGAATTAAGATCTATATATGGCTGAATGAAAAAAATTTAAATACCCATCCTCTATATTATTTAAAAAAAACACATAAAAAAATTGTAAATTGGAAAAAATATGAAGAAACAAGATTTGCTGAAATTGACTCAAATAAATTTGATAAAATTTTTGGCCAGCAGGGTAATATTATTATTTTTGATACTCATGGAATTCACTCTCATTTCAAAGAAAGTACTATTCCTAGATCCGTTATCGAGTTGACATTTGAGTCATGTGGTTTTTTTAACAGATTAAATAAAAATAATATTAATGATGAAATATTAAGACTTAACATGATCGAACTTAATAAATTCATTTAATTTAGATCTAATCATTTTTCTAAAAACTCTTTTATTTTAACTTCTCCATTCCATTTTAATTTTTTACATTTTTTCCTAAATAAATTTTTAAATTTATTGTCGTAAAATTTTAAATTTATAAACTTTAAAGTTTTTTCAAATTTTTCAAATCTAAATCCTAATTTTTTTTTGATTAATACTTGAGCATTATGCTCAAATTCCTTGTTTTCTTTTTCCATGATCGGAAACATTATGATTCCTCTTTTAAGACATTCCTCAACTGTTCCTAATCCAGGTTTAATGATTGCAAATGAGATATTGGAGTACATTTTTTCAGAAAAATCTGCTTTATGAATATTAAATTTTTTTAAATCTGAAATATATAATTTTGGATCTAAATAAATTTTTTTTTTTTTTAAAAAATTTTTTTTAAGCAGTTTCAATATTCTAATCTTAAATTTATTCAATAATCTACTTTTAGCTGATCCAACTGCAATTAAAATACCTCCATTATTTTTATTTGGTTTAAATTTTTCAAAAAATCCAACTTTTTTTATTTTTACACCAGACTTTATATTTGAAAACAAATAATTGGAAAAAACTGTTATACCTTTTTTTTTTAAATTTTTAATATTACTAAAATTTTTGTGTAAAATTTCTTCCCAAAAAAAATTGGCAACAACATAATTTTTTTTTTTATCAAAAATAATTTCTTTATTTATTTCGTTGTCAGAGATAATTTTTGTAAAATTTTTTAAATCTAATTTTTTATTTTGCTTTTCTAAATTTAGATTTGAAAAAGAAATTTTTTTCACTCTTTTGTCTAATCTAAATTTAATCTTTTTTTTTTTGTCTAAAAGGAAGAAAATTTTTTTTGAGCTGAAATTGATATTATTTGCTAGTATTGACAGCCTTCTTATATGTCCTAAACCATTATTACACGGTAAAAACAAAAAAGAATTCATATCTTAAGGTATTGCCAATTCAGATTTTTTATATAGTTTCCATTCAGTTTTTTCCAAGTATCTAAAATATATTTTTTTTTATTTGAATTATTTTCTTTAAGTTTAGTTTCAATTATATGATAAAAACTTGGGTGATCATTAATAATTAATATCATATCATAAATATTTACATCAAATTTTTTATCCAAAATTTTTAGTCTTTTGTTTCTTAAAATTTTTTTCAATTTTTTTCCTAATGGATCATAACAGCTAAATTTAATACCCTTTTTGCTCATTTTATTTATAATTTCTAATGATGTTGAGTTTCTTACATCTACAGTTTCGGGCAATCCTTTAAAGGCTATACCCATGATCAAAATTTTTTTGATATTTTTTTGATTTCTTAAAATTTTTATGAATTTGTTTGCAAAATAAGATGTTGCGGATTTACTTATTCCATTTGCAATTTTACCGAGTTTGTAATTTGAATTTTTTTGTAAATTTTGGCTAAAAAGAATGGGATCTTTTGGTAAACAAAACCCACCTATCCCTAAACTTGGTTTAGATATATTATTTCTATCATAACCAAAATTTGCTTTTTCTATTAAGTCAGATCCACTTAAATTATATAAATTTGCAATTCTTGAAATTTCGTTTGAAAAAGTAAAGTTTAAAGCTCTATATGAATTTGTAGCTAACTTAATAATTTCTCCTTCCTCTAAGTTTTCTAACTTTATTACATTTTTGAATAATTCTTTAGAATAATCATATGCTATCTCTAAACATTTTTCTGTTGAGCCCGATATTAAGCAAGGTATATTTTCTAGTTCCTCTAATGCATTACCTTCTACTATCCTTTCAGGCATGTAACCAAAATAAAAATCTTTACCGTTTTTCATTTTCGAAAACTTGATTATACTTTTTAAAAATATTTCTCTTGATACACCAACAGAAACAGTTCCTCTTAATATCACAAGATCACCTTTTTCAAGAACCTTTGAAATTATTTTTGCAATTTGAATTAGATTATTATTGCTAGCTTTGTTTTTATTAAGATTTGAACCAATACAAATGATATAAACTTCAGAATTAATTTTATTGATTTGAGATGTTAAATCTAGATTTTTATGTCTTATTTTTTTTTTTAAAATTAATTCTAGATTTTTTTCGTGGAAGTTTATTTTGTACTTTTTAATGTTTTGAATTTTTATTTTATTATTATCATATCCAATAACATAATTAAATTTCTTCAATGCATGAATTGCCAAGGGTATTCCTATATGACCCATTCCTACAATACATGTTTTCTTAAATCTATAATTTTTAATTAGTTCTTCAAAACTAATAATACCTAAAAATTTTTTGTTCTTATTTATAACAAATATGTCTTCAAATTTTTTTGATTTACTTTTTTTTTTCAGTTTTGAAAATAAGTGATTATCTAATTCTGTATCTCTAATAAGTATTGGATTTCGATTTAAGTATTTATCAATTTTATCATTAAAATTTCGGTTTTTATAAATTATTCTTCTTAAATCTCCCCTTGTAATCACTCCAACTATTTGTTTGTTTTTATTAAGTTTTATCGCGTAAGATATTTTCTTTTTTAATATAGAATTTTCAAATTCTGTAATGAATTTACCTAGTGTTAGGTTTTTACTTATTTTAAAAAAATTTTTTTGCATTATTTTAATGCTACCTCATCCCAGTTATAAATCATTCTATTATTTCTTAAAATTGATCCAAATCTGCCCCTGTAGTAGTTTCTATTTAAAATTTCCTCGTGTGATAAATTTAAACTTAATTTTTGTTTTGAAAATTTGTTAAATTTCAAATTATATCTATCTTTTAGGTAAGCTTTTTGTTCATCTTTTTTAAGTCTAGAAAATTCTTTTATTTCAGAAATATCCTCAGGTAAAATTGATACTTTTCCATCCTTAGTATTTGTTTTTGGTAAGATAGTTATATGCCTCTCTATTAGTTGAGCTCCAAAATATATTGCTAGTTTTGAAGCTAAATTTTTTTTATTATTAAATGACTGGGAATGATCTGAAAAACCAACCGAAACGTGAAATTTATTTTTTAAAAAAGATATCTTTTTAAAATTAAATTTATCAATTGGGGTTGGGTAAATTGTTACACAGTGCAAAAGTGAAAAATTTTTTTTTGAATTTTTTAGAATTTTACAACTTTTATCTATTTCATCTAAATATGTTGCTCCGGTTGACATGATAATATTATTAAATTTTTTAGATAATTCTCTAACCATCTGAAAAGACGAGCAATCATAACTTGCTATTTTAATATTTGAATATCCCATGTTAAATAAAGTTTTAATACTATCTCTACTAAAACAAGTGATCATTGGCTTTACTCCTAATTTTTGGCACTTAATTACAAATTTTTCGTAAACCTTATTTTCAAGTTCAATTTTTTTTAGTCGGTTAAATTCTTTTTGAAAGGGTCTTTTTATTGATAAAATTTTTTTTCCGCTTTTTAAACCTGTTTCAAAAATTGGTCTAAAAATTAGGTTTTTAGAAAAAATATATTGTAATTTTACATAGTCCGCCCCACTTCTTACACACCTTTCTAGCATTTGATCTAAATTTTTTTCATTGCCATTATGATTTTGGCATAGCTCAGCAATATATTTAATTTTGCTCATAATATTTTAAAAAATTTTTAAAAATTTCCTTATCTGTTTTGTATATAGATTCTTTTGTAAGCCCGGCGAGATGACTAGTTATTAGTAAGTTACTATTTTTGTTCATTTTTGAATAAAAATTTTTCTTAACATATTGCTCATTTTGAACAACATCAGAAGAATAATATAAATATTTTTTTTTTTGCTAATTTAATTACAAATTTTTCATCAATTATTTCTCCTCGCGAAGTATTTATTAATATTGCTCCTTTTTTAACCAAACTGATTCTCTCTTTTTTTAAAAATCTATAATTTTTATTAGTTGATGGAATACATATTATTATTAAATCAGATTTTTTTAGTACGAAATTAATTGATTTTCTTTTTATTTTTTTTTTTTCAAATTTCTGAATTTTTTTGTCATAAAAAATTACTCTTGCCCCAAGACTAGTACAAAATTTTGCAACATTATAACCAATTCTACCCAACCCAATTATTCCAACTAATTTTCCGTTAAGTTCTTTGCCAATCACATTTTTTTGATTAATACTTTTAATTTTTCTTAAAGTTGCCAAAATTAGGTATAAAGTATATTCAGATGAGGCTTTAATTTTTTTTAAAAAATTCCTATTATTTAAATTAAAAATTTTGATATTCTTACTTTTGATAATTTTTTTATCGATATGAGTAAGACCAGTTGTAGGACTCAAAACATATTTAATTTTACTATTTTTTTTTAATTCTAAAAAATGAGTAAATCTAAGTAAAATAATATCATAATTGTTGGCTAGATGGTTAAATTTAGTTTGGCTTAAATTTTTATAAAACCTACATTGAAAATATTTCTTATATCTTTGAGTTACAGAGTTATCAAAAATTTCAACATTAGGACAAATTAATTTTAGCATTTTATTTTATATCTTAAAAATTCTAGATCCTCTGGAGTATCAATATTAATACATTCAGCGCCAAATAATTCTATACCATGGCACCTTTTTCCGACTAATGAGTTTTTTTTCAAAAAAGATTTAACAGTTATCAAATAAATTGACCCTGATCTTATAAAAACCTCAGGTAATTTTTGCCGTGGCATCATGTTTTCTTCTTTAAAATTCATAAAATTTTTGAGCAATCCTTTTTTAATTATTTTCATTCTATATGGATGATTAGCATTAACTTTTGATATAGAAATAACTGAGTCGATATCTCTACTTTTTATAATATTAAATGCTTTTATAATTTTTTTATAGTCTCTGATAGGGCAAGTAGGTTGTAACAATAAAATATATTTATATTTTTTTTTCAAACTTTGTTGCGTTTTTTTTAACTCATATTTAACTACATCTTTTGTTAATGAATTGGAATTTGACAATTTTTTTGGTCTTAGTCCATTAAATATTAGCTTTTTTTTGTTAGCACACTTAGAAAATATTTTTTTTGAGTCTGTGCTTAAAACAATATCGCAATAATTTTTTAGCTTTATCGCGGTATCAATTGTATAGTTAATGAGCTCTTTATTATTAATTTTAACTATATTTTTGTTTAAAATACCTTTTGAACCCCCTCGTGCTGGAATAATACAAAGTATTTCTTTTTTATTTTTTTTTAAAAAAAAGCTTTTAGCCATAGATCGTAATTATAAATTTGCCATAACTTAAATGAATTGTTCCTTTTTTTTTTGTAAAAGTAATCTATATAATTTTTAACTTTATTTTGGTTCAAGACTGTGTCAAATATTGGGCTATCATTAACAATTTCGTACATTTTTTTTTAAATTTGTTATTATAAAACCATTCTGTTTGTGGGCCATTTATATGTATTTTTTTTCTTTTATGATTGAATAATTTTCTAAGTACTATTTTATTTGAATTTTTGTTTATTTGTAAATTTTTGCTTAACTTAAATGACAGCTCAATAAGTTTATGATCTAAAAAAGGATATCTAAGTTCAACTGATTGATTCATGCTAAATCTATCAGAAAATCTAAAGTTTCTTGGTAATTTTGAATACGTTATATCTAAATATTTTGCATAATTATAAACATTTTTATTATAATTTTTATTAAATTTATTTATTTTATATGCATCCAATTTTTTTTTAAACAAATTCAAGCTGTATGGATGAGATCCATCTATGGCCTGATTGGTATAATTTGAATTAATTTTTTTTAGATGTAAATACTTATGGTATCCACCAAAAATCTCATCTGCACCATCAGCAGATATCACGACATTGTGCTTTAAACCTTTTGCCTTACGAAGCAAATGACCTAAAAACAATACATTTGGCCCTCCCCAAGGCATTTCTTGTTCAAGCTGAGTTTTTTCAGAAAATTTGAAAAATTCATCTATATCAAAACGATGGGTAAAACTTTTTATTCTATGTTTTGATAGATTACTTATTTCATCCTTCATATTGGGTGCTTTGAATCCAAAACTTAATAAAAGAGATATCTTTTTATCATCTCTGTTCATCAAATTTAAAATAAAGTTAGAGTCTAAACCAGACGAATAAAGCAATCCTATTTTCCTATCAGATCTTGTGTAATAATTTTTAATCCTTTCAAACTCATTTGCAAAAATTTCTTTCGCTGTTTGTATTGAGCTAATCTTGTCTTTTGGGTTTATTTTGTTTTTTAAATTCCAATAATTAACCACCTGTTGAAATCTATAATCCTTAAAAACATAATATCTACCAGGCAAAAATTGCTTTACTTCCTCATAAAATGTACTTTCATTATTTTCATAAGTTGAATTTTGAAAATAATTACAGACAGTTTTAAGATCTTGATTGTATTTTTCAATCTTAAGTAGAGGTTTTACTTCAGACGAAAAAATATAATTTTTCTTTTCTTTTCTATAATAGAGTGGTTTGATGCCCAGTCTATCTCTGGCAACAATTAATTCTTTCGTTCTTAAATCATATATTACTATCGAAAACATTCCATTAAATTCTTTAAAACATTTTTTTCCCCAATACTTATAAGCTGCAGAAATTACTTCAGTGTCAGATTTTGTTTTAAAATTATAAAAACTTTTCAATTTCGATTTAATTTCTAAATAATTATAAATTAAACCATTAAAAACGACGATAGAATAGCCATCTCTAAAAGGTTGATTAGAGGCTTTGCTACTATCAATTATACTTAAGCGAGTATGCCCAAACATTATGTTATTATTTATTTTGAAATAACTTTGATTATCAGGTCCCCTGTGTATTAAGTCATTTGTCAGTTTTTTAAATCTCAAAAAATTAATTTGAGGTCCATATGATACAAAAATTCCACACATGATGATATTATAACATTAACATTGACTAATAATTTCATATCATAATTACAAAATAATAATACTATTATTTATTTTACAATAAATACTTTGCTTATTAATACCCAAAACAATTAATTATTTGAATTCAAAAATAATTGATAATTTAACTTAAAACTAAGTATCCTTCCTTTTTTTTTCTTGGATCAGATTTTTTTAAAGGTTGGTTTAATATTTTAGATGAAATAATTTTATGTTTCTTTACTCTTTTTTTTATCAAAACTGCATTTTTGAAAAAAAAAATCAATTCGATATTTTTGTAATTACTTAATTTTTTTAAAAACGTTTTTTTCAGCATCTCTGAATTAGGAGCATGTGAGATTTCTTTAAAAAATTCAACTAAGTTACCTTTTTTTAGGTTTGGGTTTCCACCCCAACCTTTTAAATATGAGGTCAACATATCCTCTATAATATATACTCCACCATTTGATAAATACTTAAACAAGACTTCAAAACTTCGTTTTTGGTGTCTGGTAAAATGACTTCCATCGTCAATTATTAAATCAAAACTTTTATAAATTTTTCCCAACTTGTTTAATTGATTTGTATTGTTTTGATCTATAATTACAGTTTTTAAATTTGATCTATCCAAAAAACTTTTGTCAATGATATCGGCGCCAATAATTTTGCCTTTTCTATAAAAAAACATTAATGCTTGTAATGATTTTCCACCTGAGTATTTTGCTGAATGTCCTCCGACACCAATTTCAAGGATTGTTGGTCTTTTACTTTCGATAAGTTCTGGTAATATATTATACATCTTAATATATTTTATCCCCTTATCAGATCCCGCTATATTCATATAATCCGATAATTTTTTTTTTTTAATTGAAAATATATTATGAAAATTAAAATACAAACTCCTTAATCTAAAAACTATTTCAAAATTTAATTTTCTGTCTTTATCAAAAACTTTAAAAAATTTAAGTATTTTTATTACAACTAATTTAAATATTTTAATCACTTTAAAATCCGTAGTATTAAATTTTTAAAAAACATTTTTATTATATAAGCTATTAAAAATACAAAACTAAGTTTTTCGAAAATTTGAAGAGTTTTAATTGAAATTCTTCTATTTGTATATTTTTTATTTTTTCTCTCAAAAATTATTATTAAATCACCAAAATCATTTTTCAAATATTTTGTATTAAGTTTAAATGCATTTGCATAAAACTCTAATGTTTGGATAGTAAGTAAATGTGAATGTGATGACAAGCTGTTATCACTTATAATGCTCTTGTATTTTGAATTGTTTTTTACTTGGTCCATAATTACCAAGTGTCCGTTTTGTGACAATAAACTATTAAAATTATTAAAATCGTCATACAAATTTTCTGAAAGTTGTAAAACTTTTCTACAGAAGATTAAATCAAATTTTTTTAAGTTTTCTTTATTTAACAACTCATGTTCAGATTTAAAAGTTTCAAATTTCTCATTTAAATTTTTTGTAAAATTTGGATTTATGTCGTAGCCGCTTACCTCAAATTCTAACTCTTTAGATGCAAACATAAACACTCCATACCCGCAACCATAGTCTAGAATTTTATTTGGTTTTTTTTTTGTTATTGATAAGATTTTTCGGATGATAGACTTATTTTCAATTATCTGTACTTTAAAGTATTCTGATTGAGTTACGTGACTAACGTCTTTATTGAATTTTTCAAGTTGATTAACTCTATTTTTTTGATTTATGAGTTTTTTTTTTTTTAACAATGAACAGTTTTTACAAAATTCTAACTCTTCAAATTTATTATTAAAAATAATTTTATCTGACGAATTACACAAAGGACTGCAATTATATTTGGTTTCCATCTGTATCTATTAAAGTTATAAATTAGTTTGTTTTATTTGTCTTACAATATAAATTATATAAATGGTTTTATTAAAATCTGAGACTATTTTAGATATGTTTGCCATTATTTAAACTTAATTTAAATGGATTTTATTTTATTTATAGCTTAAACAAAATATTGCAATATGGACATCAAAATCATTAGAGAGATTTATTCAAATTTTTTGATTGTTTTAAAGTTTGTAGAAAATAAAAATAAAAGAAAATATTTTTTCCTTCAGTTTCACATAATCCTAAGTTCAATTATAGAAACTCTTTCGATATTTTCAATAATTCCAATTATTGAAACAATTAACAACAGTACGAATAGTAAGATTGTGTTGTTTCTAAATAATTTTATTGAAACAAAATTTCTTTCGACAGTATATTTAATATTATTTTTTTGTTTACTTCTTAGTTTAAGTAATCTTTACCTTATATATATAAAAAAAAAAATTATAGATTTTGGGTATACATTAATGCTTGATATTCAAAAAAAATTATTTAAAAAATTAATCCATAACAAATACGAATTTTTCATCAATAAAGATATCTCATATTTTAATAATCTTATATTATTTGAAACTCAGAGAGTTAAAGGTGGCTTCATTGAAAGTTCACTTTTTATACTATCACAAATATTATTAGTCTCATTCACTTTTATAGGCTTATTAATTTATGATTTCAAAGTAACAATTGCTATAATTGTGGTACTGATAATTTTTTATTTAATTTATCTTTCTTTGGTTAGTAAAAAGTTACTCATTTCCTCTAGGCTTAATACAAAATTTAAGAAAGATACAATTCAATATTTAAACGATATTTTTTCAGTAATAAAAACCTTAGTTTTTAAAAAAAACAAAAATAAAATTTATGAGAAACTAGAAAATATTTTAATACAAAATTATAAAATTAATCGATTTGAGCAAGTGATAGGATCAATAATTAAAAATTCTTTTGAAGTCTATTTTCTTATAATTATTTTTTTTTTAATTCTAATATTAAGAAATAATTTTCAAACTGAAGTTTTTTTATCATATAGCGTTTTTGCTTTTGCAGCGTATAAAGTAATTCCAAGTTTTCATTTAATTTATGCTAATTTGATCTCATTTTTAGCATCATCTAACCCTCTTAAACTTATATCAATAGAACTTGACAAGAAAAATTTATATCTAGAAAATTATAAAAAAATTCTCGATATTAATAAAATTGAATTAAAAAATGTTTCTTTTTCTTACGGTCAAAATATAAAAGTTTTAGAAAATTTAAATTATAAGTCTGATAAAAATCAGGTTGTTGGAATTTGTGGAAAGTCTGGTTCAGGCAAAACAACATTTATTGATTTGTTAAGTGGACTAATAGTTCCTAAAAAAGGTGATATTCTTATCAATGATAAATATTTTCAAAATTATAATGAAATTTTAATTTCTAACTCTTCTTACTGTTCTCAAAAAACAATACTTATTGATGATACGATAGAGAACAATATATGTCTTTCATCAAATGAAAAAATTGATAATGAATTGTTGTTAAAAGCAATTAAAATTGCAGAATTACAGGATTTTATTAATAATTGCGTTGATGGTTTAAAAACTGTCATAGGTGAAAATGGCATAAGAGTAAGTGGTGGAGAAGCACAAAGGATAAATATAGCAAGGACTATATATTTGAATAGACAATTTGTTTTCTTCGATGAGTCATTTAACAATTTAGATATGGTCACTTCAAAAAAAGTACTTCAAAATTTAACGAAATTAGAGAACTCAAAAAAGATTTTTTTTATTACTCACGATTTAAGGCTTTTATCTGATTTTCAGGAGATTTTAATTTTTGATCGAGGAAAAATTGTTGAAAAGGCTAGTTATTCTGAGTTGCAAAAATCATCGAAATTATTTTTAGAGCTACTGCAAAATGAAAAATAACTATTTTGTAGTTAAAAAGACTTAAATGAGATCAAAAGATTATTTAGATCAAATCAAAACAGATAAGCAGACATTAAAAGAATTATATTTATTAGATAGTCTTAATTATAAATTATTTTCAAAATTTGGGAAAATTAATTTGCTGTCTACCGTAATAGTTCAAGCTCAATCTTATATTTCATCATCAATAATAAATAAAAAAATAAAACCATATGATAAAAATGACTATTTCCCATTTGCTACATCTAGATATTTAAATAATCAGAAAAAATTCAAGGAAAAAACTAATAATAAACTTTTGAATAAGAACCTAAAAAAAAAAATAAAAAATTTACGTTCATTAATTCCATTTACCAAAATTTCTACTTTTAATGTATTCTCAGAAATCTATGAAAATTTAAAACAAGATCTTGATAAAAAACTTTTGTTCAGAAATGTTACTAGTTTTAAGCCTCTTTATTTAAATTTTTTAGATGAACAAATTAAAATTTTAAATACTTATCTCGAAACATTCTCAAAAAAAAATAATATAAAAAATAAAAAATTTTCTGAAAATTTCATATCATATATTAAACCTTTTTTTTGCTATGAAAAAAATAAAATTGATAAAAATGACTTTTTATTAGTTGGATCAAATGCTATTTTAGAAAACCGCGTAATGTCGGCAAATTTTATTAGTAATAAAAAGAAAGTAATTTCATTTAATCACGCAAATTATAATACTCTAATAATTAACGAACCTCATCAAGAGTATACTGAACACGCATTTTGCGATTATTATGTTGACTATGGATCAATTAAAATGAAAAAGAAAGAATTAAAATCCGATTATTTAAAACCAAAAAAAATAATTCGTTTTAGCTCTTCTAGATTTGAAAAAATAACTTTCAAAAAGAATATTCCTGATAATAAAGTTATATACATACCAGATTCATTTAATGGAGACAAAAGGCAAGGTCCATACAGAGAAATGGATGATGAAAAATATTATAATTTTCAAAATCGATTAAACTTATCAAATAAAAATATATTCATTAAAAGACATCCTAAAGGGGCGAAACTAAAAGAAATAATAACTAAGAAACGTATCAAAATTTTTGCTGAAAAAAATATCAAAGAAGACTTATCAAAGATATTTAATAAACATTCCTTATTTATAGTTGATAGAATATCGCAAGCTTTTTTTGAAATAGCTAGAGGAGGATCAAAAATTTTGTATTTTAACATTGGAAGGAGAAAAATTCGTAAAGATGTAATTAATGAGATTAAAAAAAGAGCGTTCGTGGTTAATATTGATCCTTATACCATAAGTTCTGCAAAAATCTCTTCATATATAAAAAAAGCTAAAAATTTTAAGCCAAAAAAATCAAGTATTATCAATTTAGCTTGTACTACAGATAAAAAAAATAAGCAGATTTTTTTAGATATATTTAACTCTTAATTATTTTGAAATTAAAAATACATTTTCTTGATTTGGAACCATAGAAGGTAAAATATTTATGTCAAAATCACAATCAAAGTATTCATTTAAAGTTTTAGGATCAAAAGTTGTATTAGGATTAAATTTACCGTAACTCGATAAAGTAATTTTTGAATTCGAATGAATATTTTTTTTAATTTGATTGCAATAATTCAAAACTACATTTTTTGGCATTTCTACAAAAGAGTTAGAATTCTGAAATAAATCGATTTTCGTTTTTAAATCTGTTATTTTCCAAGGAGGTATGCAGATTATTTCGAGATTATTATCTTTGGAAAATTCAATCTTATCATTTTTTATACTTAAATAATCTATCACAGAATCGTTATAAAACATTTTTAGATATTGGGTGGCAATATATAAATTTACAGGTAAATCTAAATAAACAATTTTTTTAATATTATTATAATTTTGAATTAAAAAATGAACATTTGCGCAAAATCCACCACCAATTTCAAAAAAAGATTTAATGTCTTTGAAAACAATTTTTTTTGAGAAGTTTAAATGTGTGTCAGCAATTGTTAGATAATAATTTGATATCTTTTTTTCACCAATAATTGAATAGTCTTCACAACCACAATTTACAGTATCGTCAAAATTAAATTTATTGGATAATTCATTTATATAAGAATTTTGCTCAAAATATTTTGACTTGTATAGATTTTTTTCTTGTTTAAAAAATGATGTTAAACTTAATTGGCGTATAAATATATTCTTAAATGGATAAACTTTTTCAAGCACATACTTGAAAAAACCTCTTGCACCACCAATGTAATCATTTAAAATATTTATATTTTGGTTGTCACTAAAACTTTCACCAATATTATTGTCTGATCCTCTAAAGTTTTTTATCCCTTTTAAACTTATTTCTTTTTGTGATTGAAAAATCTTTTTTTTCCAGTAATTGCCTGGCTGGTATAAATTTGAAAATTTTGAACTATCATTTATTAGCTCATTTAATAATTCAGTATTTTCTTTCATTTTTTTGTGATAATAATTTTATATTAAAATATTACCATTAATAACAAAATCCTATTAGAATGAACAATAATAAATGCGAAAAATTATTTATAAAATCATAAAAATACCATTAATATTTATTTTTTTAAAAACTCCTCTTATAAGAATTTTAAAAAAAAGATTTTTTTCCCACCGAAGTTTAAAATCAAGGAGCTATTTTATGTCTATTTTAGATCGATTGTTTCAAGGCGAATATCTTTCTAAACAAAAAAACCATGAATATACTAGAGAACTACTTTCCTCTACTGTAAAATTTGGCGAAGGTGAAAAATGGGCTTTGCATTACTATAGTAATCCCGCTCAAAGTTTGGAAAATTTAAAAAAGAGAAAAGTGGGATCTATATCTGATTTTGAAAATCGACCTATCTTTCAAGAAATTATAAGCTTCATTCAATCAAAAAATTTAGAGGAAAATGAAGACACGTTTTTAATTCAGTTAGGCTCCTCATCTGGAAAGGACCTGGAGTTCTTCAATAAATATTTTCCAAAACTAAAATATATATCTACTGATATAAACGATGAAATATTAGATTTTCAAAAAAAAAAATATAAAAATAAAGGTTTTAAATTCTTCAAATGTTATGCAGAGGATATTGATAAATGTATAGACGCGCTTCAATTATCTGATAAAAATATAATTTTATTTTCAATAGGTTCCCTTCAATATGTAATACCTTTTTATCTTGAGCAATTTTTTTTTAAAATTAAAAAAATTAAAAATTTAAATCTATTTATATGTGATCCTGTTAAGTTATCATTTGTAGATGAAAATAAAAATTATTCAGATTATCGTGGTAATTCAAGCTACACACATATTTACGAAAAATATGCAAGTGAATTTGTAGTATTAAAAAAAAAAGTAATTAGACCATTTGAAAATAGTAATACTCCAAACAGAGATGTTGGGACATATTATTTACATATTGTAAATTGATTAAAAAAAGTCAGCATGTTTTAAATAGTTCTAATTCATTGTAAAATTTTTTTCAGTGCATAAATCAAGCCAATTGAGCTATTAGTACTGGTCAGCTACATGCGTTACCGCACTTCCACACCCAGCCTATCAACGT
>MDTA01085438.1_pt1 | contig 30886 bp, 13 predicted proteins | sample 811151 | NCBI WGS metagenome assembly MDTA01 (sample SAMN05326648, study PRJNA326480) | marine metagenome | isolation source: seawater | place: Indian Ocean: South | collected 2010 | reverse complement strand
TGGCAAGTCTACCTGTGTAGATCGCAAGAATCTTGCAATATCGCTATCGCTGTTACTTAAAGTTTTACCTGAGTCTGTCCATGTTTTGCCTACTCGCCTGATTACAATAATTTTCTGATTTTCTAGTGGTACATTTAATAATACTAGTTCATTTGTATTTTGTAAGCTAAATTCTGCAGGTAAAGTTACATCTCCTTCTGGAGAATCTTGTGCAATACTTTCAGATGTTGTTGCATATGTAGTTCTATTTGTAGTATCGAGCTCATATGACTGTATAGCTGACTTACGTAAACGTTTTCCAGCAACAAAAACTTCAAATTCGTTAATACTGCCCGGAGTAAAATCTAAAATATATACTTTAGATGTACCATCTGCGGTGTAAGTTGTGGTATATGTTTCATCTTTGTAAGGCAATGTAGCAGTAATTGATTGATTATATACTTCAGTACCAGCTGTATATGTATTTTTTACACCTGTTCCCATTGTTCCTCTACGCAACTGTTTTAATTTATTGCCATCTTTGCCAAAATATTCTATTCTTTCTCCATCTATGAAAATAACTCCAGGATTCTTTGTGTTTATATTAGGCTGTGGTAGTGTATCATGATTCTCTAGCAATATCTCTTTATCATACCAATTCAGATCTGTCGTCAATTTGATATTTTTTGTACCATCTAAGACTTTGTAATGTGTTCTGTTAAGAATATCCTTAAATTGGCGCCATCCAAATTTATTTCTTAATTGAGTATTACTAAAATGTATGGTCTGTACATTGTCATTTTCAGCTAATCCTCCAATTATTTTTACACGCATTTTATCTGTTGTAACAAAGTAATCTACAGAAGGATCTAACATGGTGCCGTTTTTAATTACCCAAACAAACTGATCGTCAACTGCTGGACTATTTAAAGGTACATATCCATTCCTTAAATTACGCAATTCATACCAGTCAGGTGTACTTGCATCAGGAATGATTACTGCATTTAATTCGGTGATTGTTAAAACATCTCCTACATTTGTAACAACGCCTAGATTAGATAATTGTAAAATATTTGTTGTAGCACTAGGTGATAGTGTCTTCATTACTGCATTAACATTGCTGACAGGAGCACCTGTGCCAAAGTTAGGATCGTCTAATCTTACATCATTTAAAAATACTGAATATTTGAAAGGCGGTTCTAATGCTGTGCTTAAGGTAATTTCAGAAGTGCTACCGTCCAATTGATATGTTTGACTGCCAGCTATAGTACCTGCAGAAAGTGTAGTTCTTTCTACAACATCAAAGCTCTGCCTATCTATTCCTTGACTATCATGATTACTAAATTGATATACGGTAATTGCATCACCAAATGCAATGTCAGGGCTCAGATGAAGCTGTCCTGGTGTGCTAATAAAATCACCTGCCGAATCAAAGTAACCAAATCTATAATCTCCTCCGGATTGTGTGCTATCGTCAAAACCTGTAACATATACTCGTAATGTATCTCCTGCAACACCTACAGTATTATTCAACTTTATTGTGCTTCCGCTTTGTTGGTCCAAAGGTATTGTAGGATCAAACGCATCTGCGGCACTGAATGTCCATTGATCTGGATAACTAATTTCTTGTCCGTTGATATATACCCTTAATTGATCATTAGTCAAAGAAGCTAACGGTACCTGATATAATCTTAATCTATATTCTCTAGTTGCAGTTACAGTAAACGATTCGCTATAACCAGAATTTAAAATCTTATCTTTGAACTGTACAATCGTAAACCACTCATGTGGTGTTTCTGTAAATGGTGTTTGTGTAAGTTGATACGACGTAGAACTTCCATCATGTGTGAAATTGTCTATAGTTACCGTACTATAATTTTGTACTTGGCCTTCAAAGATTGCAAAACGTACTGTTGTATCTATCTTTGGAGGTTCTGCAAAACTAATAACAATATTATTAGGTACAATATATGAATCAGTGCTTTTAATTAAAACATGTTCAATCTTTTTGCCGTCTATTGTTACTAAGCTAGACAAATCATCTGTCCATCTAATATTTGTTAAAAATTCTACTGTTGATCCATCTCCAGTAAATTCATCAATATCAAGAATTTTTGCTCCGCTATATTCTAATGTAACAAAATTAATTTTATGGTTTACGGTAGGTGCAGTATTAAACACTACATTTCCTGTGTTGTAATCTATTGTATAATCTGTTGTAATTTTTTGAATTACGTTATTAACCTTTACCAGTAATGCACTTTCAGTGATTGGTTTTGTGCCAATTGCAAATATAGTTGTTGTTCCGTCTCCTAAATAATTTCTGCTTACAACCTGACTTGCACCAGTAGTCGGCCTTTCGTAAACTTTTATATCAACTGTGTCTTGCACCCATCCAGGCACAAGTTCTTCTGGTCCTTTAGAATTTGTAGGTGTTGTAAAGCCGTCCCCGTCTATATCTATTTCTTCAGGATTAAGTCCTCTCGCAGTTGTATATGCAAGATCACCACCTGAAATAGTTGTGTCGTAGTTGATGTCTGTTGGGAGGAAACTACCGTCGCTTGTAGTTTTTCTAATAATTATTATGTCATCTGCAACAGTGGATACTCCTAAATCTTGTAGATAAATTATTTTAGTAACACCGTCACCTTCTAAGGTTCGCATAATTGCGTTAGGATTAGTAAACTGTGTGCTATCTCCTACCCAATCAGGATCGTCTAATCTAACTCCATTTTTATAAAGATTGTAAAGCACTCCATTTTCTAGTGGCTTGCTTAAAGTAATTGTTGTGCTTGATCCGTCAACAGTAATTATTTCGTCTTCGTAAGTTGTATCATATGTATCGTAAGAGCCTGTGTACCACGGCGCACTATCCCAACCACTAGGACCGCCAAAGTCAAAGCTCTTAACTTCGACTCCGCCATAGTCTATTCCATCCATAAGTTGTGATAAATCTTTTGCATATTGTCCTGTCTTTGGATCATATACCAAATTAATTCTATCTTGGGCTTGTAAAAGATTTATATCTTTCTTATATGTAACTACTATTGCATCTCCAGTTACAGGAGGTTCGGTTAAGTTTATTCTACCTCTGTATCTATCATAGCCTTTTGTTGTATCTAAAACATTCATGTAAGCATATTCACTTTTTAACAACTCTTGTCCAGCAACAGTAATTGTTACATTTGTGCTTTTCATATCCATTGGCCAAGGTAAATCAAATATATACTGAGCTCCGGTTCCAACAAATGATTCACTTTCTGCAAGGTTTGTAATTAAGTATACACCTGTGGTCCTATCTAATTTTACAATAGTATGTAATGTTCGAGCTAATGACTGTCCTATAACTAAACTTAGAACTGCTTGTGTGCCGCCTTCTTCAGTCGACCCATTAATTGTCATAGTCGGTGCAGTAAGATAACCACTGCCTGGATTAGTAATTTCTACAGCAGAAACTTTACCACCAATACCTAGTTTAGTGATTGCTGTCGCTCCTGAACCGCCGCCGCCGGTAATTGTAATTGTAGGTGGTGACTGGTATCCTGATCCGCCTTCTTTGATCAAAATTTCTTTTACTATGAATCCTAAATTATCTTTCCAATTTTTTGCCGGATATGTATCAGTAACATCATTTGTACCAGTTAATTCTCCGTTTACAATTTTTGCGGTTGATGGTTCTATTCTTGTTGTATCAGTATTGTATACAGGAGGCAAATCAAAATCTGAAATCAGGTTACTACTAGTTTCTAAACTTTCATATCCGCTTACATATTCTCTCAGCTTTGTCTTGAAAGGTTTTACTTCGTCTATATAACTTTGATAACTAGGTAAATTATCATTATTAAATGTAAGATCTTTCCTTAATTTTCCTGCATTATGTTTTGCTTTAATAAAACTGGTTTTAAAAATCCAATCAACATATTGCTGTTCAGATAAAATATATCTAATGGATGCAAAAAATAATTTATTATATTCTAACTCTAAGTCTTCAATGAACAAATCTTCCTTGATTGCCTTTGCAATAATTCTTGTTTCTGTACTAGGCAAACTATCATAAAATTTAGTATCATAACTTATTTCATCAAATCCATCAAACGATGTTGATGTATCATACAACGTATTCTTGAAAGCTATAGTTCCATTTTGTCTACCAATAGTTTCATAATTTACTGTGTAATCTGCACCTATAGTATTTCCAATTTTCTTTAGAAGTAACCATCCTCCTGATCCTACATTGCTTATCCTGACAACATCGTTAATACTATCATCCAATGAATCTAGTTGATAAGAATAATCAACTACATGGTTTATAGGAGTAAATGGACCGTAATTAGTTTTATACCAATCTTTATATTCCCAGAAAAGTGTGGTATTATATGCTTGGCTTCTAATTCTATCCCAGCTACTAGAAACTGTGTTACGTTCATACATTGCCCATTTACCGCTTATAGTTTCGTCTGCTGTAACTAAAACAGTAAATTTTCTTATTGTAACACTAGTAGTGGTATTATAATTTTTTCCAGCGTTTACGATTTCAACATTAGTGATAGATCCAACTGTATTAATAGTAAACTTAAATTCTGCACCAGTTCCTCCCCCAGAAACTGTATACGTAGGAGGCACTTTGTAACCTCTGCCAGGATCTAAAATAGTAACTGATGTAATTCTACCATCAACCACAGTGACACTCATTGTTGCTTGTTTAGCCTTTGCAACTCCAAGTAAGTTTAATTCAGCTACTGTGGCAACAGATGTATCATATTGATTGGTTGAAGCACCTGGGAATGCTTCCTTGTTATCTAGATTTGTAAGATTTTTACTGTCAACAATAAGTTTATCAGCTAATACACCGTTGACCCTTTCAAAGTATTGCTTAAGAGCTTCTGGTCTGTTTATAAACCAACTTTGTCTTGGTTTATTTAAATTTCCGTATTTTTGTTTCTCACTTAAAGTAGGATCTGGAACTATTCTACCATATAAATCGTAGCCTACCAGACTGTCTATCCATTTGTTTTCAATATCTCTATTGGGTTTACTTGTTTCTAACCCGTCAGTAATAATTTGATATTGATTATGCACATTTAAATTCTGATTATCTATTGTCCACCATTGTATTCCTAACGCAACATCTTTGTCTTCAAGTAATCCTTCACAGTTATAAACTGCAAAACTGTTGTTACTAAAGAATGCGGCAAATTGATATGTGTTTGCGGCAGGATCTTCAATAAGTTTTACAACATCAGTTGCTTTTAATGTTCTTCCTTCTACATCAGGCTTGATCTTTTTATCCTTGACCCAAAAATAATACATGTTAGAAAAGGATTGCGATATCTCGTCATATTGTTTTACAACTGTATAAACATCTGCTCCGTATTTTGATGTACCTGAAATTCCTTCTGCAATACCTTCATCTGTATCTGCAATGTTATCCCATTCTGTAGGAGTATACTTTGTTTCAACCCATTCATAAACATCTATAGTATTAGATGCAAACAATTTATTCCAATTGTTTGTGCTAAATGTTACGTCTCCCTGATATGCATTATAAAATTTTGCATTAGAAAGATCCCACCATAGTTCACCAACATGATTTTTGTGCCATGGATTTTCTGTGTCAATTACATTTGTAGTTGTGCCATTGGTATAAACAGCAGGATCATAATACAATTTAAAGCTAATATTTTCTTCAGCCGTGCCTGCAATTTTTCCTTGCACTGGATCAATATAATCAAGATATTTTAAAATCTTTTTTGTTTTTGTGTTATATAGAATTACTCTTTTGATTTTACTGAGATTTACTGTGTCCTTAACCGATCTTAATCTAGTAAATATTTGGCTAGGTTTTCTATAATCTACCAGTGTTCCTGTAGTTGTATCATTTTGTGAAACATTTGGTAACCCTGCATATATGTGATTATTTTTTAATAATATATTCCTACCAAAATAGTATACCGGACTAAATTCACTCTCATGACGCAGTCTGTGTCCGTAGATTAATTTATCTCCTATTGTTTCGTAAACATATACAACACCACCTTCATATGATTCATACCTAAATTTTGTAAATTCTTTGTCAAACGATAAAGTATCTTTGTCAAATGTTGTAACATTAAAATTATCAGAATTTTTTGCATTTACTATGAGTGTTGACCCGTCAAAGTCTACTCTGTTTCCGAAAAACTCTGCTAATTCATTACCTGGACTTTCCAGAGTTTGATGGAGTGAGAATACTCTATTTTCTTGTTTGTAAATGTATATACGTCCTTGATCATTCTTTATCGTATCATCTTTAGGATCACCTATTGCTATATACATTCCGTCATCGCTTACAGCCACTCCGTTACCAAACATACTTCCTGTCGCAGGTGCTGGAATATCTTGGCTCCAGCCAAAGTGTCCTTTGTTGTTTCTATATACTGCTACAACATTAGGCTTATTAGTATATTTCACTGTTGATACCAATACTTCACCATCTGCACTAGTATCAAACTCAGATCCAAAATCATACATCTCATTAGTGTCTAGCACACTATCAAGAGAACTATCATTTATTACTTTTAATCCTGTATCGTTTGGAATAAATCCAACATAGTCTACTAAGTCATCGACATTAGACCATTCTAAAATATTGAATGGCCCTGCTGTAATATTAGTTTTTGCTGTAAACAAGGACCCTTGAGGATCATTTAGATAGACAATATCTCCGGTATAATAATCTATTCCTTCACTAAATTCACCTCTAAAGTTTTTATTTTTTGCATATTCCCAAGCATATGCATTATTATTTTCTGTGCCATTTTTTAGAAAATATATCTTACCTGGATAGGTTGTTGTATCTTCGTCATATGCAGAAATAAATCCTCTATATAAAGTTCCTTGTTTTGTAATTTTTACTTTACTACCAAAATAATGATTAGTTTTTCTTTGGGGTGATACTATCGCACCTTGATCTAAATATTGCTCACCAAATTTTTCGTAAATGTAAACCAAACCTTCATTAGTGTGTAGGCTTTGCACTCCTGTATTTGTTGCTTGTACCTTGTAAACCTCAGTCCAGTCAAGGTTTCCGCTGTTAGGAATATTAGCTAATCGCGGAATACCCGCAACTGTGCCTGTAGTATACATCCAATATTCTACATTAAGTAATTCTTGTGTTGCACTGACAGGTAAATTTGTTTTTGAATCAAATACTAGCAATTTACCTATGTTTGCCGGTGCATATCCTAAAGATGTTTTTTGTGTTTGACCCATCACCCTGTCGACAGAGTATATTCCTGTTCTGCCAAATGGATCAGGATCAGGTCCACTGACAAATGCCTTCATCCTAATTTCAGCATTGTCTCCAAACAAATCTCCTCTGCTCCATGCTCCTGTTACATTCTTTACATAAATTTTTACATCATTAAAATTTCTTTCATAGAACATTACTTCGGCTGTTGCACCAGTAGTTACATCTTCAACTATTTGCCCTGATCCAAAATCCGTCCAATCACCTGCATTTAATCTATATCTTGCTACAGGTTCAAATGGTTCTCCATCTAAGAAAAATAAATTTTTATAAACAATATATCCGTCCCATATGTCATACACAGTTTGCGTTTTATTTGTTAATGGAAAACTTAAATTAATGTCGCTAGGTTGAACTAATGTTCCTACAATTGGTGCAGAGTTTGGCCTTACCAATAATGGTCCGCTTTGGGCACCTGAAAGAAAATCTATTGTGCTGAAACTACCACTTACATTTTCAACTTTTATTTGTGTACCATTTGTTAAATTTTCAAATACTGTTGCAGTTGCATTCGTATTATCCTGTGTAATTATTTCACCTTTAACAACAGAAGTTGGTTGATTTACATTGAGTGTAGTTACAGTCCTTTTTAACCTACTAAAATAAGTTTGTAATTGACTGCCGGGAGAAATTGTGTCGGTCAAAGGCTTAGGAGCTCTCATTACCCAATAAGGCGAAGTAAAATCTGCATTTACACCTCCAGGTCCTGGAGATCCTGTGAAACTTGTAATAGACACGAAACTGTGATTGGTATTTTCACTATCTATTGTTGCAGTTTCATAATCTAAAGAGTTGTAATAATATCTACCTGTGGCAACGCTGTCTGGTATGGCATCTTTGATGAGCAAGCCTCTGCCCGAATCTGTATTCACAGTTCCGACCGCATAAGGATTACTTGATCTAATAAAAAGATATCCGCCTAGTTTTGCAGATGCATCAAAAGTTGCGTCATTCGGACCTGATAATACGTACTCGCCTGCGAAGTCGTTGTTTTCAATAAACAAACTGTTTGCACTAGGTAGAGTACCAGTTACATCATTTACATAAACTGTTAATGCACCGCCTGACTGAAATGTGTAAACTACTGTTGCTGTTGCATCTTGAGTCGTTACTGTTTGTCCTACTAACGGAATATTTGTTACCTGACTTATATAAAGTATTGCATCTATTTTTGCTGATACTGTATGGTTTGATTCTAAATACTCTTTACTGATGTAAGGAATAGCACCATCAAACGGTTGACGTTCAACAAGTGTAGTTTGTGTTTGATTTGCGTTTGTTAATTTATTCCAATGTAAGAATATTTCATCTGAAGGTCCTATCCCTTCATATACTTCTTTTGATGCTCTTACAAGAAAATGGTCTGTAGTAACATTTGTAAAAGGATAATTACCTGCCAATAATAGATCCATTTCTTCTGGACGTTCTTCATCTAAGTTTAAATCATATATGATCTGATCATAGTTTGCAAAGCTGTTGAATTGTATATTAGCTTCGCTTCCTTGAATTGCCGAGTCGGCTGACCAGTAACTATTTTGATTTAGAACTATGTCACCGGCAGAGTAATCTGTGGGTTCACTATATGCTCCTTTGAAAGCTGTCCTTACGTTAGATGCGTTAGGGGCTCCTACTATGACATACTTGCCATCTGCAGAGACATCTACTGCACTACCAAATTTCTGTGTTGAAGCAAATGAGGTAATAGGATTTAAAACTTGTAATAATTCCCAATTTACAGATTCGCTAGGACGTTTGTATACATAAACTTTTCCTTGTTCATCTAGAGGAGCTCCTATTGCCAATGTAGTGTTTCTGTCATCTACAGCAAATGAATGTGCAAAATTAGTGATACTGCTGTCATTTGTTACTGTTTCAGGATTTGATACTGTGCCAGCAGTTTCAAATGCAGAGTTTCTTTGCAATACTGTCCATCTTCCAGTGCCATCATCATCAATCCAAATTTTAAAACCTTTTTCCATTCCAGCTTGTGAAATAGAATTTGCATTGTCTAAATTACTTGCTCTTACCGGCACAAATGTTGTCATTATTCCGGAAGCATTTTCAAAATCGTCTGGAGGAGTTTCTGCGTCGAATTCTATTTTGTCTATTGTAATATTTTTTACTTTGTAAAATCCTTTAGCACTAGATTCAGAAAATGTTGCTTTCTGTGTGCTGTCTTCAGGATTAAAAGTAGTTCCTGTAATTTCTACAATACCAACAATATCACCTACGCTAATATCTTTTGGTGTTGCATCTAATTGTAAAGTAAAACTTTTATCACCTTTTGTTACAGACTTAATTTGATGATTGCTCTTTTTATATTGATAAACATTCCAAGAAAAGTTTACATTGCCTACCCATACATAGTCATCTTTTTTAACTTTTTCTATATCTAGATTTAACAGGCTGTCATATGTCCCTAACACAAAATTTACATCATCAGGATTTACATAGCCACTATCTTTTGTGTATCCGTCTACAACTAATTTTGTAGGAAAAGGTTTATGATTATAATCTTTTGATTTTAAATATGTTTGGTAATCTTGTATTCTATATATTAAATCTGTTTCTTTGCCTGTAACGTCATTTGTTAATAATATAGGCTGAGGTGTCAATCTAAATTCTTTTTCATCTAAAATATATTCTACTTCGTCAAATCCATCAGAAGCACCATACTGACCATCTCTGATTCCCCATTCTTCGTAAAATTGTAAACTATCTTGGTCTGCACTAGCTAATGCGTCAAATAATTTAGTAAGAGAATTTTTAGTGCCTTTGTCTTGTATAAACCCTTGGTAAAATTTATACTGACTAACATCATCATTTATTATATTTTCTAAATATTTTCTTTTTTGGTAACCTATCAAATGCTGTGCTAATTTTTGTTGTTCACTATCAAAGTTATCAGAATCTAAATCATAAAAATCCGCAAATTGATTTACTTTGTAATCAAAGTTTGCATACAATCCTGGTGTTGGTTTGTCATCTAATCTAGCCCATTCCTCGTCAATAAATTTAGCATTACCCGGAACTTTATTTTTTGCTGTATAATAAAATTCTTTATATTTTACTAAGTCGCCTATTGCATAATCTTTCCAGGCTTGCCATTCAGTAACAATAGCATTGTCATATATAAACCCTGGTATATTCAGGCTACCGTTCCATTCTGCAGTTCTATACCCTAATACTTTTATTCTTTCTTGTCTATATCCAGGCTCCACGTCATATATGATATCACCAAACACAGTTTGATTATCAATTAACACCACGTGTTCTTTGACCACTAATGGAATTTTTATTGCGTATATACCATCTTCTGTATTAATAGTTCTTACAGAAAAATTGTTTTCTGAATCTTTTGCAAATTTTAAATTAGTAGGCTCTAAAATTTTTCCGTCTGCTTTATAAATGCTGTATCCATAAAACGTATCCAACACATTATCTGTCGTTGCAAAATTGCTTTGGAAATTAATTTTTGCGGCACCTGGACTCAATGATAGAACTGTACCTGCTCCCCAATTTTGTGTAGTCCAATATAAAAATTCTCTTACTGATGTCTGCCAATCTGATACTTCGTATGTGTCTTCTCTAAAAGTGCTGAATGTAAATCCTAAACTATCAAGATATTTTCCATATCCTAGAAGAAAATCAACCACGTCTTGTATTGCAGGAAATAATGTGCCGTAGTTAATACTAGAAATAGTATTCTCATAATTATTTCTCAAATATGCGGTCCTACCTCCTGTAATAGGCAATTCTGGAATAGCTATAAATTTATCTTGTTCGAATTCTGTAGCACTAAGGTGTGTTTCTTTTGCACGATAATAATCACTACCATTTTTAACTATTGTTCCAACAGCATATGTTTTATTACTTGCCCATGTAACAAAAGGCTCACTTACTCCGCCTACATTTATAACTGGATCATTTTGTTTGTAGATAGGTGCGTGATATTTAAATGTAGGATTTTGATTATCATATCCCTTTACGTAAAATCCTTCTGCTTGTTTTTCAATAATTATTCCGCTGTAACTAACTTCTTCTGTTGGAAAACTACTGTTCAAAAACACACTATAATTTTCGTCAGGTACAAATACATTTCCTTCATTCAAAGGTGTTCTGCTGTCAAGAATTAATTTAAATTTGTCCTTATCTGTAAAGCCACCTATTTTGAAACCTATTTGATTTCTAATGTTTTGTATATTTTCCTTGTAGGTTGCAATATTTTCTCTAGTCAATGCATACTGATAATCAAAAATGTAGTTAATTAATCCACTTGTAAATACTTCTGTAGTATCATCTACTGTTGTTGGAAAAACTAAATTGGTTAACTGGATCTGTTTTTCAGAATCACCGTATACTATCTGATCCGCTAGATTTCGCTTTTGCCTAATTCTATCAAATCCAGATGCAAATGTTTTAGATGGTTTGTTTAAAACAAAACTTCTTATTAATGCAAACGGAAATTCACTGCTTCTTCTCCATGCAGATTCAACAGGAGAACCGTCACCGAATGAAAATGGATCGTCTGCATCTGCAATATTTAAATTTTGTGCAAGTCCACAATCTTGAGGGCTTAATAAGTTGCCTTGATTATCAACTGGAATATGAGCTGTAAATCCAGGACGCACATATTTTTTATTTACAGCATAACTAGGTTGGCGTATAATACCGCCTTCTATATCTTGCCATAAAGGTAAGTTATTCCTAGTGTATGGAGCTTTGCCGTACTGTGATTCCCACCATGTAGGTTTGATACAAAATCCTAACATTTCCCAAGGATGTGTATGCGGCCTATCTGTATCAAACGCATACATATATGCTTGACGCCACCATCCAGGCAAAGTTGTATTATTAGCATAATTTGTTTTTCCATAATTGAAGGTAAATCTATTTTGTCTATTGAAATATGTGTTTTTAGAATATTCCATATCTACTAATCTCTGCCAAGACAAAAATTCGCTAATCATTGCATTATCTTGATCAGATTTTGGAATGCCTGTATCTCTATCTAATCCACTCTGAAAATCATTTATATCAAAAACACTTGTATCATATGAAACTTTTAAGTTATTGTAAATTCTTCTTTCAAGTTCCAAAAGTAAGTTATCTCTAAAATCTTTATACGCTACTACCTTACTACCATCATGCCCTTGAATAATAAGACTTCCTTCTATCCATTCTTCGTATTGAGTTGTATCTTGAGCTCCGTGATTTGCTGTGCTGTTAGGCATGTAAAATGGCCTATTTAATCCTACAAAAGTATGGACATGTGCTCCTCCAGATCCACCTAACTCTGTATCTCTAGCTTGTGCTTCTGCCATTGTTGTATATAATGGATAGAACCATCCTAGCTTTCCTGCACCTTTTTGGTTGTCTCCTGCAACTGCATATATCTTATATGCTCCTGATGCCGATTCTGGAGCTAGGTTTTGGACTGTGGTATCAATGTATATCTCTGGTGTGTAACTAGGATACAATCCTAGCTTACTAGGTGTAGGTGGTATATAACTTCCGTTTGTATCGTTATATTCAACAATATCAATTACATCATTTAGTTCTTTTGTTTTTGTTATAACTACAAATCCGTCTGTGTTAAATGTGTAATCTATATTGTGTGTTAATTGTAATCCATTGTAATAAACTTGTACTGATTTACTACTAGGTGTAGTCATACTAAATGTTTCACTTAAGGCAAAGAATTGCTGATCTACATCTTCTATAGTTATAGAATTTATTACACTTCCGCCTTGTGGCACCATATCACTAAAGTAGTATGGCATTTCATTTGTTTTATCTTTATTAAGTTCTGCAAGAATCTTGTCTACATGATCTCTGACAGGACCTTCATATCCTAGTGTATCAGCTGTCTCTAAAAACAGTCTTTTAAATTTACTGTAATCTGTTCTTGCTGTTGAAATTGCTTTTATAACATTAGAATTATTATCTAGTAAGTGATACAAAGAAAAATTTAAAGGTGCAGAATGTTTAAGAAATTTTTTGCCTAATTTAGTTAGTCCGCCCAAATCACGCAAATTACTGTTGCCAGGATATGATCCACTGAAACTATCAGATTCTTCTACGATAGTTCTCAAATGATCATTCACTTCTCCAAGAGTAAATTGGTTAATGTTGTTATTAAGTGGATTTTTTTCTAAATTGTTTGCAATCTCATAGTAGCCTTTTGAATTTTTAGGGTATTTGCTTCTTGTTTTAATTATAATATTATCTTCAGCTTTTAGTTTATTTGTAAATTTTACAAAGCTACTACCATTTGCATCACTTGTAATTGTAAAATCTGTATCTTTTACTTGTAAAACATTATTGACAAATACTCTAATCCATGCATCTGAAATAAAGTTGACATTATCATACATGTCAAGTGCGAAAGTTGTTTCGTCAGTTTTTGCAACATATTGCACAATAACATTCTGAGTGCTGTCCTTGTCTGCTTTTTGCCAACCATTCTGTAATGAATATGTTGTTCTATCCTCGTATTTTCTTAAAAATCCTGTATCTGCTGACTTTGTAAATAATGCATTATCTTTTGTATATGTAAATGTATCATTTAAAAGATTGAAAGAAAATACAATATCACCAGAGTTGGTTATACTTCTATACGTAAGAGGAAATCCTAATTCCGTATCGTTAGTTCCTGATCCTACAGTATAAGAAAATACCTTGTTCCCTGTGAACTGCGAGGATTCGTATGCAGTTGAATCTCCAAAGCCTTTGTCACCGGAATCAAATAAATCAAACATTGGTTGCTGATTTACACTTGTTTTATCCTGTGCTAATTTCCAATTTGTCCCATCATAATAAAAATACTTTCCTCTGTTGATATTTCCTTGTGTAATCAACACAGTTTCGTTTATTTGTGGTAAAGAATCTGGTTCTTCGACCAACGATATTTGTGTAACGTTGTTAATCGTTATAAACTTGACTTTAAAAATTCTGCCTTGCACTAATGCATCAGGATCTGCTGTGAACAATATACGCATGCCTTCTGTTAAGTCTACACCGTCTATGTTATATCCTGTAGCACCTTCTACGTAACTAAATGCATCAATAGTTTTTGTATCTATAAGGTTGATATTTTCTTTGCTTTGTGTACCAAAATTATAGAGTTTCAAGCCCTTTTCAAATTCTATAATGGGCCTACTAGCTCTGGCTGATTGATCTACATTACTAACTTGTCCATTTAATGTTGCACTTTTTTCAATTACATCTTTATGGAACCAACGATTATATCTACTCCATAAGTTTCCGTCTTTACTTCCTCTATTGATAATAATATAATCTTTGTTCTGCGGGAACCCTAATGCTTCACTGAATGGAAAGTAATCAAATTCCTGTGCATCAAAGCCAACTTCTATATCCTGTGTAAATAAACCACTTACAGCTAAATCTTCTTGCTTTATAATTTGTATAGATTCGCCAACTCCTTCTACATACCATTCACCTATAGCATATTTGGCTGGTGTTACATTGCCAACAAATTTGACTTTCATTCCATTTGAGAAATCCCAACCAGCACCTGTTTTGTAAGTTTGTTTACCTATAATTTCTTTGTCAACATCTATTTCTGTATTTTCAATAATATCATTTACTTTGAATATGCCTGCTACATTGGCATCACCTTTGCTTATATAATATAAAGTATCTGGCGCATTTTCAGGCACGGTAAACGTAATGGTTCCTTCGTCTAGCCAAGTTTCAGATGTAACGTCATTTCCGTCAACATCTACTTTTGTAACTCCTTGATCATAAATTAAGGAAGTGTTGGTTGCTTCATCTGTAGGTAATCTGCCTGGTGTGAAACTACGTTTAGTAGCAAATGCCATTGGATAGCTTGGAGTATTAATGTCAAATATATATGTTTGACCTCTATATAAAGTTAAGCTAGGGTTATTTGTTAAACCGTCTGGTGTGAAAAGATAAGTAGGATCACCATCTACAGTTTTTAACCGAACGGTATATGTGCTTTGTACTTCCTTTGTTTGTCCAAACACATTCACTGTATCTGGGCCTGTAGGCAACCAATAATATTCTCTAAAGTTTACAAATTTATCCCAATCAATATGTGGATTCCAAGCATAGTATTCTTGGCTGTTTAGATTACTATGATTAGTTGTTGCGCCTGCTAAAGTTTTTATTTTGTTAATGTAATCATTATAATCTGCATAAAACTTTACATTACCAAGATTATCTTTTATTACACTTGCTGGTTCTAGTTGATAATTTTCACGTTGCGGATTTATATCGCCTACGTAGTTATCTGTACTTTGAAAAGCTGTTGCATTTTTTCTACCATAGAATACATTAAGTTTTTCTGCAACACCGGGTTGCAACATTTGGTCTAATGTTGCATTTAAAAATTTGTTGTTGTATTCCGTGCGGAAATACTTAGGAAGATGATTAGCTGATTTCCTTTTGTAATTTTTATCTCCTGCAGGAAGGGCCGGTTCTTGTTGATTGTTTTCAAACGCCATTAGTAACCATATCCTCCGCCACCGCCGCCGGAACTACCACCGCCGCCTGACGATCCGCCGCCACCTGACGATCCACCGCCACCTGACGATCCACCACCGCCACTACTTCCTGATCCTCCACTACCTGAGCCTCCTGAGTATGAACTAGAACTTGTGCTTGTGCTTGTGCTTGTAGATGTTGTAACAGTATTTGTTGAAGTAGTTGTTGAGGCAGTTATTGTGCCTGCCGCACTTTGTATTCCTACATTTGTTGATGAAGTATTTGTTAAAATATTTCCTGTAGCCATTAATCTATTGGCCGTCACTGCATCTATTATTTGTAAATCATTAACAGTAGCACCACTTATAAAAATTTCATCTACTTCTGATTTTATTTCATACAAACTTCCAAATGATTGGCTTGCATCTTCTGGAACTATTAAGAACGTAACAATGTCTGGAGCCATTCGTTGCATAATAAATGTTGACAATTCGCTGAAGTAAAACTTTTCACCAAAATCCCAATTTTCTAATGCAAAAAATTGATTAATAAAACCTATAATTCTGGATTTTATATCGTTGTCATTTAAAACAAGATCTGGATTTTTTACAATTTTAAATTTTGCCTGCAAACTACTTTCTGCTTTACTTCCAAACAACACTCTGTACTTAACAGCATGATAAACTACTTCATCACTTACTGATTTAATTTTGTTTATGTCAGAACCATAACTTGCATATAATTGGTCACTTGACGGTGGTAAAGGCTTTCTAGCAATTACGCCGTCTAACCATTGCCTAAAAAGTGTGTCATAAGATCTGGTTAACAAATAAGTGTCAATAAAATTGCTAGAGCTAGGATCTATTCGAGTTGAATCGTCTGCGGCATGAACATAATGAAATTTTATATTTTCTCTTCCAAGATATGCTTTGTAGTCTGTCGTAATATTAAGTAATCCTGTGGTTTTATTATAAATGTCAAATATATCTTCATCTATGTAATAAAATATCTGTCCATCATCGTACGTGCTTAATGCACCTTGAACGCTTTTGTTCTGTAAAACGACAATGTTCAAAGTATCATTGCTTATGTAGTTAAAATCAGTTACACCGTCTGTTGTAGTAAATTTCTTTACAAATACATATTTTTTCGTAGGATTGTTTAATGGAGCAACAACCTCTTCAAACACCTGCGGGTCATCAACAACTCCGTCATCATCGTTATCAAAAAATGTTACTTGAACTTTTTTACTGTTGACATATCCAACAGAATCTCTATACTCTTCAGTAACTTCCCAATTATGATCTATTGTAAAATTTTCTATACTATCTGGTTTGTTGTTATTGTTTAAAACTGTTATTTTGTCTTTCACAACCTTACCAGTTAAGTTATTATAAATTTTATCACTACTATCAAAGTAAAATCTAATTTCTTTATCTGATTCGAAGATGTATCTTGATCCTCTATAATCTATATCATAAGTTTCGCCGTCAGTTGTAAATTTAAGTAGCCAACTAGAATCAAGTTTTTGCCCTGTGACGTCTCCTGTTTTTCCTATACTGAATGCTGATGTAACATCTAAATTGGCTTCAGTGACTAATCTCCAATGTCCTAAATCTCTGTCAAATCTTAATCCAAAAGTTTTATACGCAAATACTTGGTCTACTATTTGTGTTTTTACATCGTCCTGCACAATACTTGTAACACTAGGTCTAATCTCAACAAGTAAAGAATCTGTAGGAATGACATCGTTTATTAAAACAGGTCCGGAACCATCACTGTTGTTCAGTGTGCCGTTACCATTTACATTTACTATTTTTACCCATTTATAGGTTGTTGCGCCAAGGTAATTAGCAACACCGTCTTTGAGTGTACCTTCTGGTGTAAAGTGTTTTCCATCTGGTGCTTGAAATTTTACACTTGCGCCTATTTTAATTAATTTTAAAAGAGAAGTTGTAAAAGTTCCTAAAGTTTGTTTGATAACATTAATATTTGTAAAATATCCTGTGGTTAAATTTGTGTCTTTTGTAACTTGATTCCATTTAATGTTCAAATCAGATGTATCTATTTTTGGAAATTCACTAGAATAATAATTTCTAATTTTTTTGCCACCTAATATAGGTTGTATTGTGTTAATAATTACACCCTCTATATCAGTTTGTGTTGCAAATGTAAACTTTTCTTTAGTATCTAACACTTCCTTGTATAAAATTCCGTCTGTGCCGAACAAGTTTGTTTTGCTGTATTTGCCAGTTGCATCTACTAAATCAAAATATCTAGAAATACCGCTTGTAGTTCTGTTCACGCTCTTTGTCTTGATAATTTCTTGGCTTACAGATAAAGGACCTATCTGATAGTCTTCTGCTGTAATAAGTCTATTTTGAGTATAGTAAGTTGCCGGTGCTCTTTGTTTGATATTTAAACTAGATTCTGTAGTACTTGCATTGTCTATTGTGTATTTTAACTCGTAAACAAAAGTCATTGTTTCTACTTTACCTAGTTTGCTGACGTAGTTTACATCTATAGACACGCCTCTCATATCAGCAGGTGTAATGATTAGATTACTGTTTTTACTTGTCCTAAAATATGTTTTAAAATCACCTTGAGGTAAATTACCAAATACTCCATCGGAAAAAATTAAACTTATTCTATCGTTCACCCTTGTTAACACGCTGTAAATGTTTCTAATTTTTTTAGACAAACTATTGTAAATTATGTTATTGCCTTCAACTGCATCTACCTTTGTCCATAATTCATCTTCTATACCTGAAGAATTTAACTTGTATAACCATACATCTCTATTGTTTATATTTTTTGCATCAATTGATACTGTTTGATTTGTACTAGGATTTCCTATGGAAAATGACCCCGAATCTAATGTGCCTTGTCTAAAGTGACTAAAAAATCCTGTATTTGCACTACCTGATCCTCTGCCATCTTCTCGATACACTATTGCAAACTTATTTCCCGGTAAAGGACTTTCTTCAAATATTTCTGATTCTGATATGTCTGTAGATACAATTTCGAATTGTGCAGTTGTGCCGTCAATGGGTTTGCTAAAACTAAACAATGGCACATCAGAATTATTAGAATTTATTCTATACATTTCTGTAGGCACACCATCTATAGTTTCTTTTTTTACTGATCTACCTATTGTGCCGTTTACAGGTAATGCTCTGTTTATTACTTTTATAAATTGCTCATACCAATTAGGATTAGCAGGATCATTCCAGATTATTGTTTGATCTGCTAAATTAATATTATTACTGTCAACAAATGACTCAGTTGTAGAAACACTAGATATTTTGAGTAGGCCATTTGCAGGTGTATTTCTCTTAGGATTATAACTTAAGAGTCTTGCGAGACGCAACACGCTTTCTCTACGTTCTGCTAATTCAAGATAATTTTCTCTAGCGTTCAAGTCCATTCTAAACGCTATGTTTTGTCCTAGAAAAGCAATAAGATCTATTAAGGCAAGATATTCTGAACTTTCAATATAATCGTTGAAATCTTCGGGATAATTTTGCCGTAAATAGCTTATCATTGTTCGACGTAAATTGTCGAAATCATAACTCTTGAAGTCTGCGTTACGGTAAGATTGGTAAATTCTCTTCCAGTCTTCTGCAACAAGCAATCTATTTTGTCTGTCTGTAGATGACATATGTGTTTCCTTTTTAATATTTATCGAAGGAAGTTAAGTACGCATATATTTAGGAAGCTAAAAATCCTGCATTTTCATCAAATGATAAACGCATTGTTTCTGCTATATTGTATGGCAAATATTCTAGATTTACTTCAATCTGTATACCACTTTCATATTGATCCACGATAACCGACTTAACTTTGACCCTCGGGTCTGTACTTACAATCCTTGTGACATTTTGCGTTATAGCATCTTTAAGTCCATCCGTTAATGGTTCAAACAATGCGTCCCATATAATTGTTCCAAATGTAGGATCTGAAAGTTTTTCACCTTGTCTAATATGAAAATGATTAATGATATCTTGTTTTATTAATGCAATATCATAAAGTACAGGGTTTGGATTTTCCGGATTTACTGTAGAGAATCCTCTATAAAACTTAGTGCCTGCTTCGTATTCTTGAATGGGCTGAGATCCCCTTACGGAAATTTCTTTAAATAATTTTTTTTCTATTGTACTCATACTGTATTTAACCTATTGTTACTACACTATTAGAAGCTTTTGCAAAAGCTGTAAAATTTGTCACTAGAGGTGGTGTACCTTCTTCTAACGAGACTTCATCGCCGTCTAATATTATTTTTTTGGTGCCAATAAAGCACTGATTAGGACTCACCGATCTTATTCGAGGATCGTCAGGTCTAGGTATTCTGTCTCCGTCTGGATCTACTACATGATCACCTTCGATAATAATGTCCTTAACTCCAATAGTAACTGTTTTTGGCCTTAAAGGATCTGCTTTAAGTATACCTACTATTTTGCCGTTTGGTTTTACTACAACATCATCTTCTAAACATATACCAGCCATTATATACTTTTCCTAAATGTATCTCTTACTGTGCTACTTCCTGTTTTAGGTGTAGTTGCACTTGAACTATCTGTTTTATCAGGTGTATGATCTTCAGGTCCAAAATTTTCATGTCCTCCCCAAGGCTCAGCTGACGGTAATCTTACAGGACTTTTTGCATCTTCGGCTGGTCCTGCCGCTGACACACCGCCTGCCACTGATGCCGCGGCTCCATTAAAACTTATAGCACCAGCTGTAATTTTATGTGCAGAAGATTTTAAGTTGTTAGATCCTCCTGCTGAAATTATTCCATCTGCTCCTGCATTCACTTCAAAATTTGCGGCTGATCCTAATTTCAAGGCCGCACCGGATTTTATGTTCAATGCACTTGACGATTGTAAACTTATTCCTGCACCAGATTTTCCATTTAGCTCACCTGTTGATTCTATGTTAAGTCCGGCTCCTGATTTGATGTTAAAATCTGCCGTAGATTGTAAGGACATTTTAGCACCTGCTTTAAAGTTTACATTATTTGTTGCTTCAAAATTTATATCTCTTTCCGCTTTTAGGTTCAAGTCATTCTCTGTCCTAATGCTAATACTATCCTTTGAATAGATATCAATTTTTCCATTGCTAGTCATTTCTATCCAAGATTGACCACTACCATGTGCAATGTAAATCAAGTCTTCCGAGTTATGCAAAAGTATTTGGTGTCCTGTCCTTGTTTTTAGCCTTAACAATTCGTTGTGTGGAACTGTATCCTTTCCACTTTCTCCTGCTTCGGCATTTGCATAATCACTAGGACCTTGACTTGCAAAATTTTTTCTAAGCAGTGACATGTCTCCGTCATCCATAACAATGCTAGAACCACCTAGTCTATTGAATGGAACTTGACTTTGTGCAAACTTTTCTCCGTAATTAACTTTTGGTTTTCCGGGCCTTCTGTCAGGTGGTCCTGGGGTACTCCATCCAAAAACCATGCTAGGCACTTCCCTCCTTGCACTAGAAGTATTTGTTCCTCTGGTGTGATCATCTGCAAGTCCTTGATTGTCAATGACTGCACATTGATCTGCCCAACAAGGTTTTACGTATTGTGTTGCATCTTTTCCTGCACCTGTTTCTTTCTTTTTGTTGTATTCGCCAACCGGTCTAGGTTTGCTTTTAGTTTCGCTGTTGTATGTTGTGCTTGGATTGCCAGGAACCATAAAATTCATATTTTTATCTTGAATACAGCCCATCCAATATCCGTTACCGTAATTTCCTTGTGCAAAAAATACAATTACTTTTACTCCAATGTCTGGCGGAATAGCCCACATGCCATAACTTTGTTGTGTGTAATCAAATCCGTCATTGTCACTTACACCTTCTCTAGGTGTCACACCATAAAACGGACTTACATATTCGCAAGGTATAGTATATCCACTGCTAGTTTCGGCAGATGAATTTCCTGCACCTGAGCTTTTTAATATTTCAACTTCTAGTATTCCCATGTTGGTTGGATCTAGATGATTAGTTATTCTACCAATGTAAGGTCCTGGACCTTGCATCCATTCTGGCTTTAATCCTCTAGTTGATCTGTTTGGTTCTGCTCTACTCATTAAACTGGTCCTGCATTATCATAATCAACGACAGGTGCGGCTGTTTTTGCACCTTCACCCTGTCCTTCATTTTTCTTGCCCGCATCACCTTTTTCAGTTTCTTTGCCTTCTTTTTTCTTTTTGTCAGGATTATCCTTAACAGCAATATTTCCGCCTGTTGTGGGTTTGCTGTTTGTATCTGACCCGGGCTGATTTTTACGTCTAATTAATTTTAAATCCTGAGTAAATACACCTTCGTTAAATCTATTCAAAACAAAAATTATTTGATATACTCCACTGAATGCTCCTACAGGTTGAAATCCAACACTAGGAAAATCCATCATTCCATCCTGATTATAATCCAAGGGTGTTCTAAAATTTAAGCGTAAATCAACTTCACTGCTTTGGTAATCCATAGTTCCATCCTTTGTAAGATTTATCAGAGGAGTTTCTGGTGCATTGTAATTACCCATCCCGCTATCTGCAATGTAATAAGGATCACCCATGATAGTCATTCTAGCAGTAATTAAATCTACAGGACTATTTACAAGGGCTTCGTTAAAGTTTCTTGCAACTTCGATTTCTGGACTTATTAAATCGCCGCCACCACCTTTTTTACCTGTGCTGGTATTTTCTTCAGTAGCTTCTTTAATTGTTGTGTTACCTGAAGATGATAAATTATCTGTAGCACCATCTTGTACAGTTTTTTCAGCTTCATCCTTTTTGTCTATTGCTGTGTTTTGTCCTTTGTTTTTTTGACCTGATTTATTTGCTCCGCCAAATGGTGTAATAGATGTGAAAAAGGCAACATCAAAATTTATATCAAATTCTAAAATGTCGTCATTTTTTCCGGTATAAATGTAATCATACTCTTTGCAACATTGTTTAGTAAGATAATCTATTCCAGGACTAGGTTTTGTTGGAGGTTGAAATCTACTGATGTGTGCTTTGTAAGGCACTACTCTATATACATAAACCTTTGGTGATGTTCCTGTTTTATCCATGTGTTCATGGTCTGTTACATTGTACACATCCGCTTCAACTTTGAACCAAGGAATCATACCATTTGCAGTATTTTCTGATTCCTCCATAATTTTTTTACCGTAATCACTTATAATAATAAGTTCTTCTATTATTTCTTGTATTGTGGTTCCAGATTTAAACGTAAACGCTCTAGTTTTGTTGTTGATTTGTATTTTGCCTCTTTCTATTAATCCTGGCTTGCCTTCTACTTCTGAAAAAGAAGGTTTTGCAAATGGTTGTTTTCCTCCTTCTAAAAAGGAATCTACTATACTTGCTTTTCCTATTTCGTTTGTATTTTCTTCTTTCTCTGCAAACTCTCTAATAGAATCTCCTAATTCACTACGTTTCACAACAATACCTAGTAATTTACTTAATTGTGCATCAAAGTCTTCAGGTAGGGGAGCATCTGCCTCACCACCAACAGATTCAAAAATATCTCTTTTTTGTTCCTCAGTAAATTTACGTTCTTGCTCTTGAGCACCTGGTGCCACAGTTGCAGAATCAATTTGATCTTGTTGTCCAGCTAGATTTTCTGTAGCTGAGGCTCTTTCTTTAGGAAACAAAATTACAAACTGATCAGCTGTCACAAGCTCTTTTGCTTTTTGTCTTTCTATGAGACGTGCATTTATATGTTCTACTAAACTGTTTCCGCCTTTTTGTAATATTTCTTGTAATGTTCTTCCTTGTAACTGCACATCTGTTTTCAGTCCTTGAACATCATTATTAAGAGCTTGTTCGTGCCAAGGTATAGCCTTAACAGCATATTGGCTACCGCCTTCATTTACTTCAAAAGTTACACCAACAAGTTTTAAGGGAAAAATACGTCTAGTGCCAGGCTTATTAATTGCGTTTCCGTTTTGATCCCATCCCTTAAATTCTACAGCTAGTAGCCAAGGAGCTTCTAAATAATTCTTGTGTCCTGATCTAATAGATGCTACTTGTAACGCTTGTAAAAACATTCCCATACTATACGGTTCTGTTACTGTAAAGGAAATTTGCACAGCATTACTTTGACCTGTTTTAGGATTTGCTCCTACAATAGTATTAATTTCTACATCATCAATATAGTATTCTGTTTTTCCACCTGTTTCAGCATACGTCCTTGCTCCAGATCCTGCTCCGCCTCCTGACTTTAAAATTAAAATAGAAGGATCACTACGTCTATATGTTATATCAGGAAAATTTATTTCAAAGTTATTTAGGCAACCAAAACTAAAAATATAATTGTAAGATGCAAAATCCCTTAATTCGTTTGGGAATGGAGGACCTCCTCCTTTAATACTACTCATTATAGCTGACAGGTCAGCTATTTGTGATTCAAAGCCTAATGCATTTTCAGGCTTGACTCCTAATTCTGGAATTATTGTTGCACTAGGAGAATTATTTCCTACTGAATCAGCAATTCTATCGACTGAAATTGCAACCATATTACATTCCTAACAATTTTCTTAGTGTTGCACCTTTGGGTAGGTAAATTTTTGTCCCTTGTACTATATCATAAACTGGATCTTTAATAACATCCATATTTCTTTGTGCAAAAACCCACCATAAATTTTGATCGTTGTATAAATCATAAGCTAGTAAATCTGGTCTATGAGTATATTGTTCTTCAATTTCATAGAATATGTCGTCACCTTCCTCAGGCACAGGACGAATCGTAAGTATATCTAAATATTGATTACTTACTGTGCTTGTGTTTGCCCAAGGGCTGTTTTTCTTATAATTTGCCATTAAATAAATCCACCGCCATTGCCAATATATCCGCCATTTACAAATCTTCTTAAGCTAAATGATTCTACAGCTCTTCTGCTGTATATTGGTTGTACTGTAACCTGTATGTTACTTCTTGTAGGAGCATATGTGCCTCCAGTTCCTAATCCTTCAACAAATATGTAATCAACATCTTGGTTCATTTCAACAGCAAATTGTGTGACCACAACAGGCACATTTTTGAACACATAATCTCCGTATCCGTTTAAACGTATAACTGGTGGAGGATTTCCTTGATCAGGTGTATTGCCATATGCCATTTTTGAAACACTTCTTAAAAAATGCACAGCCGCTACCCAATATTGCCCTTCTAATGCGTTTTCTACAAAGAAGTCACCTGTAATTGAGAATGAATCCACTTGTGAATTTTGGTATGCAAAAAAGGGATAATTACTATGTATAGGTTTAATAGGCGTGTATGCCGCACTATGGGTAACATAAATCTGTGGTGTGTAAGGCCATATAAGCCCATTAGTCCTAATTAGAGGAGCCAAAATACTGCTACTAGCAAAACTTGGAGGTACGCTTAACCTAACACGCCAATCTGCTGGCTTTTCAGAATTTTGTGCCCAAGATGCCCCGCCGAAATTAAATTCTTCTGGTTGTGCATCGGGCAATAGGTTAAAAGCACGTAGGACTTTACCAAAACTAGATTCTGATAAGTTATCCATAAACTGTGACTTGGCATTAGACCCTACTTGGCTAACTGCATCTGTAAATTTACCTGTCCAATTAGGCGAGGATTCACTTGGTGATGCATTGGCACGTGCTTGGGATGCCGCAATTCGCTGTATTCTGTCCATAATTTTTTTGTCTCCTACTAAACTTATTTATTGACTTTTTTAACTGCGTAGTTTATAATAAGAGTATAAAATTGGAGAAATAATGCGAAAAATCAATTACTTAAACAACAAAGACATATTGGCAGAGATAGCAAAATCAAAAAATACATTTTGTAGCTACACTGATACCGATTATGCAGTATATGATATAATTTTGCCCAGCTTGGACAAAGTTAATATTAGAACGATAGCAGAGGCTAAAAGAAATAAGGCAAAAAGACTAGGACAAAAAGCATTTGAAGAAGCAAAAGCACAAGGTCAAAAAGTAAAACAAGCACAATTTGAAGTAGACTATAGAAAAATACAAAAAGATGATCTAGTTTTTAGGATAATGACATATGATCATATTCCGGATGAACCAGGCAGAAAGAAAAATCCAAGAACAGTTGCAGATACAAAAGTTAAGTTAAATTTTCCTCCATTTCAACACTACAAATTTGATGACAATGAAAATTTAGTTTGTGTTGGCAAAAGTCACTGGGAAGGTGGTATGGAAAACGGACATTTTACGCTGGAAGGTGGAAAAGCCACAGATAAACTTGCAATGATGTGGATGAAACTATGTGATAGATATGCTACCAGAGGTAATGTCAGAGGATATACCTATAATGATGAGATGAAAGGACAGGCAATATTGCAATTAGCACAAATTGGACTGCAATTTGACGAATCTAAGTCAGCAAATCCATTTGCTTATTATACTGCCGCTGTTACAAACAGCTTTGTTAGAGTGATAAACTTAGAAAAACGCAATCAAAACATAAGAGATGACATTTTAGAAATGAATCATATGAATCCTAGTTATACAAGACAAGCACAAGGCGAATGGGATGCCGCCATGAAGCGTGAAAAAGAGATTAGAGATAAGCAAACTACTGCTTGACTTTACACACAAAATAGTTTATACTAACTAAGAAAGGTAGGTATCTTGTTTAAAAAAGCCGCTGTCTTTACAGACATTCACTTTGGCCTTAAAGGCAATTCAAAAGTTCACAACGATGATTGTGAAAAATTTGTTGACTGGTATATTGATCAGGCAAAACAGAACAACTGCGAAACAGGAATATTCTGTGGCGACTGGCACCACAACAGAAACAGTTTAAATTTAACAACAATGGATAGCACTATTCGTTGTTTAGAAAAACTTGGCAGATCATTTGAACAATTTTTTATGTTTGTCGGTAATCATGATCTTTACTACAAAGACAAACGTGATATCAGTTCAACAGAATTTGCAAAACACATTCCAGGTATTGATATAGTTGATAATTTTACTGAGGTAGACGATGTTGCACTAGTTCCGTGGTTAGTTGGTGATGAATGGAAAAAGATATCAAAATGTAAAGCACGATATATGTTCGGACATTTTGAACTTCCACACTTTTATATGAATGCAATGGTTCAAATGCCAGATACAGGAGAACTAAAAGCTGAACATTTCCAACACCAAGAGTATGTTTTTAGTGGACACTTTCATAAAAGACAAAAACAAGGTAAAATACACTACTTAGGCAATGCATTTCCTCATAACTATGCCGATGCATGGGATGATAAACGAGGAATGATGGTACTTGATCGAGAAAACAATGCAGATCCTGTTTATATCGATTGGCCAGACTGCCCTAAGTACAGGACAACGACCTTAAGTAAGCTATTAGATCCAGAAACAGAAATAATAAAGCCAAATATGTATCTTAGAGTAACATTAGATCTGCCAATTTCATATGAAGAAGCACAATTTATTAAAGAAACATATATCAATAACCACAAGTGCAGAGAAATTACTCTTATACCACAAAAACAAATTGAGGAAATAAGCACAGAACTAGATATAAGTCAGTTTGAAAGTGTTGACGAGATAGTAGCAAAAGAAATTACAGCAATAGATAGTGACAACTTCAACAAAAAGATGTTATTAGACATCTACAATGAGCTATAAATGATACGAATCAAAGATTTAACAGTAAAAAACTTTATGAGTGTGGGTAATCAAACCCAAGCAATTGATTTTAATAAAGAACAACTAACACTTGTGTTAGGCGAGAACTTAGATCAAGGTGGAGATGATACAGGATCACGAAATGGTACTGGTAAAACTACAATTATTAACGCACTTTCTTACGCATTATACGGAAATGCACTTACAAATATAAAAAGAAACAATCTTATTAATAAAACTAACAGCAAAGGAATGTTAGTTACATTACATTTTGAAAAAGATGGACAAGATTATAGGATAGAAAGAGGACGTAGTCCTAATATAATGAAATTTTTTGTTAATGATCAAGAACAAGAAATGATTGACGAAAGTCAAGGAGACAGTCGTAAAACACAAGAATTTATTAATGGATTATTAGGAATGAGTCACGATATGTTCAAACATGTCGTTGCACTAAACACATATACAGAACCTTTCCTAAGTATGAAACAAAACGACCAACGTGCTATTATTGAACAGTTACTTGGTATTACTTTGCTGTCAGAAAAGGCAGAAAAATTAAAAGAACAAAGCAAAGAAACCAAAGATGCAATAACAGAAGAAAATGCAAAAATATCAGCTATACAAAGTGCTAATGAACGTATCGAAAGTACAATAACTAGCTTACAAAAAACACAAAAAGCATGGATTTCTAAGAAAAAACAGGATCAAGATAAGTTATCAGCATCTATTAACGAATTAGAACACCTAGATATTGAAAAAGAACTAGAAAATCATGAACTACTTACTAATTGGACGCAACTTAACAATAGGCTTTCAAGTTTAACAAAAGAAAGAGCTACATTAGAAAGTGCATTAACAAGAGCAGACAAATCTGTAACAAAATTACAGAAAGATATTACCGAACTAGATGATGCAATATGCTATGCTTGTCAACAACCATTGCAGGAAGATAAAAAACAAGAAATACTGGACAAAAAGCAAAAAGAATACGATGATGCTGTCAAATATCAAAAAGAAGTTACAGAAAAACTTGACTCTACGTTAAAGATTCTTGATGAGATTGGTGATATCAATGGCAGACCTGATACATTCTATGAAAGTGCCAAAGAAGCATATGAACATAGAAACAATGTTGAAGGTTTAAAGCAGTCTCTCACTAATAAGGAACAAGAAGAAGACCCGTACCAGGCACAGATAGATGAATTAAAAGAAACAGGTCTGCAAGATGTAAGCTGGGATACGATGAATAAACTTACAGACTTTAAGGACCATCAAGAATTTCTACTAAAATTGCTTACAAACAAAGATTCATTCATTCGTAAGAAGATTATTGATCAAAATCTAGCATATCTAAACAATAGGCTTACATATTACTTAGACAAACTAGGATTACCACATCAAGTTGTATTTTTAAATGATTTAGCAGTAGAAATAACACAGCTAGGCCAGGATTTAGACTTTGATAATCTATCAAGAGGAGAACGTAATAGACTAATACTAGGTATGAGCTTTGCTTTTAGAGATGTATGGGAAAGTTTGTATCAAAATATCAACTTATTGTTTATTGACGAGCTTATAGACAGTGGTATGGATACCGCTGGTGTTGAAAATTCACTTGCAGTTATCAAGAAAATGGGTAGAGAACGTCAAAAAAATGTATTTCTTATATCACACAAAGATGAATTAGTAGGAAGAGTAAATCATGTGATGAAAGTTATCAAGGAAAACGGATTTACATCATACGAAAATGACATTGAGATTGTTGAATCATGATCGTAGAGGTGTCAAGTTCAGAAAAAATTCCTAGTTTGTGGTTTAAAAAACTTTTTCCTCCAGGCACACCTACACATAGAGCACAAACCATGCTATGCTACAAAGCAGGCAATTACTACAAATCTTGCGGACATCTTAATGAAGAAGGTATGCTTAAAAATACAAATCCTAAGGATGAATTCAGGATAGATTATAAAGTACCACCAAGAAGAGCAAGTTTTAGCAGGAGAAACAAGTTCAAACGCCAATTACATTATAAACAAGCTGAATTAGATCATCATTTTGAGTGTATGCTAGTTGAAATGAAACATTTTATGACAAATGGCAGGATAAATGTTCTACATTTGGATTATGTACTAGATAATGAAAGAGAATTACAAGTAATGGAACATGTGATGCAGTTTAGTACTAATCAATGTTATCTAGAAATACAATATCCAGAAGAAAACACAAAGCCTATGCTTGATTACACTCTGCTAGAAGGCAGTTGGCAAGGCATAGCTATTAGATATGGTCATAAACCTTTAGGAATTGGGGAAAACTTATATGGTTAAGATTAGAATAGGTAGTAGAATAAGCAAACTAGCACTTGCATACGCTGAAAAAGTAAAAAACAAAATACTAGAAGAAGTTCCTAATGCCGAAATCACGTTAGTTGGCATACAGTCAGACGGAGATATACACCCTGAAGCAGATATAAGCAAAATAGGCGGCAAAGGAGTGTTTTGTAGCCTTATAGAACAAGAATTGTTTTGGAATAACATAGATGTAGCTGTACACAGCTTAAAAGACATGCCTGGACAGGATACACCAGGATTGTGTGTTCACGGAGTGTTAGAAAGAAATGATTACAGAGATGTTTTGCTAGGTAAAATATTTGATGGTGCTATTATTGGAACCAGTTCTCCGAGAAGATCAGCTCAAATGCTGGATTTATATAGAGAGCATCGTGTACAAATCAAAAAAATAAGAGGCAATGTTGAAACTAGAATAAAAAAGTTGCAATCAGGACAATATGATGCTATAGTATTGGCTAAAGCTGGATTAGATTCTTTAAACATAGATATAGACTATGAAGAACTTACAATAATACCAGCAATAGGACAAGGAATAATTGCAATGCAGACCCGTAATGACAGTTTTGAATTGAATGACATAATAAAAAAGATAAATCACGAAGAAACATTCAAACAAGCACAACTTGAAAGAGCATTACTAAAAGGATTGGGTGGAGATTGTGATACAAAGGTGGCCGCAATAGCAACAGGTAGCAATCCTGTGAGGCTGGAAGCAGTATATTATGATTGATGATGACATACATGATCAGTTGACCAAAGCCTATATGGAATATTTCAAGGCAAACGAAAACTTTGAGGCAAGAAATAGTGTAAGAACACATGGAGCGGCTAGAAAGTGGCTACGTGAAATACGCACACTAGCAAAAATGCGTATGGAAGAGATACACATAAAACATAAAACCAAAAAAGAGGCATCAAAACAATAGGCACAGGTAAGTACCCACATGCAATGGACTTATCGAGGTAACATAATAGACGAAATACCAAAGGACATTGAGGGTTTTGTTTATCTAATAACAAATCTTACCAACAATAAAAAATATGTAGGCAAGAAATTAGCAAAATTTAAAACAACGAAACCACCGCTCAAAGGCAAAAAGAACAAAAGGCGAGGATACAAGGAAAGCGATTGGAAAGATTACTGGGGTTCCTCAGAT
>MDTA01124091.1_pt1 | contig 30963 bp, 26 predicted proteins | sample 811151 | NCBI WGS metagenome assembly MDTA01 (sample SAMN05326648, study PRJNA326480) | marine metagenome | isolation source: seawater | place: Indian Ocean: South | collected 2010 | reverse complement strand
TCGTGAGACCATTTCACCGAGAGTATCGGAAGGATGAGGGCGGGTACGATAAGCACTGTAACTAGACACCAGCGAGTTTTTGTTGATGGTATTTCTGTTAGAATGTTAGGTATGGGCGGGCGCGTGCTTTTACGCTCTCTACGTGAAATTGATGTCTCTTCAATTGGAGACTTTTGTGCCTTTTTTAAGGCTTCATTAATTAAGCTCATGCTAACCTCCTTATGTCGCGCAATGCTCGACAAACATCAAAATAATTAACTTCTGGAGAATTCCTTATGAAGGCGGAAAGCAAAGATTTGTCACAGATATGATTGATAAGCCTTGGGGTTCCGTTACTTCCTTTATGGATTTTCTTAAGTGCATATTGAGTGAATGCAGGTCTCCCTTTAGATCCAGAAAGAGTCAGTCGGTATTGGATATATTGCAGCGTTTCTTTTTTAAGAAGAGGTTTTAGATCGTAATAAACAAGAATTCTTTGTTTGAGCTGTCTGAGGCGATTTTCATTGAATTTATCTTTAAGCTCAGGCTGCCCCATGAGAATGATTTGTAAGAGCTTTTGATTATCGGTTTCAAGATTGGATAGTAGCCTTAATTGTTCGAGAGCTTCGAAAGAAAGATTTTGAGCTTCATCAATAATGAGAACAATGTTTTTTCCTTGTTCAATGCGCTTTAAAAGGGCCACGTTTAATTGGCCAATGGGGTCTTTTTTGGGGTCAACAGTGTCCTCGAGCCCTAGCTCTTGAATGATTAGCTGAGGGAGTTGCTCAGCGGTGATTTGGGTATTTATGATCAACGCTGTGTCGAAATCATCGGAATAAAGCTCTTCGAGTAATTTACGGCATAATGTTGTTTTGCCGCAACCGACTTCGCCTGTTAAGACGATAAACCCCTTGCGTTCACGAATGCCGTAGATTAAGTGGTCGAACGCCTCTTGATGCTTCTGCGTTAAAAATAGAAATTTCGGATCCGGGGTTACATGAAAAGGCATTTCCGATAGGCCGAAGAAATCAAGATACATGGCAGCAAGAGGGGACTAAACTTTAGTGGAGAATTTTACTATAAAAAGGGAATCTGGCCTTGGCTAGCTTTTTTCGTTTTGATATTGTGTCTTATAATTGCCTATATCTGATATTTATGAAATTCATCCGCTCGGAGCGTACTTTATTTATAGTTTTATGCAGCCTTTTGTTTTTGATGGTTATCGTATTGGCTGGAGTTTTGCTTCAAACATATCGCGAGTATCAGGCTTTTAAAGAGCGCGAGGATGACTATGAACGCCGCTTAGCCGTGATGGAGGAGGAGGCTGTATACTACGAGGCTTATCTAACGCGTCTTCTTACGGATCAAGAGTTTATGGAACACGTTGCTCGAGAGCGCTTAGGTTACTCTAAGCCTGGAGAGCTTATTTTTAGGTTCAAAACTTCTTCTCAGGACTGAACAATGCCATCCGAAACCTTTTCAGTGGAGTTCATTCAGGAGCGCTTTTTGCAGGCAGGCCAAAGCCACGTTTTTGCTTTTTGGGATCAATTGTCTGCTTCTCAACAAAAAGAACTTTTGAATCAAGCTCAATCTATTGATTTAAAGGCACTTAAATATCTTTTGGATGCTCAATCTAAGGCGGGTTCTGTCCATGCACCCGGGGCTTTTTCACCGGATGCCTTAGCTCCAGCTCCTTACATAGCTCTTCCTGTTTTGGAACAAGGTCATCAGGATTGGGCTGAAGCAGTTCGTGTGGGGGAAGGGCTCCTTGATGCTGGTAAAGTGGCTGTGTTAACGGTTGCTGGCGGTCAAGGTACGCGTCTAGGGTTTGACGGGCCTAAGGGCGCTTTCCCTATTACTCCTGTTAGGCAAAAGCCTATATTTCAATTGTTTGCAGAAAAGATCCGTGCTCAAGCGATACGTTATGGCCAGCCTATTCATTGGTTTATCATGACTAGCGTGCTCAATCATGATTCTACTAAGCAGTTTTTTAGAGATCATAACAACTTTGGTCTAGCTGCGAATAGGATCCATTTTTTCACCCAAGGTGAGATGCCTGCTGTTAGTTTTGATGACAAGATTCTCATGGAGAGCCCGGGGAAAATCGCGATGAGTCCAGACGGTCATGGAGGTGTCTTTCGAGCTTTAGCTCAGAGTAAGGCATTGTCATGGATGCAGGCAGAAGGCTTAGACCTCATTAGTCTTTTTCAGGTTGATAATCCTCTGGTTAAGGTCCTTGATCCTGCTTTTATTGGTTTCCATCACATTCATGGTTCTGAAATGTCTAGCAAGATGGTGCCCAAGAAAAACCCGGATGAAAAAGTAGGGCTTTTTTGCTTAAAGTCAGATAAGCTTTCTATTGTCGAATACAGTGATGTTCCTCAGCCCATGCAGCAATTGCGAGATTCTGATGGTAAGCTTACCTTTCGGGCAGGCAATATCGCTGTCCATTTGTTAAATCGAACATTTGCTGAGCGCATGGCTCTTCAGGGGCACCTTCCCTTTCATTATGCTCGCAAAAAAGTCTCTTATATAGATGTTTCTGGCACCTTACTTAAGCCTTTGGAGCCTAATGCTATCAAGTTCGAGCAGTTTATTTTCGATGCCCTTCCATTAGCGAAAAATGCTATTGTCGTTGAAGCGTCTCGCGAGGATGAGTTCAGTCCTGTTAAAAATGCAGTGGGTAGTGATTCTCCGGAGACATCGAAGCAGGCTCAGTCGAATCTGTTTAGACGTTGGCTGAATGCTGCCGGTGAATCTATGTTGAAAGACCTTAATGCATTGGAGGTGAGTCCTTTATGTGCAGACACCCAGGATGCTTTTATTGATTATTGGCAAAAAAGCTCAAATAGGCCTCCACTTAAAGGTGATATTTATCTAGAATAGCATTGAACGTTATGGCAAAAAAAAAATCCCTCTCACTAGAAGACGCTTTGTCCGCGGGTCATGTACTTAAGGCTACCGTGGCCAACATTCGTTTTTGGCAAAAAGAAAAGTTTCTTCCTCCTTGGGCAGAAGAAGCCATTAATGAGCTTGTTGACATGCAGGCCTGGGAGGAGCTGAACGACCGTTTTTATAAGTCTCTTGAGTTTGGTACCGGCGGGATGCGCGGTCGCACAATTGGTAGAGTCAGTGCTCCCAAAGAGGTAGAAACAGAAAGTGCCCAGGGGACGCCCGCTTACCCTGCGGTTGGTACCAATTGCTTGAATGATTTTAACATTATTCGGGCAACCATGGGTTTATACCGCTACACAAAGGCTTATTTGGAGAAAGAGGGTAGGTCTTACGTCATGCCGCGTTTGGTTATTGCTCATGATGTCCGTCACTTTTCTCGTCATTTTTGTGAGCTTTCAGCATCCACTTGGGTTCAATTAGGTGGAGAGGCTTTTATTTTTGAGGGGCCACGCTCAACTCCACAGCTCAGTTTTACGGTTCGTTACCTGCAGGCAACAGCAGGTGTGGTGATTACTGCAAGCCACAATCCTCCGCATGATAACGGTTTTAAAGTTTATTTTGAAGATGGTGCTCAAATCGTCTCCCCGCATGCTGAGGGTATTATTGAGTGTGTAGGGGCTGTCCAATTAAATGAACTGCCTGCTTTTTACGAAAAAAATATTGATCAGGTTACACTACTCGGTGCTAATGTAGAAGCCGCTTATCAAGATACTTTAAGGTCCCTTTTGCTAGAGCCTGAATGCTTAAGAGAGCAGGCACCTAAAGTTGTCTTTACGCCCATTCATGGGACGGGGCGCGTAGCCGCAATTCCACTCATGCAATCTGTAGGTGTTGACGTGGTCCAAGTGCCTGAGCAGTCCATTATGGACCCTCGTTTTCCAACCGTTGAGTCACCTAACCCTGAAAATGCAGAAGCTCTAACCATGGCGCTTGCTAAAGCCAATGAGACAAACGCAGATTTGGTCTTGGCGACGGATCCTGATGCGGATCGCATGGGTGTTGCTGTTCGCGGGCGCAACGGGAAGATGCATCTGCTTAATGGTAACCAAATTGGGTCCTTGCTTGCCGAGTATCGTATAGGTCAACTCAAAGCGCGAGGTATTCTTCCCCAGGAAGGGACAAAGTCAGCGGCTCTTATCAAGACATTTGTTACAACATCACTGCAAAGCGCAATTGCCGAGTATCATGGCCTTAAACTTATTAATACGCTTACTGGGTTTAAGTGGATTGGTGAAAAACTAAAAATTTACGAAGAGCAATTATTGCAAAAAATATTCGAACAAGAGGGCATTGCGATTGACTATGATCGCTGCACCTTTCGAAAGCGTGCTGAGCTTTTGCAGCGTTACAGCACCTTTTATGTGTTTGGTGGTGAAGAGAGCTATGGGACGCTTGCTGGAGACTGCGTTCGGGATAAAGATGCTAATGCAGCGGTTATTCTTTTTTGCGAGCTTGCCGCTGTTCTTAAGTCTGAGTCGAAAACGTTTGCTGACTATCTCGATGAGCTTTATCTTCGATATGGCTATCATGGTGAGTCTTTGTTCACACTTCTTTATGAGGGCGCTTCAGGTTCAGAAAAGATTAAAAAAATACTTAAGAGTTACAGAGACAGCCCCCCTCAGTCAATTGCAGGCTGCAGTGTTACTAAATTTCAGGATTTTGGTCGCGATGAGATTTACGATGCCGATGGGAAGCGCATTCCAATTCAAGACTTTTTCTTTCTCGAGCTCGAGGGAGGCTACACTTACGCTGTTCGAGGTAGTGGTACCGAGCCAAAAATAAAATTCTATCTTTTCGGGAAGGAAGCAGTGTCCGAGAAAAAAGATTTAGCTCCTACTCAAAATCGCGTGACTAAGATGCTGGCTGCACTGCAGAAGGCTCTTAAGGATGACGCTCAAAAGCGCGCAGAAGCATAGATACTTGCGGTATGAGTTCGATGCGATTAGCTACGCTTTTATTAGCAAGCAGTTTAATTGTTATGGCCGCAGCAGCTATCGCTCCAGCCTTGCCAGCAATTAGTTATCACTTTCGCGAGACACCTAATATTGATTTTTGGGCAAGGTCCATGATCACTTTGCCTGCATTATTTATTGCCATTGGGGCTTGGGCAAGTGGTTTGCTTGTTGATCGCTATGGGCGTCGCAAGTTTTTGATTTCAGGACTCATTGCTTATGGGGCTTTTGGCGGCGCAGGTCTTGGAATTGATTCCATAATGCTAATGATGCTCAGTCGAGTTGGGTTAGGGCTTTCGGTAGGAATGATTGTAACTTCCACAACGACGCTCATTGCAGACTATTATTCAGGCCAAGAGCGGCATCGAGTTATGGGCCTTCAGGGTGCCTTCGCGCAGATTGGAGGTGTTTTTTTTATAGGCTTAGCAGGGGCTCTTGTTGATCTTTATTGGCGCGCACCTTTTGCTCTTTATTTACTATCTTGGTTGATTGCCTATTTTGTTTACCGTTATTTAGATCCGTCTCCCGTTGTGCAGCGTTTAAAAAATGAGCAAGCGTTTCCTGAGAGGGTATCTCTTGTTTTGAGAGGCTATCGTTTTGACTATTATGCTTTGATGGCCTGTGGCTGCTTTTTGATGATTGTTCTATATATGATTCCCACGCATATGCCTTTTTTCTTGGAGCGGCGGTTGGAGGCTTCGAGCACTGAGGTGGGTCTTAGTATTGCGATGCTCAATTTGTTTGCTGCGCTATCCGCTCTTTTGTATAAGCGTTTGCGCCTATGGATTGGTTGCCATCGTATTCTAGGATTGTCAGCTTTTTTTATGGGGGCTGGCTTTCTGCTTTTTGCTTTTGCGCAGTCTAAGTTCGATGTGGTTGTGGGGATGGTTACTTTTGGCTGTGGTTGGGGACTTGTGATTCCTAACATTATGGTATGGGTTAACCAACTTGCCTCTGAGGCTCGACGTGGCGAGGCTGTCGGGCGTGTCTCAACAGCATTCTTTTCGGGGCAGTTTCTATCTCCATTTTTCTTTGATCCCCTGTTTAGGCTTTTTGATCCCTTTCGCGTTATTTTCTTTGTTGGGCTAAGCCTGTTAGTTTTGAGTATTGCCTGCATCTTCTGGAGTGTTGCTTATCACAAGGCCCAAAAAACATCTTCTATTCCTTAAACAAAAAAGCTGCCAAGAAACAGGCAGCTTTTTTGTTTAAGATACTTTAGTTGTTAAATGGTTTCTTGAGCAAAGAGCCAGCGTTCTGCCTCTAAGGATGCTTGACATCCAAGACCTGCTGCTGTGACAGCTTGGCGGTAATTTGGATCAGAGCAGTCTCCTGCAACGAATACACCGTCATATTTTGTACGGACCATACTTTTCCCTTGAGGGACAATATAACCAAATGGATTTAGGTCGAGTACACCTTCAGCAAAATTTGTGTTAGGTGTATGACCAATGGCTATAAAAACACCCTTACAGGAGATTTCGGACTCTGTATTGTCCTTGATATTGCGTATCTTAACGGCACGCACATTACCTTCCTCATCTGGGAGCATCGCTTCAACAATGGTGTTCCATATAGGCTCAATTTTTTCATGCTTTAGGGTGCGTTCGGCCATGATCGGGGATGCGCGCAATTCCTCACGGCGGTGAATAAGAGTTACTTTAGAGCAAAAGCGTGTGAGGAACAAAGCTTCTTCACAGGCAGAATCACCACCGCCAATTACAACGACTTCCATATCGCGATAGAAGGCTCCATCGCAGGTAGCACAAGTACTTACCCCTTTACTTCCAAACATTTCTTGTTCGCCAGGGACATTGAGAAACTTAGGTGAAGCGCCTGTTGCAATGATGATCGATTTTGCTTCGTAGGTCGTGTTTCCTGAGCTTAATTTTTTAACAGGGCCTTCAAAATCGACGCTTTCAATCCAGTCACTTTTAAAACGAGTTCCAAAGCGTTCGGCTTGTTTTCGCATGCGATCCATGAGCTCATAGCCGTCGACCCCTTCAGGAAACCCAGGGAAGTTTTCTACTTCAGATGTTGTTGTTAGCTGCCCTCCGGGTTGGGATCCTTCAATGATGAGTGGGTTAAGATTGGCACGAGCGGCGTAGATACCCGCAGTTAGTCCGGCACAGCCAGTTCCTAAAATAATTAGATTTTCCATGTATTTTTAAGTTTTTAATTCTAAAAAAGTGAGGTGAGTTTAGTTGCTTGCAAGGTACTTAGAGACACCTTCATGGTTAGGGTCCATGGCTTGTTGGCCTCGATGCCAATCCATAGGGCATACCTCGCCATATTGTTCAAAGTGTTGCAATGCGTCCACCATGCGAAGGGTTTCTTGGACGCTACGACCCAGTGGCATGTTATTGATGACTTGGTGCTGAACAATGCCTGCTTTGTCGATAAGGAAGAGACCGCGGTAGGCGACAAGCTCACCATTGGCTTGTAGGTTGTCTTCTTCGTCGACTGCATAATCTCCAGCTAGTACACCAAAGTTTTCAGCAATAGTTTTATTGGTGTCAGCAACAATGGGATAGTTAACCCCTTCAATACCGCCTTGTTTTTTAGGCATTTGTAGCCATGCCCAGTGAGAATATTCAGTATCTGTTGAGCAGCCTACAAGAGCTACATTGCGCTCTTCGAATGCTTGCCTGTTTTGCTCAAAGGAATGCAACTCAGTTGGACAAACAAAGGTGAAATCTTTCGGATAAAAGAAAAACACAACGTGTTTTTGATTTAGATACTGATCCAGAGAAAAGTCAGGGATGATTTTTGCCCCTTGAACAGCTTGAGCAGTAAATGAAGGTGCACGGCGCCCTACAAGTGTTTTCATAACGGTTTTAGATAGAAGTTTAACAGAGTGTTTGTTAGGATGATAGAAACTATGTTAAGACTCCCGAAATTTTTTCTCAATCCCATTATTGAGTAAATAGCATGAAAAGTAAGTATTTTATTGATAGTCATTGTCATATAGAAAAAGCCATTCATGGAGGTTATTTGAACGATTGGTTGCAAAATGCTCATAAAGAGGATGTTGGAAGGGTGATTGCCGTAGGTACTTCCTCTCAAGATTGGCTTTTGTACCAAAAAGCAGCTTGTGAGCATCCTGAGTCCATAGCTTACACAGTGGGTTTGCATCCTTGTAATATAGAGATAGGGGCCTGGGTAAGTGTCTTAGGTGATATTGAAAATTTCTTTTCGAATGAAATACCCCCAGTCGCCATAGGTGAAATTGGCCTCGATTATTTTCATTTACCTAAAGATGCTTCTGTGGCCGAAAAGCTTAAATCTGAGCAAAAAGAAGCTTTTTCAGCTCAGTTGGCGCTTGCTGCGCAGTTAGCTTGCCCTGTGGTTGTTCATTCGCGAGGGGCTTTTGAGGACTGTCTGAGTGTGGTAGACCACAGTGGGGTTGATTGGCAAAAGGTTGTATTTCACTGTTTTGCAGAAGGATCTCAAGAAATGCGTGCTTTAAACGAACGCGGGGGGCGAGGGTCCTTTACGGGGGTTGTTACGTACAAAAATGCGGATAATGTCCGCGAGGCATTGCTTGAGCAAGGCTTGGATCGTCTCATGATTGAGACAGATGCTCCCTATTTGGCTCCTGTGCCACACCGAGGTAAGCCCAATGAGCCTGCGTATATTCCTCACATTGCTGAAAGCTGTGCTCGAGTATTAAGCGTTGGTATTCAGGATATTAAAAATATTTTATTTGATAATACAGTGGCTTTCTTCAATCTATAAATAAAGGTGCCCGGTGTGGTCTACCACATCGGGTAGACCACACCGGGGTTAAGATTAAGCTGTTTTAGCTACGAGAACTTCTCGCTTTATGTAGTAAGCAAAGGCCCCAATCATGCTAAAGCAGATCCCCGTAAAAAATAGGGGCATGGGAATGAGTGTGCCATTGTGCATGCTTCCCATGATGCCTGTCATCGCACTGATCCACAAGTAGTAGTAAAACCCAAACAGTGAAGCTGCTGTCCCTGCCATGTGACTGTAGTGCTCAAGTGCTGAGCTTAAGCAGTTCGAAATAATCATGGGAATTCCTACAAAGGTGAGCATGACCAGGAATAAGGCTGCACTAATAGCCCATGCTCCGTACTGCGGGTTGATAAATCCTGCAAAGACAAGGGCTAGCAGTGAAATAGCCCCCGTTGAGCAGAATCCACAGCCGGCAAGAATAATCTTGTCGCCTGATTTTCCATGCGCATGCATCTGACGGGAGATTAAGGATCCTAATATCAAAGGGATTGCTGTCCCAAGGCAGAGCAGGCCGTAGTGGTTAACGCTTACTCCCAGTATCTTGATGAAGTAAAAGGGGCCTTCACCGTAGAAGCTAAAGAGAATGCCATTACAGCCACCAACAAGAAACCCATAGGTGAGTATTCTCCTGTCAGTGAGCACATTCCACGCGCTTTTAAGGAGAGGGGCGCGTTGAGTGCCCGGTTGTTTAGTCTCTGGTAATTGGGTTAAAACCTTGAAGAAAACATAAGTTCCTAGGCCTATGAGTACTAGGAAGACGGCTCTCCAGCCAAAGTTGTGGTCTGTAAAGCCCCCAATGACCGGCCCAACACCTGGTGCAAAGCCCATCGCTAAGCTTATCATAGAGAAGGCTTTGCCTCGCTCTGACTGAGGAAATGCGTCCCTTGCAATGGCTTGCCCGAGTACGGAGCCAGTACTGCCTCCAAATGCTTGAACAAAGCGTGCCAACATGAGAACTTCAATGGTGGGTGCAAAAAAGCAGGCAATGCATCCAAGCATGTAGATGGCTAGTCCGAGCATGAGTGCGGGTTTCCGGCCAATTCGGTCGGAGAGGCCACCCCAGAGGAGTACCCCAACGGCAAAGCCGAAGAGATAGATGGTTAGTGTGTATTCTGTTTGATTAGCAGATACGTTTAAGCTACGCGCAATGTCGGGTAGCGATGGTGTATAGATGGTCTCTGCAATTTGCGGGAGTCCAACGATGCATATAATGAGCCAAAGAGTTGGCTTTAAATGATTTGTTTTCATGTTTAATTGTATTGATTAGCTTATAATGGTTAAAAATGCTTTGTAGATATAGTTATCCCATGCCTTCAGTGTGTGACCCCTCTGAAAGCGCATTTAAACCGCTAAACAACAACAATTTTTGGATATAACATGACTTTAGGTAGGCTAATCTATGCTTTTGTAGATAGGCGTCAATAGAAATAGTTACACAACACATCCTACCCATCAGCGTAAATGCTGATTTTGATCTGTTCTGGACCTAGAAGTTCTTGAGCCCGTTTGAGTGCACGCGCCGAAGAAAGTGTAGGGTTTTGGGAGACATCGGGGAATATGTTTTCGCGGCCGATGGTGTCGATGAGCTTCGAGCGCTTGAAGATGCGAATCACATCTTTTTTGGCTTCGCTAATTAAGAGTGTGCGTCCATGTTCTCTCATGTAATTGATAAGTTCTTCTAGGGCCATAACGCTTGTTGCATCCAGGTGGTAAGCATTTCGAATTTTTAAAACAACGACTTTTAGATAGGGATCTTCACAGATGCGCCTAATTTGATCCCGAAAAAGTTCCGCAGCGCCAAAGAAAAGATTCCCTTCGACGTGTACAATCGAAATTTCGGAATGTGGCCGTTCTTGGCCTTCATCGAGTTCTGTTAGTTGACCGCTATCATCAAAGATATATTCAACCATTTCAGGTGTAGCTGCTTTGCGTAAGAAGAGGGCAATGGAAGCACCTGTACCAAAGTAAATAGCTGTTTCGAGGGGAAAAATGAGCCCGCCAATAAAGGTGATGGCATAGACGGTGGCATCCGAAGATGTTGAGCGAGTGACAATACGAATGACGTGTCGATTGAACAGTGATAGACTGATGACGACAATGAGAACAGCCAGAGAAGGCTCGGGAATGTAATGGACATAGGGCCCAAGAAGGAACACCCCAACCAGACAAAATAGACCATTAAAGCCACTTGCTAGGGGTGACCTTGCACCGCTTTTATAGCTTAGCATCGATCGTGTGGGGGAGCCCGATGCGGGCATCCCAGAAAGGAGAGCACAGCCCAAATTTGCCACACCAATATTGAGCATTTCTTGGTTCGCGTCAAAACGTCTTCCTGCGCGTGCAGAAAGCGATTTTCCAACGGAGCTGCTCTCAAGTAGACAAAGAAGTGCAATGGCCAGTGCCGCGCTTGCTAGTTTTCCAAGGGCTTCGGAGTCCATGGTTGGTAGTGTGACGTCCCAGTTGTCTACGTTGATACTATTGATGAAGGAAAACGACCAGCCGAGCTTTGTTAGCCCAAAAGCAACCGCAGAGCAAACAATGAGTGTTGTCGCAATAGCGGGTAGCTTCGGGCAGTATTTTTTAAGAGGAATGTAAGCACCTAGGGTAAATACAGCGAGAACAAGAGATTGCCATTGAGTGTCTATGCTGTGGATAATTGTAAATTTAATAATCTCGTAAAATGTCGTTGCTTGTTCAGGGAATGAGAAGCCAAGGATATTTTTAATTTGGTTGGCGATGATGAGTGCGCCGGCAGCTGAAATATAGCCTGTTACGACGCTACGTGATATGTATTGGATTAGGTTAGCAACTTTAAGGTAGGCTCCAATGATGAGGATAAGTCCCGTCAGACCAAGGAGGAGTGGTAGGTGCGTGACGCGTTCCATGCCGGTGAAATCTAAAAATGCAAACGAGCTCATGAGCATGACTGCCGTTGCATTCGTAGGACCGAGCATGAGGAAAGGAGTTTTGCCGATAAATGCGCCTAGGATAGCGGCAACAGTTGCTCCATAGATGCCATATTGGACCGGCAGCCCACCGATCATAGCGTAGGCGATGCCTTGAGGGAAGGCCAGTAGGGCAGCATTGAGCCCGGCTTGAATGTCTCCGCTGAAATGCTCAAATGAATAGTTCCGAGCGGTGTGCCTTAGAGGAAATAAATCGAGCGTATTATTCGCAATAAAGGTGCGTACTAGATTTTTGGCTCGAGTCCAGGGTTGTTTGCTTTTGAGAGTCAAAATGAATTAGTTGCTTGAAATCTTCGCGGTATTTCTTTTGGCGGATTGTTTTTGGCCACGTTCGATGGATTCTTTGATTTCCTCGAGGCGCTCTTGTGCTAAGTTGAGTGTTTGAAAAACTTCTTTGTCGTTGCGCGCGCGAGGCTCTTTAATCAGCGCTTGAACGAACTGAAGCGATGCTAAGTCTTGATCTGCGTAACTTTCAAGCGCTACTTTTTCTTCTTGTGTGAGGAGGTTGTAGGAAATATCGCGATTTAGGTTTGGAAATACAGAACCAAAGGCGATCAGCTCTTGATTTGAAATATCTTCTCTGAATATGTATTGCTCGACGATGTCTTTTTGTTTAGGGTCGCGAACGTCCCCTCGTGCAAAGATGAAAGCTCGCAGTTTTGGCACTGATTCAAGCTCTTCTGGGTTGTCGAGCAATACTTGCATCGTTGTCGTGTAGTCTCGTTGAGCGAGTCTGTCTATAGCAAGTCTAGATGCGTAGGCAATAGCAGGATGATTGCTTTCTATTGCTAAGTTGCAAAGGTTGAGGACGAATGTATTGCCTCCTCGATATACTAGGGCATCAAAGGCTTGTAAGTAGCCAATGCTTGGGTTGGCCAGCCATGAATCGTTGTTAAGAAAGGCTTTGAGTTGCTGGGTAAAGTAAGTGTCTTGCTCGATGTGCCCGTCATAATCGGCTGCATAGCTTTTAAGTGCAATAGCCCATTCATCAGATGCTTTAGATGTTTCAAAAATGGTTTTTGCGTACTTTGCTGAAGCGTCTGGATTGATTTGATTAAGTTGGTCTAATAGGTAGACCCGTAATGTAGGCGCAGCATCGAGGGTATGATCAGGGCTGACCATAAAAGGGAGACCTGTTGCAATATCATCCCCTTGATTAAGGTAATCCATTATTTTTTTAGTAGCCGTTTCTACGTCGAGGCTTTGGAGGTAATTTTCAAGCTCGATCAGAATGATATAAGCATCGCCTTGAGTTTGTGTTTTAGTGAATGCTTTGTAGGTGCTAGCGATATCTTTCTTTGCTTTGTGGGTGGAATTGACGTCAACGGGAGTAGAAGAGGCGCTCTTATGCTTAAAGAAAGAGACCCCGAAGCCGATGGCCAGCGCGATGCAAGCAATGGCGATGAAGATGCGAAAGGCTTTCATAGGGCAAAACTGAGTTGGAGAATCACCTCACCTTACATATAATGAAGGCTTTTTCAAGCGCTTATACTCCGTAAGATCTTGTATTAAGGCAGGCTTTAATCAGGCCTATGGCATTTTGACCGTCGTATTTTGATTTTTGGGGTTCTTGTCATGTCTTCAGCGCGTGCTTGTCTTTTGGTTAGGAATATGTTTAAAAGGGAGGAATTCAAATGATGAAGACCTCTTTGAATGTTACCCCATGGATTCGAGCCTAGAAGATTCTATTTATCAAACAGGTAAGGCTTTGTTTGAGGCGGTTGCGCACTCAAAAACACCTCTTTTTAGTAAAGATCGTTGGTATCGCTCGATTATGGAGTGGAGCATGAAGAACGCCCACTTCAAGACTCAGATGTTTCGTTTTGTCGATGTGCTTCCCTGTTTGTATACGCATGAAGCGGTTGCTACACATTTAAGAGAATACTTTGCTGATGGAGGAGGGAAGCTGCCTCCCATATTTAGTGTTGGCTTAGGCCTGGGCTCACTGGCTCCCGGGTTGACTGCAGGGGTTGTTAAAAAAAATGTCGAGGCCATGGCAAAGCTATTCATTACCGGCGAAAACGCTTCGGAAGCTTTACCTAAGCTTGCTCAAGGGCGCCAAGAGAGGAAGGCATTCACGATAGACATTTTGGGTGAAGCTACCCTGAGTGAGTCTGAGGCTGAACGTTATCAGCATCGTTACATGGCCTTAATCAAAAGACTGAAGGAAGCTTCTCAATCCTGGGATGTATTCGACCAAATAGATACGGATGATTGTGGCAGTATCCCTAAGGTGAACGTTTCCGTAAAGCTGAGCAGCCTCTATTCGCAGATCAATCTGAAAGCATGGAAAGAGACAAAAGAGGCCCTAAAAGAGCGTTTACGGCCCATCTTTACATTAGCTAAAGAGTGCGGTGTTTTTATCAATTTAGATATGGAGCAATACTCCTTGAAAAATCTTACCTTAGAGGTTTTTGAAGAGCTTCTTATTGAACCTGCTTTTGCCGATTATCCTCATTGGGGTATTGTACTCCAGGCCTACTTGAGGGATACTTTAGAAGATGCTCATCGCATGGTGGCTTTTGCCAAGAAGCGTGATGTACCTTTTACCATTCGGCTTGTTAAGGGTGCTTATTGGGATTATGAGGTCGTTATTGCAGATCAGATGGGCTGGCCCGTTCCTGTTTTTACTCACAAGCCTGAGTCGGATACAAATTTTGAGGCTTGTGCCCAGTATTTGCTCGACCACCATCCTTCGATCAAGCTTGCTGCGGGCTCTCACAATATTCGTTCCTTGGCTGCGGTTATCGAGTATGCGAAGCACATTGGGTTGCCTTCGAAGGCCTTTGAGCTTCAAATGCTCTATGGTATGGCTGAGCCGATCAAGCTTGCCTGCATAGATCGGGGCTATCGGATTCGTGAGTATGCAACCATTGGAGAGATGATTCCAGGAATGGCTTATTTGGTGCGCCGTTTGCTTGAAAATACATCGAACGAGTCTTTTTTGCGTAGCCGTTTTGAAGGAAGTATTCCTTTGGATGATTTGCTCAAGAACCCTGCTGATGGCCTTAAGTCTTCATTTGCAGAGAAAGTGCCTGAGGATGCTTTTTCTAATCAGCCTTTACTCGATTTTACGATTGCTTCGAATCGTGAAGCCTTCTCCCGTGCACTGGATGCCTTTAAGCTGAATATGGGCCAGGTGCATCCCATTGTCATTGGTGGCAAGTCCATTAAAACGGAGCGCACTCTCGATAGCCTCAATCCATCTCATACAAATGAGGTTGTTGGGTGTTTTTATTTAGCGGGTATTGATGAGGCAGAACAAGCTGTTCAAGCTGCGTGCAAAGCATTTCCCCATTGGCGCCAGGTTCCTGCTTACGAACGCATTCAGCTTTTAGAGGTCGTTGCAGATATTCTTGAGCGCGATCGTTTCAATCTTGCAGCAGTACAAGTTCATGAAGTGGGTAAGCCTTGGTCTGATGCGGATGGAGATGTCTGTGAAGCTATTGATTTTTGCCGGTACTATGCAGGTGAGATGCGCCGTTTAGCACCTACACGCATTGTGGGTAAGGTAGCTGGTGAGCGTAACGAGTACCTTTATGAACCGCGCGGGCTTGCCGTTGTGATCGCTCCGTGGAATTTTCCCCTGGCTATTTTGACGGGCATGGTCGTCGCCTCTTGGGTGACGGGTAATACCGTTATCATGAAACCTGCTGAGCAAAGCACTCTGATTGCAGCGCAGTTAATGGAGGTTTTTGATGAGGCAGGGTTACCGCCCGGTGTTGTTAACTTTCTTCCTGGTCTTGGGGAGGACGTTGGGGACTATCTTGTGTGCCATAAAAATACTTCTATTATTAGTTTTACAGGCTCTAAAGAAGTGGGTCTTGGTATCTTGCAAAAGGCTCATGTATGTGCTCCTGGTCAAAGGCATATTAAACGCTGCATTACGGAGATGGGCGGTAAAAATGCTATGATAGTAGACGCAGATGCTGACCTCGATGAAGTCGTGCCTGCTGTTTTGTATTCGGCCTTTGGTTTTTCCGGTCAAAAGTGTTCTGCGCTCAGCCGATTGATTGTTTTGGATACCATTCATGATGCTCTGGTTGAGCGTTTGGTCGAATGCATGCGCAGTTTAAAAGTTCGCCCCGCTGAGGACCCAGAGGCATTTTGCGGCCCTGTCATCGATCAAGCAGCTCAAGAAAAGATTTTTCATTACATTGAGCTGGGCAAGCAAGATTGCACGCTCGCTTATCAAAGTGATATTCCAGAAGGTGGTTGTTTCGTCCCCTTGACTCTGTTTACAAATGTGAAGCCCACTTCTGTTATCGCGCGCGAGGAGATTTTCGGCCCTGTGCTTGGCGTGATCCGAGTGGCTACGCTAGATGAGGCCTTTGAAGTTGCTAATGATAGCGAATATGCACTTACGGGAGGTGTTTTTTCACGAAGTCCTGGGACGATTGAGCGAGCAAAAGCAGCTTTGCAAGTGGGGAATCTTTATATTAATCGCGGAATTACCGGGGCTATGGTGGATCGGCAACCTTTCGGTGGCTTTAAGCTCTCGGGTGTAGGCAGTAAGACCGGTGGGCCAGACTATCTCCTTCAGTTTATGGAGCCTAAATCGCTCTCTGAGAATACATTAAGGAGAGGGTTTACGCCCGAAGAGTAGTTTCCCTTTAGAGTTATGGGTAGTTACTGTTTTGCTTAATGAGCATATAATACCCGCTTATTGAATAAGAAAAACACCCCAGTAAATTTGAAAAATAGTCGTATCTGTGCGATAGTACAGTACGATGAAGCAGGAGCAAAAATGTGATGTTTGTGGGAAGAATGCCAGCGTTCATGTCAGCTTAGTCAAGGATGGCAAAACGATGGCAGTAAACTTTTGTTTAGAACACGCCAAATCTGCAGGCGTTTTTCAGGCGAAGGGCTATGGGCTTGTTCAGGAGAAGGAGAAGAAGCAGCAGCCACTCGTCTTGGCTGGGCTGGCTTGTCCACACTGTAACTTAACGCTCAATGAATTTAATCGCCGAGGTCGCTTGGGTTGTAACCACTGTTATGAGACCTTTGGTGACTACATTGCAAGAATCCTTAAGCATATTCGTCAGGGCGAGTCTCATTGTGGCAAGGTCCCTGCATGCACTCATATTCCAGAGGTTCTTCAAGAGCGCATTGCAGAGCTTGAAATTGAGCTTCAAGAGGCGATTAAATCCGAGCACTACGAGGAAGCTGCCCAAGTCCGCGACCGCATTACTGAACTTATGAAGCAAGAGAAAAACTTTGAGGCTTGATGCCGGAGGTGTAGGGCCTAGTATCAGGCCTTTAACGCGCCTCTGCCATGAAAAAAACTTATATCACTGCTGTCATTGCTTTTGCTGTCGTTGCCCTCTGGATGATCTCGGGTTACTGGAGCCGCAATCATAACGATATCGCTAATGCTCCCTCGACTCATCTGGAAGAACTCGTCGTCGAGGTAGACGAGCGTGCTTCAGAGCTTGTCGAACGCGAAGTCACATTCAGCGGGAGGACAGTCCCCGCGCGGACGGTTATCTTGCGCGCAGAGACTGATGGTATGGTGCGTGAGCTCGGTGCAGCTCGTGGAGATACTATTAATCGGGGAGATTCGGTTGCGCTGCTGGATATGCGCCATCGTAAACAGCTCAAGGCTCAGGCAGAAGCTTTACTCAAACAGCGCGAGCTTGAATATGATGCCGCTGTAGGTCTTTCTAAAAAAGGCTTTCAGGCGGAGACAAAACTTGCGGAGTCTTACGCCCAGCTCGAAGCTGCACGGGCTCAGCTTGAAGGCATCCAGGATGACATTGAGCGGACGTCTATTCGCGTCCCCTTTAGTGGCAAGCTTCAGGACCGTGTTGTCGAGGTGGGAGATTTTGTACAATCGGGTGACGAAATCGCAACCGTTGTTGAGCTCAGTCCTCTTGTTGTGCTCGGGGAGGTTACCGAGCGCGATGTTATTCATATTCAATCAGGAATGCCTGCAAAGATTTTGCTTGAGCGCGGTGCTGAGGTTCGCGAGGGCAAGGTTCGTTACGTTGCTCCAGCTGCAGACCCAGCAAGCCGTACGTTTGCCGTAGAGGTTGAGTTTCCCAATGAAAATGCTAGCATCCCTGCGGGGATGACGGCGACTGTCCACATTCCTTACACAAGTGTCCCTGCCTATTTTATTTCCCCTGCGCTACTTTCTTTGAACGAGCATGGGGAGCTTGGGGTTAAAACGGTCGATGAAGCGGGAGCGGTCCAGTTTCATTCAGCTACCGTTATTAAGTCGATGCCCAATGGTATTTGGGTTAGCGGCCTCCCTGAACAAGCACGCATCATTACTTTGGGACAGGGCTTTGCTCGTGTTGGCGAAGTCGTGACGGTTGCTCCCTCCTCGAGGTCCCTCTAAGCGACGATGAAGCGCCTTCTGGAAATCCTCCTTGAGCACACGCGCCCAGTTCTTCTGATTTTGGGCTTTTGTCTCGTTGCAGGCTCTTATGCCTACAAGACGATGCCCTTAGAGGCAGAGCCAGATGTGATCATCCCCATCATTATCGTCGAGATGACGCACGAAGGTATTTCTCCTGAAGATGCCGAACGCCTGTTGATTCGTCCGATGGAAAAGGAGCTTCGCTCAATTGAGGGCGTTAAGGAGATGACGGCCAATGCCCGTGAAGGTGTAGGCACGGTTGTTCTCGAGTTTGAAGCAGGTTTTGACAACAAGGCTGCCCTCGAAGATGTTCGTTCTGCGGTCGATATCGCTGAGGCAGAGCTCCCTGAGGATACGGACAAGCCCCGCGTTCAAGAAATTAGCTTTGCTCTCTTTCCAGCTCTCGTTGTTGGCCTTTCAGGGGATGTCCCGGAGCGTACACTCGTGCAATTAGCGCGTAACCTTGAAGATGCAATTGAGACCATACCCGCCGTTCTTAATGTCAATATCGCGGGTGATCGCGAGGATTTCGTCGAAATTCTAGTCGATCCTTCCAAGCTAGAAACCTACAATCTCCATTTGGAGGAGGTTATGGCGCTCATTGCACGCAATAACCGCCTGATTCCTGCAGGCACTCTGGATGTTGGCACAGGTCGTATTCCGGTTAAGGTTCCAGGCCTATATGAAGAGGTGGATACTATTCTAAGTACCCCTATCAAGGTCGATCAAGATCGCGTCATCCGCGTGAGTGACGTTGCCAGCGTTCGCCAATCCTTTAAAGATCCTGAGGGCTACGCCCGTCTCCGTGGCAAGTCAGCGGTTGTCTTAGAGGTTCAAAAGCGCGTCGGTGAAAATGTCATTGAGACCATTGAAGCGGTCAAAGCCATCGTTTCTGAAGAGGCGGCCCATTGGCCGAACGGTGTTGAAGTTGGCTTTTTCCAAGACCAGTCCGACCAAATTCGCGACATGCTGAAGGATTTGCAAAACAATCTCATCAGCGCCGTGCTTTTAGTCATGATTGTTATTTTTGGTGCCCTTGGGTTTCGTTCTGCAGCGCTCGTGGGCGTTGCTATCCCCGGGTCCTTTTTGATGGGCCTGATGGTTTTGAATTTAATTGGCTTCACGATCAATATCGTCGTTCTGTTTAGTTTGATTCTTGCTGTGGGCATGCTGGTCGATGGAGCCATTGTCGTTGTCGAATTTGCTGATCGTAAGATGGCCGAGGGTGCTCCACGTCACCGCGCTTACTTACTTGCCTCACAGCGCATGGCACTGCCCATTATCGCCTCTACGTTGACGACGCTTGCAGCCTTCATGCCGCTTCTGTTCTGGCCTGGCATTGTGGGCGAGTTCATGAAATTTCTCCCTATCACCCTCATTGCAACGCTTACGGCCTCCTTGCTTATGGCCCTCATCTTTGTGCCAACACTCGGGGGGATTTTCGGTAAAGTAGGCTCGGGGGATCCTTCTGTCCTCGGCTCTCTAGCTGCTGCCGAAGGGGGAGACTTAGAGTCTCTTAAAGGCTTCACAGGTTGGTATGTGCGCACCTTGCATCGATGGCTCATGCGTCCTTGGCGTGTTGTGGGTTGCATTATCCTTGCGCTGGTTCTCGTTTATACGGCGAAAATCTTTTTTGGCAAAGGGGTGGAATTTTTCCCCAATGTTGAGCCTGAGGTAGGATACCTCAATATGCGTATACAGGGCAATTTCTCCATTCAAGAGATGGATAATCAGCTCTACGAGATTGAAAAACGCATTCTTGATATGCCCGAGCTGAAGACGATCTACGCCAGCAGCGGCATTTCAATGGGGCAGGGCGATATCCCCGAAGATACGCATGGTCGCATTTTATTCGAGTTTTCTGATTGGCGTTATCGTCGCAAGGCAGAAGCCATCATGCAAGAAATGCGTGATCGCTTGGCAGATATTCCTGGCGTCATTATTGAGATTGAGGGTGAAAAGGGTGGCCCCCCGGTGGGTAAGCCCGTCCAAATAGAGGTGACATCACGTTTCCCTGATCTTTTAGAGCCTGCTGTTGAGCGTATTCGTGCCAAGTTCGACTCGATGGAAGGCCTTAAGGATATTGAAGATACTCGCCCCGACGACGCTATCGAATGGCGTCTGGATGTAGATCGGGTTGAGGCCAGCCGCTATGGTGCCGATGTTGCTTCCGTTGGCGATGTGATCAGTTTTGTGACAAACGGTGTCAAAGTAGGTGAGTATCGTCCGGATTTTACGGATGATGAGGTTGATATCCGCATTCGTTACCCTCTCGATTATCGCAATCTTTCGGAGCTTGAGCTTTTGCGCATCCCAACGGCCTACGGCCTTGTTCCTTTGAGTAATTTTGTCACCTTTACGCCCGCTCCTAAGGTCGGTACGATCCACCGGACGAATGGCCGCCGTGCACTTGCTGTCAAAGCAGGTGTTAAAGAGGGCTACCTTGCTGATGATAAAGTTCAAGAGCTGCGTACTTGGCTCGCTAAAGAGGCAGATTTAGATCCTAATATTCGTGTTGAATTTCGTGGCGAAGATGAAGAACAGCAAAAGGCGCAAGCCTTCCTGATGGAGGCCTTCTTTGTTGCTCTCTCCATCATGGCGATTATCCTCGTTTCTCAGTTCAACAGTTTCTATCACGCCTTCCTTATTTTAACGGCCGTTGTCTTTTCTACCGTAGGTGTCTTTCTTGGTCTTCTCATCACGGGTCAGGCGTTCAGCATTGTGATGAATGGCATCGGCGTTGTTGCTCTTGCAGGGATTGTGGTGAACAACAACATCGTCCTGATTGATACCTATGCTCACTTACGCCATCATGGTCTTGATGCTATGGATGCTATCTTGCGTACGGGTGCCCAACGCTTGCGTCCTGTCTTATTAACCACGGTGACGACGATCCTCGGCCTCATCCCTATGGTTCTCGGTTTAAATCTCGACTTTATCGATCGGGAGATCACCCTCGGGGCACCATCGACTCAGTGGTGGAAACAGCTTTCAACCTCCATCGTCTTCGGTCTTGCCTTTGCAACGGTGTTGACCCTAGTGTTAACGCCTTCACTTCTCGTTATAGGCGATCGTAAGTCCTACAAAAAGAAGCACTAGCGCTCTATATTTAAGAGTGTATTATATCGATATCCTCGAAAAGAAATACGTTTTCTTTAAAAAATAGGATTTGAAATGCCTCAAACGAAACTTTAAAAATGAAGTTTCTTTCTTTGTTCCCTAAAGATTTTTATCCCTTCCCATGAACGCAGCACAGCCCCTGTGTGAAGTTTTAGAACCGCGTGTTTTGCTAGCCGCAGACGATGCTAACATGTGTCCTGCATGGTCATTGTTATTACTCAATGAAACTGTGGGTGAGCCTGTCTGTCCTTTCTGCGAACACTCTGAAGACGCTCCTCTAGCTATTGATTTTCTCGTTGAAGGTGGTGGAACTAGTCTCAAAGCCTCTCAAGAGAATTTTCAACTCAATACCCAAGAAAGTGTAGTTGAAACGCCTTCCGATGGTGTTTCTTCTCCGCCTGTACTTGTCCCGAGCAACACGCAGATTATCGATCAATACGCAGAGAAGGAAATCTGGTGGAAAGATCTTTGGGTTCAATTTTGGAATAAGGTCGCTTCTTTCGTATACAGTGATGACTGAAGCTGAGACCCCCTTACTCATTTTTCTCATAAAACTAACCCTAACCTAAACAATAAATATATGAAAACCCCCTCATTAAGACTCGAATCCCTCGAAACGAGGACCCTTCTTGCTGCTGATATAGACCTTGATCAGCTCGCTGAACAAACGCAGAAGGTCTTAGATACTTTTTTTGATGGTGATGCATCCAAGCGCGACGAAGCAGAAGCTGCTGCCAAAAAGATCCTCGGCATAGATGAGGTTGATGCAGACTCTGGTGACGATCACGAAGGTGAAAAGAAGCACAAGAAAAAGAATGTTTTTAAGCGCTTTGGCAGTGCCGTTAAAGGTGCAGCTAAAGACGCTGTGCATGCTGGAGAGCACTTTGTCGACACGGTGACCGGCCATGATGACAAAAAAAATGATGACGCAAGCGCTAAAGCTTCAGCTACAGAAACCGATGGCATTGGCACGAGCCCAGATGCTGAGGCTGTTGTAGATGAAACAACGACTGAAAAGCCTGCTACTGAAGAAGTTGTCGCTGAAGAAGTGGCTTCGAGCGAAGATGGCGATAAAGAAAGCAAAAAGAACCCTCTCGACCGCGTTGGAGACCTGGTAGATGATGTCAAAGATACCATCGGAGGCATTTTTCGCGATAAGGGTGACTCTGATGGAGACGCTGAAGAGGGCGACGAGAAGAATGGCCCATTAGACCGCGTTAAAGATTTTGCTGGCGACATTAAGGATGGCATTAATAAAGTGCTTGGCCGCGACAAGGGCGATGCTGAAGGCGGTGAAGGTGAAAGCGATGGAGGCCCATTGGGTCGTATTAGGGATATCGTTGGCACGGTTACAGATGGCTTAGGTGACATTCTTGACGGTGGTGATGAAGATCCTGATTCACTCTTAGGTCGTGCCATGAACCGCTTTGACAATATCCTTGTCCGGGTCGGTGAACGGGGTCACCTCTTTGATGGCCTTGGTGAGCGCGATGGTAGAATCACTAGCGCAGTTGCCAATGTTGCTGATGTTGTCAGTGACGTTGTTGAAGGTGTAACGGGTATCGTTGATGATCGTACAGACTTCACTCCCGAGCAAGAAAAACTTATTGCTCAAGCGCTTGATGTTATCGCAGCGGGCATTAAGGGCCTTGGTACAGTCTCTTCACTGGTAGGTACAGCCGTTCCAGGTGTCTCTGCAGCCCAGCCTATTTTAAATACAGCCGGTAACGTTGTTGATGGTGCTAGCGATAATGTTCATGGTATTACTGATAGGCTCCATCAATTAGGCAACAAGATTGGCTCAGCAGGCCATAAGGTTGCTAGTGGCTTAGATAAGCTCAGTGATAGGCTGGATCCTCAAGATGAAGTTGCTGCTGGCAACAGCACCGTTACGGACGTAGGTCACAGCGGTAATAGCACTACACCAGAAGTTCCTGCTGCCGAAGAGGAGGCTATTGTCGTAGCTGACAATGCCGCTCCGAGCGACGAGACGAACGCCACAACACCTCAAGAAGCTGCAGACGTTCTTAATGAAGAATCCAAGAATGTTGCTTAATTACCAACGATTCTTTTAATAATGCATGCACTCCCGGGGGATTTCTTCTCGGGGGTGTTTTTTTGTCGCATTGAATGTATGAGTTTGTTAAAGATTTTATCACTTGAGTCCTAAGTTTTAGGCCTATCACTTGTTATTTATTGCTACATGCACAGTCCTTTGAGTATTCGCTTTTGGGGTACCCGGGGTTCCTTCCCCGTAGGGACTTCCCGTGCAGCACTTCGTGAGCACATGGTTGAGGCGGTGCACCTTGCTGAGGGTAAGCCTTTGAAGAGCAGGGCCGAGGCTGAGGCTTTTATCGATACCATTTTCCCTGGGACGATTCCAAGATTTTTTGGAAACAATACATCGTGTGTCGAAATTTTAGACGATGATGCTGACACACACATTTTCTGTGATGCGGGCTCTGGCTTGTGCGATGCAGGCCAGTATTGGGTGGATCATGGGGCCTCCTCTGGGGCAACTTATCACCTCTTTATTACCCACCTTCATTGGGATCACATCCAGGGTTTTCCCTTCTTTCCCCAGATTTACATCCCTGGCAACCGCATTATTGTCCACGGCTTTCACGAAAACTTAGAGCATGCATTTCGCCTTCAAATGTCAGCTCCTTTCTTTCCGGTTCCCTTTGATGCGCTCAAGGCAAGTATCGCTTTTGAGGTGCACACTCCAGGTGTCCCTTTTGAGGTAGCAGGCTATACGGTTCACAGTATTGAACAAAAGCACCCAGGTCTCTCCTATGGTTATCGCTTTGAAAAAGCGGGCAAGTCGATTGTTTATTCGACTGATTCGGAGCATCTGGAAGGTGTCGAGGAGGCAGGCTACCCCTTTGTTGAGTTTTTTAAGGGTACGGATGTCCTTATTTTTGATGGCATGTACTCTGCTGACGATGATGCACCCAAGCTCGAGTGGGGGCACTCCAGTAGCATGATGGGGGTAGAGCTCGCTCACCGTGCCCAGGCCAAGCATCTCGTTCTTTTTCATCACGATCCTACGCGTACGGATGAAGAGCTCGAGCAATCCTTAAGTCACGCTCAAAATTACGCTGCAGATTGCGACTACGATTACCCTCAGGATATTTCCGCTTCTTATGATGGTTGGGAGCTTAATCTTTAAGTCGTATGGAGCAGGCCTTACCCAATAAACGCGAAGAGCTACCCCTGCGCATCGAAAAATCAGCCATACAAGAGCTTCCTCAGCTACGCTATGAAGGCAGGGTGGAGCTTGTCCAATCAGAAGAGGCGCTCGATGCTGCTATCGATCACTTAAGCAGTGAAGCTGTTCTTGGCTTTGATACCGAGACGCGCCCTGCCTTTCGCAAGGGGGTTTCTTTTCCCGTTTCGCTAGTTCAGCTCGCAGTGCACGATTGCGTATACATTTTTCAATTGAATAAACTCAAAAACCTTGGCGGCTTAAGTGATCTCTTTACTAAGAAGAAGCTCCTTAAAGTAGGCGTTGCCTTGCATGATGACGTCAAGGCCCTTCAATACCTTCACGATTTTAAGCCAGTAGGCTTTGTCGAGCTAAGTTCTATTACACGCACATGGGGTATCGAAAACACAGGCCTTCGCAGCCTTGCTGCTATCTTCCTCAAGGGGCGTGTCTCTAAGTCGGTTCGCGTTTCTAATTGGGCACGCAGTCAATTAACGGATGCTCAAATCACCTACGCTGCGACGGATGCCTGGGTAGCACTGCGTCTTTATGAGCGCATTCAAGCACTTACTTGAAGCAAGGCATAAGCAGGTTTGCCTAAAATGCTTCTATCTTATTTTTTGAAAATTAATAATATCAGTCATTAATGACTTAAGGCCTATGGCTTTAATTTCATTTTGAAGGGAGTAGGATTCTTCGCCATTATAAACAACAAATTTTTTTTGAGGCTTAATGTCTTGGCATGCATTGTGAAAGCCTTTTCTAACATTAGGTGCGGTGGTTCGTTTAATTTCAATGGCCCAGATTTCTTGATCTGAGAACGCAATCAAGAGATCTATTTCTGCTCCAGCTGCCGTTCTGTAAAAAAATGCTTGTTCGGGTTGTTTGAGGACAGACAGTATGTTTTTGATGACAAACCCTTCCCAGCTCTGTCCAATGATGGGGTTTCCTAAAAGAGCTTCTTTATTTGTTATCCCTAGCAACTGATGCACTAAGCCACTATAACGAACATAGATTTTGGGTGATTTAACCAGTCGCTTTCCAGCATTACTAGACCAGGGATGCAGCTTCCTGACTAATAAAAGGTCTACCATGAGGTCTATGTAGCGAGAAACGGTGGGTGATGATATATCTAGACCGGAGGCTATTTTTGAAGCATTGACCATGGTTGCTTGTACATGGGCAAGCATGGTCCAAAAATGGTGTAGCGTTTTTGCGGGGATCCTAGGTCCTAGTTGAGGAATATCTCGCTCAAGGTAAGTGCGAATAAAGTTTTGTCTCCAGGTGCAACTTGCTTCATCGTCTGGGGCTAAATAACTGTCGGGAAACCCTCCTCGAACCCATAGGTTATCGATTTCCTTGTGTGATTGAGTGGCTTCAAGAGCATTTAAGCCGGGAATATCGAGATAGTGAATGCGTCCAGCTAAACTTTCAGCAGATTGCTTGATAAGTTCAACCGATGCGGATCCTAAAATAAGAAATTGTCCATACCTATAACCCTCTCTTCTATTTTTATCAACTAAGGGTCTTAATGTTTTAAATAGGTCAGGTGCTTGTTGTATTTCATCAATAATGACGAGTTTTCCTTGATGTTTGGATAAGTAGGTTAAATGGGTCTTCTAGTTTTCGAATATCTGAATCGAGTTCTAAGTCCAGGTATAGGCTATCGATTTCTTGGGCAATTTCTCGGGCCAGCGTTGTTTTTCCTATTTGACGTGGACCTAGTAGTCCTACCACGGCCTGGGATTTGATTTGCTTGAGTAAATCGGACTTTATGTTCCTGAGTATCATCCTTGTATATTTAACATATTATATTAAATTTGTAAGGATTTTTCGATAAAGAGTTTTAGTGGTTTATTCTTAATGCATTACTATTTAGTGACTTGTGTATTTTTATTAAGCTGAACAAGGTCGGGGCGATTTGTCGTGAAAAAAGCAAAGCCTTTTGATGTGTAGTAGCTAACCCACCTAGGTTGATCCACTGTCCAGACCGAGAGTAAGTGCCCGCTTGCTAAGTGTGTAGTGATGTCATGATCGCTAATGCCCAATTCATGATCGACGCCGAGTCCATCAAATAAGCGTTTTCCTCCTTCTTTAATATGCCTTGCATAAGCTTCGAGTGATTCCATTTCCTCAATGAGCCAGATAACCATTTGCTCAGGGTACTCTCTTTTGAAAGCGCTCAGTATGGGTGCATGGAAGCTAATAAGGATACTGGACTGAAGGCGTTCTTGATGGCGACTCCATAAGGGCTCCAAAGCCTGAAGAAAAAGTTTTGGGTCTTTGGTTTTGCATTCAATGAAGAGCTTTGTATTTAGGGGAACACGTTCGAGGACTTCTTCTAAAAAGGGTATTTTTTCATCTTTCCACTCGGGGCCCTTCCAGCTCCCTGCATCGAGTTGTCGCAAGGTATGGCTGTGGGTTTTTTGAATGATGACGTCTTCGTTGCACGTACGTCCTGTGCTGCCATCATGGATGACCATAAGTCGCCCGTCTGCACTCACATGGACATCGATTTCAATACCGTCTGCATCGAGCTCCAAGGCGAGGTCTACTGAAGCCAGTGTATTTTCTGGGGCATAGGCTGAGGCCCCTCTATGTGCGATAATATCCACTGCTGAAAAGGCTGTGCTTAAAATGGATAAGTTTAAGAAATAGAACAATATAGCTTTCACAGAGCGCATACATGAAAGGCTGATTATAGGGAATGCCAAAATTACAAAATACATTGAAAAAGGCGAGTACTTAATCTTGGATTTATGACTCATATCTTATACATTAGAGGCCTATGAATGAGCACTTTACGCTTGGTCTTACACTGATTTTGGTTTTGGGGACACTAGCCCAATGGATTGCTTGGCGCTTTAAACTTCCCTCCATTTTATTGCTTTTGTGTTTTGGTTTTCTTGCCGGGCCTATTGCTAACTGGATCAATCCCCAGTTTCTTCTTGGTGATCTTTTACAACCTTTTGTTAGTTTAGCCGTTGCTGTTGTTCTTTTCGAGGGCGGGCTTTCACTTGATCTACGCGAGTGGCGTGGGTCCGGCCCCATTATTCTTCGCTTTATCACGATAGGTGCTTTGGTCGGCTGGCTTGTTGTTGCCTATTTCGCTTATTTTTGTACCGATTTTCCATTGGGTACCGCTCTTTTAACGGGGGCCGTTCTCATTATCACCGGCCCCACAGTCATCGCTCCCATGCTTCGGGCTATCCGGCCACGGGGTCGCGTTCGCGACATTCTAAAGTGGGAGGGTATTTTAAATGATCCGATTGGGGCTATTCTTGCGGTCCTCATTATGGAGGCGATTATCGCTGGGCGTCTTGGTCACGAGCGCGCTTCAATCGTAGCCCAAATGTTTGAGACTTTGATGATTGGCTTATTTATTGGGGGCATCTTTTCTGGGACATTCATTTTTATTATGCGCAAAAAGTGGATTCCGGATTTTCTCCACAACAGCGTGACGCTCATGATGGTGATGCTTGCCTATGTGCTTGCTAATCTCTGGGCGGAGGATGCCGGCCTAATCACCGTTACTATGATGGGGATTATTCTCGCAAATCAGAAAAACTTTTCGGTTCACCACATTATTGAGTTTAAAGAGAATCTGCAGGTCCTGTTAATTGCGAGTCTCTTTATTGTCCTTTCAGCCAGGCTGGAACTGTCTGCTTTTGAATATATTGGTTGGGACGATTTTCTATTTTTACTGGGCCTTATTTTTGTAGCCCGGCCGCTTACTGTTTTAGTCTCCACTTTGGGGACAAAGCTCCCTTGGGCAGAGCGATTTTTCCTTATGATGGTAGCGCCGCGCGGTATTGTTGTTATGGCGATGGCTTCGGTTTTTGCCTTTCGTTTGAGCGAACACAATCCAGAGGAAGCGAGCAATTGGCTAGCGACGATCTTAGTTGTTGTTGTTGGGACGGTGTCTTTTTACGGCCTTTTAGCCGGGCCGGCAGCCCAGTGGCTTGGGCTTGCCAATCGAAATCCGCGTGGGGTCCTCATTGTCGGAGCGCATGCTTGGGGCCGCGCTCTTGCTTCAAAACTTGATGGAATTAAAGTGCCAACCGTGCTTATCGATAGCAATACGACCAATGTCTTTGTTGCTCGGCGTATGGGTCTTAATGCTTATTCGGGGAATATTTTTTCTGAGGAGTTTTTAGATTTGCTTGATCTTTCTGAGATGGGGATGGTGCTGGCTGTAACCTCCAATGACGAGGTGAACACTTTTGCTTTTAATGCCTTGAACGATCTTTTTGATAGTGCGCATTATTATAAAATTATGCCCAATCCTGATTCGGGCAATGCGCCGAGCGAAGATGTTAAAGAGAATATTCTTTTTGGGACTCAGGTGCATTATGGTACCCTTGAGAAACGTTTCTTACAGGATCTTCCTCTTGAGTTTGCTGATTATGAAGAGGGTATGGAGCTGGGTGATGTGGGTCCCATTCGCGAGCAGGGTGGTGTGCCGCTTTTCTTGATTCAGGAAAATGGAAAAGTTCGCCCCTTTACCGTTGCTGAGAAATATAAGGGTGAAGCAGGAGCTAAGATTCTTTATTGGACGGGCCAGGCTTAGGGGGCGTTTCGCAGACGCTGATTTTTGTTAAGACCGATGCAGGGATAGTCTCTGCCGAGAGTTTATCTTCGGCCCAGGCTCTGTGGGCGAAGATGGTTTTTAGGCGGCCTTGGGCGCAGAGTGCCCAGGTCTTGCCTTCTTGCTTATAAATGTCTGCACGGTAGTGGAGGGTGCGTTTGCGAATGGCGTCTACCCAGAGGCAGATAGAGACAGTGTCTCCGAAAGTGATGGGGGCCATGAAGTCGCACTCGGCCTTGGCTCGCGGCCAGCCTTGCATGCCGGATTTACTGAGCTCGATGAGCTCAATGCTCAGGGACTTAAGGAGGGCTGTTTCGGCCTTTTCCATCCAGCGGAAGTAATTTGAAAAATGCACGAGGCCTGCCATGTCTGTCTCGGAGAAATCAACTGTGTGCTCTAAAGTGATGGCGCTTTTCATAGGTGAGGCTTACCTTAGGTTAAAGAAATTTTTTGGCAAGTGCCTAGGCCCTTATTGGATTGCAAATAACTGCTCAAGAGAGGGGTTTGCTTGGGTCTTGCAGTCCTCAATGTCATGGGTGATGGGAGGCAACGCATTGTTTAATGCGTAGGCTGTCTTGAATAAGGCGATGGCGATTCGGTTAAAGAAGATGGTAGCCAAGATCTTTCGGTTGTGCTCAGCATGGCGAGCTGTTATCAGCATGTAATGAAAGGCGCATTGCCGAAGTGCTTCTGGAGCATTTTGCCCTTCGTAGTTCTCTAGTAAGGATATCGTTAAGAGGGCAGAGAGCATGTCTAGTGTGCATAAGAAAGCTTGCCGTGTATTTGTTCCATTTAGCTTTAGGTATGTTTCTAGATGGAGGCCTAGCGTGATTTGACGTGCTCTTTCTTGAGATTTTAAAACGTTGGATTTTGTTTGAATGATTGTTTTTAGTGCTTCGATCCAGCTTTCGATATGCATGCCTGTGATAGCACCTATGAATGGGTCGTCACCGAGATGATCTTTGAGAAGTGGGTAGAATAATTTGATAAAACGAAGGCGTTGTTGGGCACTGCGTTCTAAATAACTATTTTCAATTTTCCATTCTAAGATGGCGACAAGGGCTTGGTAGCATGCTTCAATATCTTGAAGTAAAGTTCGTGGATCTTCAAGTTGAGATGTTTCGATGTCATCATCATCAATATAATTGATTAGAGCTTCCATTAAGTGTTGAAGTGCAATTCGAATACGAACTTCAGGCTCATCGCTTTCAATTTGAGGTATGATTTCAACGCGAAGAATTTCGGCCAGGATTATAGGGCTAATTTCAATTTCGTTCTCCAGTTGTTCATCTGTATCTGCTGGTTCGTCTTTGAAGTGAACCTTTTTTTTCTCTATTTCTTTTTTCTTGGATGAATGTTTTTTGAGTATGCCTTTTAAGCTTCTTGGGGTGAGCTTACCAAGAGAAGAGCGGTGTTTACGTTTTTCACTAGAGGGTGTTGTGCTGAATTCATCTTCTGTTTCATCAATGTCTTCTTCTTGTTTTTCTTTGTCGTTGTGGCGTGTTTGGAGGGGTGGAGAATTGTAGGCATTGACTGAAGGTCCATTGAGTTCAAGGATGGGTACGGGTACGGTGTCATTGGTGTTTGTGTTTCGTGGAGATATAATGGCGGACTTTTCTCGTTTAGGAGGAGATTTTTTACGTCGTTTGGTTCGCGCTGATTGTGAGCGTTCTTGTTTTTCGTTTTTGTCATTTTCACACTGTATTTGTGCTGGAAGAGGGAGTACGAGAGTGAGTGACCGTTCGCGACCCATATAGGTACAGTGATCATTATTGTGCGTATTGTTTCCACGGTCCATGGCTTGGAGTGATGAGGTTCCCAGATAAGTATAGATAATGATCGGCAGGTACCTCCAAAATAATTTCATAATAAGCTTTTATATACGATAACGTGAGTTCTGAAAAGCGTGTAAGCACAACAAGGCTTAACTCAAAGACTGTTTTTGTGAGAATATAGAATCAATAATTAAAGTGGGAGCTCAAAGCTCACTATTTTCTAGCAAGGTGAGGATAGACTTTTTCACGGAGCTCTGTATCGCGGATGCGCTCTTGAGCGAGCTGGTAAGAGACGTACTT